>OFPS01000453.1_pt1 | contig 40010 bp, 17 predicted proteins | sample 1542111 | NCBI WGS metagenome assembly OFPS01 (sample SAMN04209233, study PRJEB22552) | human gut metagenome | biome: gut; material: feces | host: Homo sapiens | place: USA: Oklahoma | reverse complement strand
CATAAAAGCCTCGACACCAAAATTTGCGATTCCCATATTTATACTTTAAATTAGCATGTCGGTCGAATATCATTAAGCTACTTTTACCCTTTAAATATCCCATAAATGAAGAAATACTTAGTTTCGGTGGTATACTCACTAACATGTGAATATGATCTGGGCAAGCTTCTGCTTCATGAATTTCAACGCCTTTTCTTTCACATAATAACCGTAAGATTTGACCAATACTTGCTTTGTATTTCCCATAGATTATCTGACGTCTATATTTTGGAGCGAAAACAATATGATACTTACAATTCCATGTAGTATGTGCTAAACTATTATTATACTGTCTCATCAGGGGTCCTCCTTTTGTATATTAGTTAGTGGTCGGGAAACCTTATCTAATATAACACTTTAGGGGGACTTTTTTGATACATCGCTAAAAGCTTTTCGGAACCACTAGCACAGCTAGTGGTTTTCGAGAGACAATAAGACCTTACACCATATGTAAGGTCTTAAATAGAGAGTATCTGATTCTCAAACACCTTCAAAAGCTTATCCTTAAAGGATTTTCATCATTAAAGTAAGCTTCAATTAACCTTAAGAGATAGCAAAACTATGAGAGAAGCAGACCCAAAAAAGACAATTCTGAAAAGAAAATTTTAGATAGAAAGACTCTATTTTTTCATCTGACTAAGACTAGACCCTGTCTATGGCGAGCGAAGATTAAAGCACAGAAAAATTATTTGAGAGGAAGCAGCTCCATCCTCTAGATTTCTGAAATAATCTTCTAAATTTTCTTGCATTCTGACGCAAATTGGCAGAAAAACCTAGGAAAGTCAGATCCATTCAGTTATAATAAAACTTAGGAAAAAGGAGGAAAATTATGAAAGTACATTCTAATTTTGCTGGACAGACGTCCAAACATCGTCTTCTTGCGCTCTCATGCGCAACTGCTCTTGCAAGTTTTGCCTTTATCGCTAAACCTGCCCTTGCCGAGGAAGCTACAGCTGACAACACTGCCAACCTCGACACTAGAGCTACGACAACCGCCAATGTCGAGACAACAGCTGATCTCGTTGAGACAAAAGTTGTCGATGCCACGCCTGCGACAGAAGCGACTGCTAACACTTCAGAAGAGGCAGCAAGTGTAAACACTGACGCAGTCACTAATCTCACTACAGTGACTGTTAGCCAAGAACAGACACCTGATCAACCTGCTGTAGCAACAAACGCAGTTGAGGCCCAAGCCACCAATACTGAGTCAAGCGCTTCAACTGGTCACTACTACAGTGATGACAAAGGTAATTGGTACTATAAAGACGCCAATGGTGAAAACCTCAAAGGGGCACAAACCATTGATGGTCAAAACGTTTACTTCCGTGATAATGGTCAACAAGTTAAAGGTGGCCTAGCTAAATCAAATGGTTTCTTGGACCGCTACTACGATGTTGATTCTGGTGATCTTTGGACTAACCGTTATGTCGAATTCAATGGTAACTGGTACTATCTTGGCAACGACGGAAAACCTGTTACAGGAGCACAAACCATTAACGGACAGGAAGTTTTCTTCCATCGTTATCATGGTTTCCAAATCAAGGGTGACTTCGCAGGCTACTACTCAGAAGTATCTACTGATGGCAACTACTACGACGGCCAAACTGGCGACAAGGTCACTCACAAAGGCTTTGTTCAACGTAAATTAGGTGACTGGTTCTACCTTGATGACAAAGGTGACAAGGTGAGAGGCCTTCAAACTATTGATGGCAAGCTCTACTACTTCATTGCTGGAGGAGCTTCACAATATATCCAATACGGGAAACAAGTTAAAGGGGAAATAGTTGACTTCGTTGATAATTCAAATATATCACCTGTTTATTCTATCTGGAACCAGGATAAGGTAACTAGACGTTACTACTTTGACGAAAACACTGGCGAAGCAGTTAAAAATCGCTACATTTATGACCGTGGTAACTGGTACTACTTCGGTGACGATGGTAATGCCATCCGACCAGAATCTGGTGAAGCTGTTATTGATGGCCAAGTGGTCTACCTTTACAAATCTGGTAAACAGGCCAAAGGTGAGCTTATCGAAGTCAACGGTGTTCCTCACTACTACGATGCCAACTCTGGCGCTCGTGTGTCAAACGCCATTCTCACAATTAAAGGTAAGACCTACCAATTCGACGCTGACGGTAACGGAAAACTTGTCGGATAGTTAAAAAAATAAAGATAAAAGGAAGTCGGTTTTCGACTTCTTTTTTCGTTTTTGAAATAAGAACCTAAATACTTCATTTATTTTTTCCTTTTTAACATTAAAAATGTAAAGGTATTCATTCTTTTTGTCTAAATCTTTTATAATCTCTTGATTAAAAAATGATAACATTTATAATAATAGTTAAGAAAAGGAGGAAGGTTATGAAAGTGAATTCTAATTTCTTTAGATTGACGTCTAAAAAGCGTCTTGTTTCCCTATCTTGTGCAACTGCTTTAGCTAGTTTTGCTCTGATTGCAAGACCTGTCTTTGCTGAAGAGCTCACCACAGATAAGCCTACAAATCTCGATACGACAACAGTTACGACTGCGACTGTCGAAACGACTGCTGATTTGGTCGAGACTCATGCTTCAAGTACTGTAGGCCTATCAGAAACAAGTGCTGCTTCAACGACTGAAAATGTCTCATCAAACAGCACAGAAACAGCAAATTCTCTTCTTGCGACTTCTGAAGCGACAAGTGACTCAGCCTCACAAGCAGGGAGTCAGAGTCAAGCTGCTAGCGAAAGCCCAAACACTACAAGCACTACTACTTCAACATCAACTGTCACTTCTACAGCGACAAGTGAAGCTAATTCAACTACAGCTGACACGTCCAGTGAAACCAATATTACTGGTGGAGAATACTATCTTGGAGACTACGGACGCTGGCACTATAGAGATGCTAACGGAAAGGACCTCGTAGGCCCTCAGACTGTTGATGGTATTAAAGTCTACTTCTATAAAACTGGTGCCCAAGCCCGAGGTGAATTTGCCGAGGATAGAAAATATTATGATAATGAAAAAGGAGCCTTGGTCACAAATAGCTATGTCACCTACAAAGATGACACCTACTATATTGATGAAAATGGCTACGCTCTAAAAGGCCCTCAGGTTATTAATGGAGTCCATGTCTATTTCAATGATAATTGGCAGCCGGGCAGTACGGGGGCCATGCTAAAAAATGCTTTTGGGAGAGACAACCGATACTATAATGAGAAAGGTGAACAGGTAGATTTCGGTACAAATAACTACTTCCAAATTGGAGAGGATTGGTACTATGCTGGAAGTGATGGAGCTATCGTCAAGGGGCCTCAGATCATAGATGGAAAGCAAGTCTATTTTGAAAAAGAGAGCGGTAAGCAGGTTCGAAACCATTTTGTAAAAGATGCTACTAATCCTAAGAAGTTATATTACTATGGTGACGACAATGGTGCTTTAGTCACAAACCAATACCTTGTAGCCTACAATAAGCAAACTCAAAGAAAAGAGCGTTATTACCTTAACGCTGAAGGCACGCCTAGCTTAGGAGAACAAACTATCGAAGGCAAACAAGTCTACTTCGACCCTCAAGACGGCAGACAACTGTTTGATGTTTTTTCAAGTACTGGTCACTATTATGATCAAGACGGTATCCTAAAAGATTTTGGTACTAACCATTACGTCAATATAAAAGGAAATTGGTACTATGTTGGTAGCGACGGAGCTTTTGTAAAAGGTCGTAAAGTTATTAATGGCGCTCAAGTCTACTTCGACAAGGATGGTAAGCAAGTCAAAGGTGGCTTTGATGACGATAATAATTTCCATGACATCAACGATGGAGACCTTGTCACTAATCGTTTGGTAACAGTAGGTGATAAGAGCTACTACATCGGAACCTACAACAAAGCTATCAAGGGTGCTACCGTTATTGATGGTATAGAGTATTATTTTGACGATACTACAGGCGTCCAAGTTAAGGGAAACTTTGCATCTAACGACAAATATTATGATGCTAGAAGCGGAGCCCTCGTAACTAATAGTTATGTCCAAGTCGGTCAAGATTGGTATTATGTTGATAAAGAAGGAAAGGCCGTAACAGGTGAACATACTATCAACGGTGACCATGTTTACTTCAACGAGAATCGTAATTCCTTCGAAAGTCATCGTGGTAAACAGGTTAAGGGTAACTTTGCTGAGAATGGCTATTATTACGACCAACATACCGGTGCCAAAACAGATTTGGGCACTAATCGTTATGTTCAAGTGAATGATGACTGGTACTATATTGGATCAACAGGAACCATTCTCAAAGGGCAACAAACTATTGATGGTGTTGAGGTCTATTTTGATACAACCACTGGTAAACAAGCCAAGGGAGTTTTCATCAACGAATACGGTAATACAGAAAATCCAAATTATGGGCTAAGTACTGTTAAATTCTATGACAAAGATACTGGCACCCTCCTTAAACAGCAATACTTTAATTTTAATGATAATTGGTACTATGCTGATGCTGACGGAATCATTCTCAAAGGGGCGCACACTATTGATGGTGTCGATGTCTACTTTGATAAGTCAAACGGTAAGCAAGTCAAAGGGAAGTTTGTTACTGAGTCAGGATATGTAGGTGATAAAGGGATTCACTACTACGACAAAGATACTGGTGCCCTCATCAAAGGTGGTTACTTCACTGATGGTGGCCATTGGTACTATGCGGATGAACAAGGAAATCTTCTTTCAGGTGAGCAAACCATAAATGGGATCAACGTTTACTTTTATCCAAACACTCACCGACAAGCCAGAGGTACAATTGTCAATGGCTACTATTATGACAAAGAGATTGGTGCACCACATGCAGTCCCTCGAAATCAATTTATAGACATTGATGATGGTTTGTACTATTTTGATAGCGAGGGCAAGCCTCTAACTGGTAAGCAAATCATAGATGGGAAGGAGTATTATTTCAGAGAAAATGGTTCAGCTCGAAGAGGGGACTTTAATTTCTTTGGTACAGGGCCATATTATGACAAGAAAACAGGGGCTGCAGTCTATAAAGCTGGTCTCGTCGAAGTTGGTAACGGACAATGGTGTTACATTAACGACAAGAGCGAAAAGCTTCTCTATCTCCAAAATATTGATGGCAAACTCTATTATTTTGAAAATATTAGAGCTAACTATTACACTTCAGGGTATCTCGTTAAAGACAGAGTACTTAGTCCTGAGGTTGAAGAATTTGATCGACATAGGGGTACAACGGCTGCTGAAGTTGTTAAATCAGAACCTCGCGCTTATTATTACTTCGATGCCGACACAGGTGCTGCCGTAACCAATCAATTCATCAACTGGCGGGGGAATACCTACTACTTTGGTGCTGACGGCAAAGCACTCGTCTTTGATCAAATCATAGATGGCAAACACTACTACTTTGATGAACAAGGTAAACAAGTCAAAGGGCAATTTATTTTAGATTACAATGGCAATCGCTATTTTGATGATAATACTGGGGAACTCCTAACTAATACCATTCGAACTATTAATGGTAAGACTTATTCCTTTGATAAAAATGGTAAATCTACAGAGATTTAATTCTCCGTTTAGGATATGGAATTCCAGATAATCTTTTGGCTTTAACTTAGTATTAACCCTTTCAATGGATATTGAAAGGGTTTTTGTTGCTTCTTTTTTTCCTATACACCCTTAAACTCTGACACTAGGTCTGAAAAATCCTTATTTGAAATAAAAGCATGTCAATTATTTAACATTTTAGGCATTTCTGTTAGTTTCTATTGTTTATTCTTAAAAAAGGATTATAATGAAGCTAGGTGAACATGTAAGCGTTTTAATCTTACTTTAAAGGACACTTGGGGGATTATCTAAAAGATTGACATTAGTTGCCTAATGCCTAAATAAGAATCATAGTAGGATGACCATTCCTGAGTCACTTTGAACCATCAAACTAGGGCTCAATTCTAAAAATACAGCATCATTTCAAACTAGAGCTCTAGAAGGGACGCCCCATACTAGTAAGCTCTAGTTTTTTGTGTCTTAGAAGCCCAAAATAAACGAGATCTTCCATGCTTAGAAAGGAGGAAAATTCCGAACGGCTTTCGTTTTTCTAGAATCATTTCGTCAGAACTCATGTTTGCCTTGAACAGTCTCGTAATACCGAAATTGAGGAGACTTGGAGAAATAAGGATTGTCATAAAAAGATTAACTTACATCGTTAGGGACTCTACCCAATGCTCACTTTTCATAAACTCTCATGACAGCCCTTATTTTGCAGTATGTAAAAAGTTTAAAATGAAAGGAGAATTATCATGGAAAAGAAAGTACATTTTAAACTTCACAAAGTTAAAAAACAATGGGTAACTATTGCAGTGACAGGACTTGCTTTAGGATTGAGTTTTGCAGGTCTCAACTACGCTTCAGCCGAAGAAGAACCCACCCCTGTTAATGAAGCAACTGTTGAAGCTATCATCAAAGAAGGTGCTATTGACGTCGAAGCTCCAGCAAGTAATGAAGCCACAGCTAAACCTGCAGAAAACACACCTACTACCGCTTCGAGCGAAGCAACCACAGTGTCAGAAGCACCAGTGGCCAGCTCTGAAGTAGCCTCAACAGAAACAGTCTCTGAAAAACCAAGCTCTGAAGTCACAAGCACAGCTAGTTCGGAAGCAGCTAATTCTGAAACTACACATTCTGAGGTAAGTGCAACGACTAGTGAGAGTGTTACAACTGAGAATTCGTCACCAACAACTAGTGATACTGATACCCCTAATTCTCAAGTTCCCTCTGCTGAAAATAATATCACTGGCGGTCACTACTACAGTGATGAACAGGGGAATTGGTACTATGAAGATGCTAATGGGAAAAAACTTACTGGAGATCAAACGATTGATAACGTAAGAGTCTCCTTCTGGGAGGACGGAAAACAAATTAAAGGACCACAAATCGTAAATCACAAACTATACCGTTATTTTGATGATAATACTGGTCAACTACAAACCAAACGTTATCTAGAATATAAGGGAAACTGGTACTATGTCGACAAGGATGGTATTCCTCTCAAGGGAGAACAAACCATTGATAGGCAAGAAGTTTATTTTGATTATGACGGTACTCAAGTCAAAGGAGACTTTAGTGAAAAGTATTCTGGTAATCTTGATAAGATGCACTATTATGACCCTAACACCGGAGCTAGGGTTAGAAAAGAAGGTCTCGTTCAAGATAAAAAAGGAAGGACCTTTTTTATCAATAATGACGGTTCTAAATATACAGGAACTCGTATGATTGATGGTAATCTTTATTATTTCGAAATCGACTCTGGTGTCATGCAAAAAGGAATCAGCATAGTGCTAGAAGATGGAAAGACTCTTCCAACTTCTAATAAATATGGAACACCCACAAACATTACCCGTCGTTACTATTTTGACTCAGAAACCGGTCAGTTAGTTAAAAAACAAACAATTAAAGAAAATGATAAATGGTACTACTACGGTGATGATGGAAATGCTATTCGTCCTAAAGATGGGGAAACCCTTATTAATGGACAAATCGTCTATCTCTACTCAAACGGCCGTCAAGCTAAAGGAGAACTTGTTCTTGATAATGGGGTCCTCCGTTACTATGATCCTGATTCTGGAGCTCGTGTTGTAAATACAAGCCTAACGATCAATGGGATGACTTATAACTTTGATGAAAATGGAATTGGTAAAGATGCTCCAAACCCTAACGGCTACTATAGCGATGAACAGGGTAACTGGTATTATAAGAATGCAAGCGGAGAAAACCTTATCGGTTCCCAAATCATTAAGGGACAAAGAGTATTCTTCCGGGATAATGGACAACAAGTCAAAGGGGCCTATTTAGATATATATAATGACCTTAAAGGTTACTACGATATCAATACAGGAAATCTCGTAACCAATCGTTACGTTGAAGTTAATGGTAATTGGTACTATGTTAATAAATACGGTAGCCCACTAAAAGGGGCCTACATTATTGATGGACAAGATGTTATGTTCGATCCCCATGATGGTAAACAGATTAAAGGAGGATTTGTAAGAGATCCGAAGTTTATCTCCAAATATTATTACATGCCTAAGTACTACTATGATAAAGACAATGGTTGCAAAGTAACCCATGCAGGCTTTGTTAATGAAAATGATTCAACCTACTACCTTGATGATAAAGGACAAATAGTTCTTGGGCTTCAGGAAATTAATGGCGATTTCTATTACTTCCGTCCAGAAAATACGTATAAACACTATGACATTGGAGAAATGTTACGAGATCGTTTTATCTATGAAAATAATAAGGTCTATTATGTTGATCATAGTGGTAAAATCTTGAAAAATCGCTTTTTCGAACGTAATGGAACTGGAACTTGGTATTATTTTACAAAAGATGGTACAGCTGCAACAGGAGAAGTTGAAATTAATGGTCAAAAACTATACTTTGATAATCCTTGGGGTTTTCAGACCAAAGGAAGGGTTGCTCAAAACGGTAAATTCTATGACAAAGATTCTGGTGAACTAGTGACCAATACTTTTAAAGAAGTATTGACTTCCGTTGGTAGTACCATAAATGGCGAAATTTTATATGCAAAGGACTGGTATTACCTTGATAGGGAAGGCCGACCACTAAAAGGACCTCAAACACTTGATTATGTCAAAATGTACTTCTTCCCTAATGGAGCACAGGTTAAGGGACGTTTTGCTCCTGATGGACACTACTATGATAAGGATACTGGTGCACTTGTAACAAACCGTTACGTCCATATCTATAACTGGAAATTTCAAGATAAATACGGTAATCCTGTCGATAACTTTTTTATCAAGTACCCACATAATTTTATTTTTGGTCTCAATGATAACACAATACCAGTAGACATTAGTCACTACCCACTTTCAAGCAAAGACTTCGATTGTGAGGACTATTTCTACTACGTTGATGTCAATGGTGATAAAGTTACCGGTGAACAAACCATTGACAATGTCCCAGTCTACTTCCACAGTAACGGTAAACAAGCCAAAGGTGAACTAGTCACCGTTGATGGTAAAATCCACTACTACGATGCCAACTCAGGTGCCCGTTTGTCAAATATTGACATTACTATTAAAGGGCAAACCTATCACTTTGATGCGGATGGAAACGGAACACCAATTAGTTAATGAAGTTATAAATACTCCTTCTTAAAATGACAGTTTAAAATGAAAGGAGAATTATCATGGAAAAGAAAGTACATTTTAAACTTCACAAAGTTAAAAAACATTGGGTAACTATTGCAGTGACAGGACTTGCTTTGGGTTTGAGTTTTGCAGGACTCAGCTATGCTTCAGCTGAAGAACAACCTACCCCCGTTAATGAAGCAACTGTTGAAACCATCATCAAAGAAGGTGCTATTAACGTCGATGCTCCAGCAAGTAATGAAGCCACAGCTAAACCTACAGAAAATACAGCAGCTACCGCTTCAAGCGAAGCTGCCACAGTGTCAGAAACACCAGTGGTCACCTCTGAAGTGGCTTCAACAGAAACTATTTCTGAAAAACCAAGCTCTGAAGTCACAAGTACAGCTAGTTCGGAAGCATCTAATTCTGAAACTACACATTCTGAGGTAAGTGCAACAAATATACCTACAAACAACGAAAACCTCATCATAAGTGCTTCTCCTGATAAAACAACTTTAGAGACCTCACAAAAAGATGGTGATTTCACAATCACTGTTGAAGCGGAAGGTCTCACAAAAAAGACAGATAAAAGAGAGAGTTTCGTTTCAGATGCAAATGGTGTTACCTATTATGTAGATGCAAAAGGGCAACTGGTTACTGGACCAAAAGAAATCAACGGTTTCCAATATTACTTTAACGATGACGGCACTATGGTAAAAGGTCAGCTTAGGAAAGTTGACGACAAACTTCATTTTTACGATGAAAACGATGGCAAGCTAGTAACAGAACGTTTTATTACATTCAAAGACAACCACTATATTCCAGAAGAAAACTATAGTAAAGTTGTATACTTCAATGAACCAGCTTATATCGAACCAAACTATTATGTAATGCCTGGATTAGAACGTTACTATTTCGATAATAATGGTAACACACTTAAGAAAGGTCGTCAGACAATTTTAGGTAACAACTATTACATCTATGACAATGGCCAAGTTGCTGTTCATAGACTAATGGAATTAGATCACAAACGCTACTACTTTGATGACAAAGGGGCCTTAGCCAAAAACAAACAATTTCCTATCATCGAAAAGGGTCTTTGGAAGTCTATGCCATATGTATTTTATTCAGACCACGATGGGGTGGCACATTATCTCAATAAACAACTAAACATAGTGACTTATCCGTTCCCAATTTACTATACTCTTCCTTCAGAAAATAATAGAGAATATCCAAAAAATCAATTTATGATGGACTACGAAGGTCGTTGGTATTACTTCAACAAAGACGGATTTCCTATCACTGGACCTAAGACTATTGATGGCTTTGAACTCTACTTCCATGAATCATCTCGTCCAGAAGGACATCAAGCTAAAGGCGAATTCATTAATATTGATAATAAAATCTACTACTTCGACAAAGACAATGGTCGTAAAGTCAAGGACACTTCCTTTGAGTTAAACGGTACCCATTATATCGCAGATAAAGAAGGAAACATAACTATCCAAGGTGACTCTAGATTCCATAACCAATATGTCAGCGATGATAAAGGAAATTGGTATTACTACAACTCCGATGGCAATAAACTCATTGGCGAACAAACCATTGATAACGTCAAAGTCTACTTTAAGGACAGTGGAGTCCAAGTTAAAGGACACTTCGCTCCGAATGGACACTTCTATGACAAGGATAGTGGTGAACTTGTTACCAATGCTTATGTAGAAGACAATGGAAACTGGTACTATGTCGATGAAAATGGTCAAAAACTCATTGGAAACCAAATTGTTGATAGTTATCATGTTTGTTTTCACAGTGATGGTCGTCAACTAAAAGGTGAGGCTAGCTACTCAAATTCAGGTCTACCAAAACATTACTATGATTTGCATAATGGACAAATGGTTATCAACTCTCTTATTCAAATCGATGGTAAGACCTATAAAGCTGATAATGAAGGTAAACTCTCTGAAGTACCATATGCTTTAAACTATCGCAACCAAATTGTTACCGACGAATTTGAAAACAGCTATTATTATGACTACCAAGGAATGATGGTTAAAAATCAATACGTTACTATCTATCACCTAGAGAATGACTATCTTAACCCTAAAATTAGAAAAGTTACCTATTATGCAGGATATGACGGAAAATTCCTTCACGGTCCCCTAACAATAAATGGTGTTGCTGTTTATTTCAATGCCTATGGTGAACAAATCAAAGACCAGTTTGCAGACGATGGTTACTATTATGATAAAGATACCGGTTCTCGTGTTAATTTAGGCGTCAACCGATCAGTTATGATAAATGGTAAATGGTATTATGTTGACCATAACGGAAAGCGATCTAAAGGTGAGTTTATTAAACAAGGAGGAAACAAATACTACTACGATAAAATTAATGGTGAGCGTGTCATTGGAACACTTTTTGAAGTGAACGATAAACTTTATATTTCAGATCAAGAAGGTGTCATTACTGAAAAGAAAGATGATATCAAAAAAAATGGACTGTTTTATGATGACTACCACAATATCCATTATATGAATGATAATGGTCATCTAGCTAGGAACTTATACGTCCCTTCTGACCACAATGGATTTAGTGATGATACAAAACCTTTTTACTATTTTGGTTCCGAAGGAATCGCTTTAAAAGGCGAACATACTATTAATGGTGAAACTGTATTCTTCGATGAAAATGGAGAGCAAGTAAAAGGAGGTTTCGCAAAAAACGGTAAATATTACGATAAACATACAGGTAACTTAGCAAGAAATACTTTCAGAGAGCGTACTGTAAGAATCGCTCGTGAATGGCGTGCTAATGCTATCTCAACTACATTCCGCTACTACCTAGATAATAGTGGCTACAAGGTGTCAGGTTATCAGATTATTAACGGTGAGGACTACTACTTCTACCCTGATGGACCACAGTTAAAAGGGGATTTCGCACCAGATGGTAGATATCACGATAAAGACACCGGAGGCTTAGTCACAAAACGTTATGTTCAAATAAAACCATGGCATTTTATTACTGACCTAGGTAATGACCCTATCGACCATAATTATGTTCAAGTATTTCAATTCGATAGATACCCTAGTCTAGCAGACACCTCAACTGGTGCAATTACTAGATATTTTGGTAAAAAATATTCTAATAGTTGGTACTACGTCGATGAAAATAGTCAAAAGGTAACTGGACACAAAACTATCGATAATGTTAAGGTTTACTTTGATAAAGATGGTAAGCAAGCTAAAGGTATTGTTGCTGATGATGGTTATTACTATGACAAGAATAGTGGTGAACTTGTTGACTTAGGACGTGACAAATTCGTTGACGTTGACGGTAATCGTTACTATGTTGGTAGTGATGGTAAATGTTATAAAGGTGAACAAAAGATTGGAGATGATTACTACTATTTTCACGATGATGGTAGACTAGGCTACGACGAATTGCGAACAATTTGGGCGGGAAATGACTACTACTATCATTATTATTACCCAAAAACTGGAAAACGTGCTAAAAATGTTGACATTACTTTTAATCACTCAATTCGTTACAAGGTGAAAGCTGAGGTTGTTCATTTCGATGAAAACGGTGATGGAAGGGTTATTAAATATATTTACGAATAATATTTATTTCACACATATAATTCCAATTTATCTTTCAATGAAAGGAGAATTATCATGGAAAAGAAAGTACATTTTAAACTTCACAAAGTTAAAAAACATTGGGTAACTATTGCAGTGACAGGACTCACTTTAGGATTGAGTTTTGCAGGCCTTAACTACGCTTCAGCTGAAGAACAGCCTACCCCTGTTAATGAAGCGACTGTTGAAGCCATCATCAAAGAAGGCGCTATAGACGTTGAGGCTCTAGCAACTAGTGAGACCACAGCTAAACCTACAGAAAATACAACTACTACCGCTTCTAGCGAAGCTGCCACAGTGTCAGAAGCACCAGTGGCCAGCTCTGAAGTAGCCTCAACAGAAACAGTTTCTGAAAAACCAAGCTCTGAAGTCACAAGTACAGCTAGTTCGGAAGCATCTAATTCTGAAACTGTGCATTCTGAGGTAAGTGCAACGACTAGTGAGAGTGTTACAGCTGAGAATGTGTCACCTGTCGGTGATATCCCAAACGAAAATACCACAAGAGGAACTGACCGTTCTGCCTTTACTGAAAAAAGGAATGGATTTGTTACCGAAAAAGAAGAACGTATTGAAACAGAAAACTATCTAGGAAGTCTTATCACTACAAGATATCCTTATTACGTAACTTATTACTACGATAACAACGGTAATAAGCTTATGGGATGGCAAGATATTAATGGAGAACGCTATTATTTCAAAAAAGAGCGAGAACATCCTGGTTTCGAAACCATTGATGGAAAACTCTATTACTTTACAGATAGTGCACGTATGCTCCATGATGAATTTGTTGAAGAAAATGGTCAAACTTACTATCTAGGTAGCGATGGCGTGCGAGTTTCTGGCTTACAAGATATCAAAGGACAAACCTATTACTTTAATCCTGATAGAAACGGTCAACTTAGCTATGGCTTGAACGTGGTCGGAGACAAGCTCTATCTGTTTGGAGATGCTGGCAAAGAAAATGCAGGACAATTAGTTAAAGACACACATCTAAACAACGGTGATTTCCAACTCAATATTGATCCTAATGGTATTGTTACAGTGGCAAATAACCATCCCGCTTTTCTACAAGATAATGGTGGTCACTGGTACTATATGGATAAAGATGGAAAACTTATGACTGGACCACAAACTATTGATGGCTTGACCTATTACTTTGATTCAAATGGTAGACAGGTCAAGGGTGAACGCCGTAAGGTCAATGGTAAATCATATTTCTACGATCCAGATAACGGCGCCCTTGTGACGAACCGCCTCGTCACATTCAAAGCTGGACGATTCATTCCTGAAGAAAACTATGCTAAAGAAATAAGATTTGACGAAGCTCCTTATGCAAATTATGATAACAATGAACATCCTGAACTCGAACGGTATTATTTAGGTGCCGATGGCCTACCAGTCACAGGATGGCAAACCATCAATGGTAATAGGTACTTTTTCCAAGATGATGGAAACATGGTCGTGCACAGATTTTTCAATAACTATTACTTCTACAATGATGGAACTATTGCTAGAAATAGACGATTGAATATTCCTACGCACTATATTATGAGAGAATTTCCAAATATCTATGAATTTGATAATGATGGGGTTGGTAAATTCATTTCTAGTGATTTTAAGGATCTTCACCCTAAGACTACTGCTTATTTTGTCCAAGATAAAGATGGGTACTGGCGTTACTATAATGAATTTGGATTTCCTGTCGTTGGCTCTGCAACTGTTGATGGCTACGACATGTATTTTCATTTAGGAACTCATCGCCAAGCAAAAGGGGAGTTAATTGATATCAAGGGCAAGGTTTACTACTTTGATAAAGATAACGGTCGAAAGGTCAAAGATACAACTTTTGATTTCAATGGTAAGACCTACGTGGCAGACCAATCTGGTGTCCTCAGCATTAAAAGTCAATCAACTGAACGAAACCGCTATATCAGTGATTCCGAAGGTAACTGGTACTATGTCAATGACAAGGGTTACCTCCTCCTTGGTGCTCAAACCATTGATAACGTCAACGTTTATTTCGGCACCAATGGTGTCCAATACAAAGGCCATTTTGCTCCTGATAATCACTATTACGATAAAGATAACGGTGCTTTAGTAACAGATAGATTAGTTGAGGATGGCGGCAAAGAGTTTTATGTTGATGAAAAAGGAAAGAAGTTTCACGGTACTAAATATTTGGACGGAATTCAGTACTACTTTAGATACGGCGAAAAAGTGAAAGGTGAGTTTAATTATCCATACCGTGGTGATCATTATTATGACAAAGAGACTGGTGCCCTTGTAACCGGAAAATACTTCGAACATAAGAATAACTGGTATTATGCAAATAGTAAGGGAAATATTCTGACTGGTAGAAGAGTCATCGATGGAAAGCATGTCTACTTCTACGATGATGATTACGGACAATATAAGGGTATACAAGCTAAAGATAAACTCATCATTTTAGGTGGTAAGACTTACTATTATCTTCCTGGCTCTGGTAATCGTGCTGATAATGTAACCTTGACAATCAATCACGTTACTTATTACTTCGATAATGACGGGGTTGGCCATATCCTTCGATAGTCATTTACAAGTGACTATGGATTTCAATTATTTCACACAAAAGGAAGTCGACCAACTGTCAACTTCCTTTTTCATACTATCAATAAGTGTCATACGAATAGAAGCCAATTATGAACAATTCTAAAACAATTACGATTATCTTGTAAAAAAACTTGTTTGTCATAAAAAAAGGACTATAATAAAGATAGGTGAACATGTAAGCGTTTTACTAAAAACGTTGAAAGTGTACTACAAGGGATTAGGATTAGGAACTTGGCCTTAGACTTCTAACGTCAAAATAATTTTTTATGCATGAAAACTGGTCCTTAGGCACTTTGGCATGATAATCTAAGGCTCTTTTCATACACACATCTGTCTATAATACAAAACTAGAGCTTTAGAGAGAATGCTTCAAACTAACAGCTCTAGTTTTTTGTATTTGAAGACATGTGCATAGGCTGGATTCAATAATAAAACGAAAGGAGAGAAATAAAAGTATTAGGATAAATAAGTAAGATCACCTGTTTCTAGATATAAATTATACAGCATAAGCATATTCTCCTTGCACACATTTGACGTGCTCGCCTATAAAATCGTCTTATGGCCATACCCTGAGAGATTTAGATATGGGGCTCAGTCGTTTTAACAGATCTTCTCACTTTTAACATTTTTCTGACGGCCTAGCTCCTTTATGTTACACACCTAAACATCGGTGTTCATTTTTGAAGGGAGTCTATTATGAATACTGAAATGAATTATCATTGGCAAATGTCCAAGAAACACGTCGTAGCACTTTCCTGCGCAACTGCTCTAGCTACTTTTACTTTAGTCGCACGCCCTACATTTGCGGATGAAGCGAAAACACCTGAAACTTCTAGTCAACCAACTGAGATTCTTGCACCTGCACAAGAAACTGCAGTAACTAATGTTGAGGTCAAAGCACCTACTACAAATCCTATCTCAACTAATACTGAGCTACCTACTAGTACCAGTACGGTTCTTAGTGAAGCTCCTAGTAGTGAAGTCGCATCATCTGAATTAGCAAGCGAATCACCAGTAGAAATCACTTCTGAGCAAGAAATTAGTAATCAAGATAATCAGGCAAATAAAGCTACACCAATTAAAACGGCAACTTCAGAAGCCTCTGCCACAAAGACTTCGTCAGAAAAAGTCACTGAACCTGTTCCTGTCGAAGAAACAAAAACACCTACAAAAAACAGTGAACAACCTGCCCCAATCGATAAAAATGAAAAGCAAGTCACACCTTCTGTAACACTTGAAAATGCACCTCATATTTCTGGTGGACATTATTATAGTGATGATAATGGTAACTGGTATTACAAGGATGCAAATGGCAAAAATCTTGTCGGGCTGAACTATGTGGATAATGTTCCTGTTTACTTTAGCCAAGATGGTATTCAAATCAAAGGTGGTTTTGCAGAGGATGGCCGATACTATGACAAAGATTCTGGTGCTCTTGTAACCAAGGCCTTTAAAGAACTCTTAACTTATATTGGTCGTGATGATATCAACGGTCAAAACATTTATACTACTGATTGGTACTACCTTGATGCCGACGGACGGCCACTTAAAGGTCCTCAAAATATTGGTGGTACAAACATGTACTTCTTCCCTAATGGGGCACAAGTTAAGGGACGTTTTGCACCTGATGGACACTACTATGATAAGGACTCTGGTGCGCTTGTAACTAACAGCTTTGTCCATGTCTACAACTGGAATTATCAAAATCAAGACGGAAATCGTGTGAATCACTTTGTCATCACCATTCCTAATAATTCAGTCGTTGGACCTAACGGTGAAAACCAATTTTTGGATATGAGTCATTACCCACTTTCTAGCAATGATTTGAATCGCGAAGATTTCTACTATTACGTAGATGATAAGGGGGATAAACTGACAGGACCTCAAACCCTAAACGGCATCCATGTTTACTTCGACCAAAATGGTAGACAACTTAGAGGTGAGTTTGCATTTGACGAAGATGGTACCGTTCATTATTACGATGCGAAAAACGGTGCACGCGCTGAAAATACCATTATCCGAACCAACACTGGTGCTTTCAAATTCGATGCAAATGGTAATGGACATTTGATGAAACCTGGCGAAGAAATAGATACCCCCGTCACTCCTACACCTACTGTCTCCCTAGACAATGCACCACGAGTTTTTGGTGGTCACTATTATAGTGATAACGAAGGCAACTGGTACTACAAGGATGCAAACGGTAAAAACCTCATCGGTCTCAACTTCGTTGACAACATTCCAGTCTACTTTGACAAGGATGGCAAACAAGTCAAAGGACGTTTTGCAGAGGATGGTCGCTATTACGATAAAAACTCTGGTGCACTTGTAACAAAACGCTATCTTGAAACTGAAGATGGCAACTGGGTTTACGTCAATGATAAAGGTGATAAACTCAAGGGAGAACAAACTATCGATGGTGTTAAAGTCTACTTTGATGATTTCACTGGTACACAAGTCAAGGGACATTTTGCACCAAATGGTAAATACTATGACAAAGATTCTGGCGCTCTCGTAACCAATGCTTTTAAGGAAATCTTAACTTATATTGGTCGTGATGACATCAACAATCAAAATATCTATACTACTGCCTGGTACTATCTCGATGCTGATGGTAAGCCATTAACAGGACCTCAAACCTTTGGAAATAGTCACTTGTACTTCCTTCCTAATGGGGCACAAGTCAAGGGACGCTTCGCCCCTGATGGACACTATTATGATAAAGACTCTGGCGCTCTCGTAACTGATAGCTTTGTTCATGTCTACAATTGGAATTACAGAAATCTCGATGGTGACCGCATCTTCCACTTCACTATTACCATTCCTGGAAATGATATCGTAGGTCAAGATGGACAGTACCCAAGAGAAAGTAAAGATTTAGATCGTGAAGATTTCTACTACTATGTTGATGCTAAAGGGGATAAACTGACAGGACCTCAAACCTTAAACGGCATCCATGTTTACTTCGACCAAAACGGTAAACAACTTAGAGGTGAATTCAAATTTGACGATGACGGAACTGTCCACTATTACGATGCTAAGAATGGGGCACGCGCTGAAAATACCATTGTTAGAACAAACACTGGTGCCTTCAAATTCGATGCTGACGGTAATGGACATTTGATGGGACCTGGTGAAGTATAAGAAAATAATTCAAATAACAACTATTGATATCGCATAATCACTCTCATTTAGAAATCGCTAAAAAGGAAGTCGTTCAAAATCGACTTCCTTTTTCATATCACAAGTAAACTTTTTCTCCTACTTTAAGAAAACTTTAGGCTTTACTTTATATACTATAACCATCCTAAAACTTTTCTTTTTCATAATCTCCTAAATCCAGGGCATAAGTTCTGGATTTTTTTGTGTTTAACTTAAAAAGTACTAACTCGGAAAGCAAAAAAAAGGTTCCTATTATACTAAAATTCAAGTATAATAAATCTTATAGTATTTAGAATAATTAAAAAATTGTTTTTTTATTTATAAAACATATATTTGGAGGTAATTAATTGAAAAATAAACTCAAGAAAAATGCTCTCTGGGGACTTATTCCAATTCTCTGTCTTATTGCTGCTTATTATTTTCTAGCCTTTGCTCCCCATCAAAAGGCAGTCGACTCATTCAATAATATTGCTCAAAAGGTAAAAAATAAGAATAATCTCTTAGAAGATAAAATAAAGACAGCAAATCAACTCCTAAGTAATAAAGACAAACCTTTAGATGAAAATCTTTCCTCTGAATTAAAAAATGAAATCACTTCTGCTGAGAAAGCAAAACGAAAAATTCCTAAGATCAAAAAGTCAACAAGTGACATTAACAAACAGGTAGAAGTACTTAAAAAACCGTTAGATTATACAACTGAAATAAAGAAACTCGATGAGCTAAATCAAAAATATTCAACAAGTGTTAAACAACTAAAACAAATAACCAACCCTTCTAGTAGCTTTATCGAAAGTAGACTTAAAGAAATTGATACCATTACAGGAGTTCAGTCAGCAACCGAAGATAATGATCCAAATAAGGGATTGAATAAACAAGGTAGTTACACAGCATCCGTGTATTTTACTGATAGTTTAGTTACTGACACTATTGAAGGAAAGGATATTGTAACTAAAGGAACTGATGCTGGTGGCAATATCGAAGTCTACAAAACAGTTGCAGATGCACAAAAACGAAATGAGTATTTGAGTGCTTTTGATGGACTCCCAACTATGTTAAATCCTGGATCTCATTATGTTTATGGTACAATTATCATCCGTACTTCTGGAAGATTGACTGCTACACAACAAAATGACCTAACTCAAAAGATTTATCAAAAGTTGATTGAGATTAAAGACGGAGATACAAGCGAAACTAGTCAAAAAACTGAAACCAATAATAGCTCTGAAACTAGTACTCAAACTAACGTAACAACACAATCTACTCAAAAGAATTCAGGTACTATCTCTAGTTCTACCACCGATAGTAGTACAACTACTGCCTCTAGCGAAAAACAATCTGAATACCTCAGTAATATTGATGCAAATGGCTATAACAAGCTTACTGGAGAAAATATCTTTGAGAAAAAATCCGGAAATCCTGAAGATGGTCCTGAGTACCACAGTTTCTTTGATAGAAATGGCTATAACAGTCAAACAGGTATGAATCTTAATGATTACGTTGTACCCAATGATAGTTCCACTGGCATAGGATGGTCAGACGGTCAATAGTTAATTCTTAAAAATACTCACCTTCTACTTTAAGAAAACTTTAGGCTTTGATTTATATACTATAACTATCCTAAAACTTTTCTTTTTCATAATCTCCTAAATCCAGGGCTTAGGTCCTGGATTTTTTTGTGCGGTCAAGAAATAAACGATGTCATAGGTTTTGAGCTATTTCTTATATTCTTTTGCCTGATGGATCATCTCTAGGAAATAAGCATGCACCCTTGTATCACCCGTTAATTCTGGATGAAAAGAGGTCACTAACATCTGCTTTTCTCTAGCTGCCACGATAGCCCCATTGACTTGTGCTAGAATCTCCACTTCTGGTCCAACAGCTTCAATAATTGGCCCACGAATAAAGACCATTGGGATCTCCCCTATTCCCTTAAATTCAGCATCTGTGACAAAACTGCCCAATTGGCGACCATAGGCATTTCTGGCTACATTGATGTCCATGCTTGCCAAATGTTTTGTTTGGTCCCCCACTATGGTTTTGGCTAACAAAATCAAACCTGCACAGGTTCCAAATACAGGTAGTCCCGCATCAATTTTCGTCTTAATTGGCTCAAAAAAGTCTAAATCATGCAAAAGTTTTCCCATGACTGTCGACTCTCCCCCTGGTAGAATGAGCCCGTCCAAATCAGCGTGAGCTTCCCAATCCTGTCGATTTCTGATTTGAACCGTTCCAACCCCAAGTGCTTTCAAGACCTGCTCATGTTCTGCAAAAGCACCTTGCAAAGCCAGTATTCCAATTTTTGTCATCTATTTTCCTCGCTCTGCCATTAAGATTTCAATTTCATCCTTGTTGATACCAACCATGGCTTCCCCCAAATCTTCTGACACTTGCGCCAAAATATCTGGACGATTATAGTTAGTCACTGCTTTGACGATAGATTCCGCACGTTTTTTCGGATCTCCAGACTTGAAAATCCCTGAACCAACAAAGACACCTTCAGCACCCAACTGCATCATAAGCGCAGCATCCGCTGGCGTCGCTACACCACCTGCCGCAAAATTGACAACCGGCAACTTGCCATGTTCTTGGACATAACGGACCAAATCAATTGGCACCTGCAAGTCTTTAGCAGTAATATAGAGTTCATCTTCTCTAAGATTTTGAATACGGCGAATTTCTTGATTCATGAGTCGCAAGTGGTGAACAGCCTGGACAATATCACCAGTACCAGGTTCACCCTTGGTACGAATCATAGATGCCCCTTCTGAAATACGGCGAAGAGCCTCACCAAGGTCCTTAGCTCCACAGACGAAAGGCACATCAAATTTGGTTTTATCCACATGAATAAGGTCATCGGCTGGTGTCAATACCTCGCTCTCGTCGATATAATCAATCTCAATTGCCTGCAAAATCTGTGCTTCCACGAAATGACCAATACGCACCTTGGCCATCACTGGAATACTAACAGCGTCCTGAATTTCCTTAATCATCTTAGGATCACTCATACGTGACACACCACCCACCGCACGGATATCGGCCGGAATGCGTTCCAAGGCCATAACCGCAGCGGCTCCTGCCGCCTCAGCGATACGTGCTTGCTCAGGATTTTGAACGTCCATGATGACGCCTCCCTTAAGCATCTGTGCCAAATTTTTATTTAAGTCGTAACGATTTGTCATTGCAATCACCTCTCTTGTTTTTATGCCCTTTATTTTACACAGGATGATTTTTGAAAAAAAGACTCTATTTCTCAAACTGTATGGGGACAATTACCCTGTCAATGATATCTATAGACGAAAAAATAAATAAATTAGGAAAACTCTTTTATAGGCTATAACTATCACGAATATAAGAATCTTTTTATAAAATCATGGCGTTTTTGTATCCGTTTTCTATTGAAGTTATTAGAAAATAGGATTAAAATATAATCGTAAATTAATTTTTGGTGTTCATCTTGTTTTAAATGTCACAGCATGAATTTACCAAGTCACCATAATAAGGGGGAAATTTATGGAAAACAAAGTTCGTTTCAAGCTTCATAAAGTTAAGAAACATTGGATTACAATCGCTGCTTCAAGTTTGGCTATCGGAGCTTCACTAATTGGACTAGGACAGGTCGGAGCTGATGAAGTCAAACCAGAAACGACTGCTGTTAACAGTCCTGAAAATGTCGTCTCTGACAGCAATCTTGAGACAAGTGCTAGCCTTATAACAAGAACCGAAGTAGCTCCAACGAGTACAGTTGTCGAGAATACTTCTAGTGCAGCAGTATCTACTGACACTACACCTACTAATGTCGCTACTCAGCCAATAGAAACAACTGCTACACAGCCTAGTAACGAGGCCGATAAAAAGGTTGAAACCGCTCAATCTAGTGAAACAACTATTGCTGATAGGGGTGCTGAAGTCTCATCTGAAACAAGCGACAACGTAACTACTTCACAGGAAACACCCTCACAAGGTGGCAAGTTCACATCCGATGATCAGGGTAACTGGTATTACCTAGACAACGAGGGCCACAAACTAACTGGCCCACAAACCATCGATAGCTTTAACCTCTACTTCCATAACAATGGCATCCAAGCAAAGGGTGAAAAGGTAACCATTGATGGCAAGGATTACTACTACGATAAAGATAATGGGCGTAAGGTAACTGATACAAGTATTGAAGTAGATGGTAAAACTTATCTAGCAGATGCTGATGGTATCCTAACCGAAAAAACGCAACTACCTACTCAGGTCGTGACGGGTGGTCATTTCCAATCTGACAACCAAAAAGATTGGTATTACTACACTGCCAACGGTGAAAAATTGACTGGTTGGCAAAATGTTGATGGTGTCATCCTTTATTTTGATAAAGATGGGAAACAAGTCAAAGGACAAGAACGAGAGATTGGTGGAAAATACTATCGATTCGATGAGAATGATGGTTCTCTATTAACGAATCAGTGGCATCACACTTCAATTTTCAATGGCTATAGGACAGAACCTCAATATACAACTTATACTAATTACTTAGGCGAAGATGGTGCTGCATTTATTGGATGGCATACCATTGACAGTAAACGTTATTATTTCAAACCTGACGGACTTTTGGCTAAAAATGATACTGTCACAATTGATGGGAAGATTTATCTTTTTGATTACCAAGGACAATTGGTCAAGAACAAATATGGCATTGTTGAAACTCCTTCAATGTTCCATGCAAACACTTCTACCTACCGTACCAATGCTAACGGCGAAGTCTTAACTGGTAAACAAATTATCGATGGAAAAGAATATATCTTTGCTTCAAAGGGTCAAGTTCTTGATGGTATCATAGGTTATGACAGCAAACTTTATCTAGTCACAGATAGTAAAATAGAAAAAAACTATTTTGGAGCCCTTTTTTCAAAAAAAACATTTTGGGGCGGGCCTAGTTTCTCTGGAATCTATGGAACTGATAAAAACGGCGTCCTCCTAGAGGGCATCCAACGAGGCTCCGATGGTTACCTTCACTACTTCCAACCAAAGGTGGAAAGTATTAACAAGCCTACGTGGAAAGAAATCGATGGCAAGCGCTATCGTCTAACAAAATCATATCGAACAGAAAGATATGCTGGTATGTACACCACTATTATCCTTACTAACGACACTTTGAAAGTCGATGATAAGACCTACACAATTGATAATGAGGGAGTAGTGACTGAATTTACGGCTAAAAACCAATTTGTTCGCGATGATTTCTGGAACTGGTACTACTACGACAAAGAGGGCAAACTCCTAACAGGCCGTCAAACCATTGATGGTGTTCAACTCTACTTTGATAAAAATGGTAAGCAAGTCAAAGGTAGCCTAGTAGACATTGATGGTAAAACTTACTACTTTGACAAAGACAGTGGGGCTATGTGGACGAATACCACTCTCGAAAAAGACGGCAAAACTTATATCATCGATGAAAACGGTGTGGCTACTGAGAAAGTGAATTAAAAAGGAAAGACATAATATTTCTACCACTTTAAGAAAACTTTAGGCTTTGCTTTATATACTAAAACCATCCTAAAACTTTTCTTTTTCATAATCTCCTAAATCCAGGGCATAGGTCCTGGATTTTTTTGTTTTTAGAAAAGTCTGTAGCAACTAAAATCATTCCCTCTCTCACTCGCATCACAATGTAATCGTTTTCTTATTTTTGTCTAAATTTCTTATATTTTCTTGAAAGTCTCTAAAATAGCGCTATAATAGGACTTAGGAAATGGAGGAAAAATTATGAAAGTACATTCTAATTTTACTGGACAAAAGTCCACAAAACGTCTGATTGCATTCTCATGTGCAACTGCTCTTGCAAGTTTTACTTTAATCGCAAGACCTGCCTTCGCTGAGGAAGCTAAAGCTGATAACGCATCAAACCTTGATGTGACTGCTACTACCACTGCGAATGTAGAAACTACAGCAGACCTCGTCGAAACAAAGGTTGTCGAAGCACCTGTTACTACTGAAAATGTGGCTAGCACAGAAAACACCACAAATGTTTCAGAACAAGCCACAACTTCTGCTACAAGTTCGGAAAACGCTAGTGAAACAGCTTCAACAACTGCAAGCGAAAGTCAAGCACCTGCAGAATCGGCCTCAGGCCAAACACGCGAAGCTGTAACTACAGACCGGGCTGCCAGTGAGGCTGCATCAGCAACCGCAGATACCAATAGTGAAACCAATGTTACCGGTGGTCAATATTATAGTGATAGCCTTGGTAACTGGTATTATAAGGATGCTAGTGGTAAGAACCTAACTGGTGCACAAAAAATCGATGGGGTCAACGTTTATTTCGATGAAAATGGCATACAAGTCAAGGGAAACTTTTCAAAAAATAAACAATACTATGATGCAGATTCTGGTGCTCTTGTAACGGATCGTTATATTAATCATCTTGGTGGTGTTTACTATGTCGATAAAAATGGTGAACCATTAAAAGGCGCACAAACCATTCAAGGAAAACAAGTTTATTTCAATGATTACAACGGCCTTCAAGTTCGAGACGTATTTGCTAGCAATGAACACTTCTACGATAAAGATGGTAACCTTGTAACAGATAGCTATGTTTTTAGCACTAAATACAACTATAACAACACTATCTATCCTTTCTATGTTGATAAAAATGGCGACAAATTAAAAGGTGAACAAATCATCAATGGAAAATCTGTCTATTTCGATAAGTATGATGGAGCACAGGTGCGTAATAGCGTTGCTGACAATGGGCGTTTCTATAATCAAGATGGTAATTTAGTTGATCTAGGGAAAAAACACTACGTGTTCATCGATAACCATTGGTTCTATGTTGATGAAGATGGAAAGATACTTAAAGGTGAACAAGTCATTGATGGTGTGAAAGTTTACTTTACCCCTTATTACGGATATCAAATTAAAGGGGATTTTAATTCTGACGGCCAATTCTATGACAAGGATACTGGCGAGCTCGTGACAAACCGTTATATTCAATTAACACGCTACGAATCGAACGGCTCAATGGCTCCAACTCTAGAGACCCATTGGTATTATCTTGGGTCAGACGGAAAAGTGGTAACAGGTCCACAAGTTATTGACGGCGTTCGTGTCTACTTTAACTATAGAGGACACCAAGCCAAAGGAGACTTCGGCTACGATGGTTTTTATTATGATAAAGACACTGGAGCACTCGTCAAAAATAGCTTTGTCTCCTTAGAGCAACCATCAGGAACCCTTATTTATTACCTCGATAACGAAGGCAATACAATTAAGGGAGAACAAATTATTAATGGTAAGCATCTCAACTTCGGTGAATACGGTATCCAAGTTAAGGGAAATTTCGCACCTAATGGACTTTTTTATGATGCAATTACAGGGGAACCTGTTACTAATCGTTATGTTCAAATCAATGACCAGAGTAACTCATATAATACCCTTGAAAATAAAGATAAATGGTTCTATATCGGTTCAGACTCTAAAGCTCTTAAAGGAGAGCAAGTCATTAATGGCGTAACCGTATTCTTTGACAAAAATGGGGTTCAAGCTAAAGGGATTTTCGCAGATGACGGTTTCTATTATGATAAAGATTCTGGTGCACGCGTTAATCTTGGCAACAATCAGTTTGTTCAAGTGAACGGTAACTGGTACTATCTTAATAACGAAGGTAAAATTGTAAAAGGTGAACAAGTCATTAATGGCAACAATTTTTACTTTGATAAAGATGGCAAGCAAGTTAAAGGGAACTTTGCTGAAAATGGAGCGTACTATGATGAAAATTCAGGAGTACAAGTAACCAATCGTTATGTTAACTTCAATAACAATTGGTATAGAATCGGTGCTAAAGGTACTCCTCTTAAAGGTGCCCATGTCGTTGATGGTCATAATGTTTTCTTTGACCAAGACGGTAAACAGATTAAGGGCGACTTCGCTTCGGATGGCTACTATTACAGTAAAAATTCAGGAGACCGAGTAGACTTAGGACAAAATCATTATCAAAACATAAACAATAATTGGTATTATATTGGTAATGACGGCAAACGCCTTACTGGTGAACAAGTCATTGATGGTGTAGAGGTCTACTTCGATAGTACTGGTAAGCAGGTTAAAGGAAACTTTGCTGAAAACGATTCATTTTACGATAAAGATAGTGGTGCCCGCCTTAAGGAACAATTTGTCGATTTGAATGGAAAGACTTATTATGTTGATGCTAAAGGCAAAAGACTTAGAGAAGGGGGAGTTCGAACTATCAATGGTAAAGAGTATACCTTTACGGGCGGTGCAGATCCCCACCTTGCTAGAGAAGAATTTCTATATCCTTACGGCTACTCTTCATTCTACGATTTGAATAACAAAGAAGTCAAAGGGCCTCAATTCGTTAAGGCCAAAAACGGTAATAGATATTACATTACCGCTTCTGGTCACGTCCCATTAGGGCTTCACATTATCAACGGAGAACTTTATATGTTTGATGCTCCGACAAATAAATATGCTGATGGTAGGGTTAGTGCGAATGGCTTGACTAAAGACTATTTCCCATCACTTATTCCTAATGGTAGCCATATCTATTACTTTGATAAGGAAACAGCTACTGCTATAAAAAATCAATATAAAGAGGTTAATGGTAACTGGTATTACTTTGGACCTAATTGGTATGCACTAACCGGTGAACAAACTATTGATGGGGCTCATGTCTATTTCCATAGAGATGGCAAACAAGCTAAAGGGGAACTAGTCACTGTAAATGATAAACTTCATTATTATGATCCTAACAGTGGTGCACGTACTGAGAACACTACCCTCACTATCGAAGGTAAGACCTACCATTTTGATGCTGAGGGAAATGGAAAACTCCTCAATTAGTGTAAGTGAGCAGTAAGCATTATGAAAAAGTAATTCCATCTTCCACTTTAAGAAAACTTTAGGAATCGCTTTGTATACTACAACTATCCTAAAACTTTTCTTTTTCTTAATTTCCTAAAATCCAGGGCATAGGTCCTGGATTTTTTTGTGTTTTTAAACTCTTGTGACTGCTAAAATTGTGACATTGGCCATTCACTCGCTTTTTTATGTAATCGTTTTCTTATTTTTGTCTAAATTTCTTATATTTTCTTGAAAGTCTCTAAAATAGCGCTATAATAGGACTTAGGAAATGGAGGAAAAATTATGAAAGTACATTCTAATTTTACTGGACAAAAGTCCACAAAACGTCTGATTGCATTCTCATGTGCAACTGCTCTTGCAAGTCTTGCCTTTATCGCAAGACCTGCCTTCGCTGAGGAAGCTAAAGCTGACAACGCATCAAACCTTGATGTGACTGCTGCTACCACTGCCAATGTGGAAACTACAGCAGACCTCGTCGAAACAAAGGCTGTTGAAGCTCCTGTTACTACTGAAAATGTGGCTAGAACTGAAAACACCACAAATGTCTCAAAACAAGCCACAACTTCTACAGCAAGCTCTGAAACTGCTAGCGAAATAGCTTCAACAACTGCTAGTGAAAGCCAAGCACCTGCAGAATCAGCCACAGGCCAAACACGTGAGGCTGTAACTACAGACCGAGCTGCCAATGAGACTGCAACAGCAACCGCAGATACCAATAGTGAAACAAATGTCACCGGTGGTCAATACTATAGCGATGACCAAGGCAACTGGTATTATAAAGATTCTAGTGGTAAAAACCTCGTAGGCGAACAGACTATCGATGGCCAAAATGTTTATTTCCGCAGTAATGGGCAACAAGTTAAGGGGCCTTTACTCGATAGGAATAATAATCTATTTCGTTACTACGATGTTGATACTGGGCAACTATGGACGAATCGATACCTTGAATCCCAAGGTAATTGGTACTATTTAGGTAAAGATGGCTATCCACTCACTGGAGAACAAACTATCAATGGTCAAGAAGTCTACTTCGATTATAAAGGTGTTCAAATCAAAGGTGACTTTAGCGGAGAGGACTATAGCTATCCAGATCAAACTTTCTATTACGACTCTAACTCTGGTGCAAGGGTCCGAAAAGAAGGTCTAGTTCAGAATAAAAAAGGCCAAACCTTTTACATCAAGAACGATGGTTCTAAATTTACAGGAATACGTGAAATTGATGGTAATATCTACTATTTTAAAGCACGTGAAGCTGCCTCTCCTGTTGATACCGGCGTCCTACAAAAAGGAATCAGCATTTTACTAGAAGAAGGGCAAAATTCACCACGTACTTATGGTTTTGGTACCCCTACTAATATTACCCGTCGCTACTATTTTGACTCAGTTACTGGTCAAGCCGTTAAAAATCGCTATGTCCAAGAAAATGATGGCTGGTACTATTATGGTGCAGATGGAAATGCTATTCGTCCTCAAGATGGTGAAGTCAATATAGACGGTCAAATCGTTTACCTATATGCTAATGGTCGTCAAGCTAAGGGAGAGCTTGTTCTCGACAATGGTGTTCTTCGCTACTATGATCCTAATTCTGGAGCACGCGTCTCTAACACCACTCTAACAATTAATGGTATGACCTATCGATTTGATGAAAACGGCGTAGGTATGGATGCTCCTAACCCAAATGGTTATTATAGCGACGATAATGGAAACTGGTATTATAAGAACGTAAATGGAGACAACCTCACTGGTGCTCAAATCATTAACGGTCAAAAGTTATTTTTCCGCGACAATGGTCAACAGGTTAAAGGTGCTTATGGTGATTCCTACGGTGATTTATACGCATTCTACGATATTAATTCTGGAAATCTTGTAACCAATCGTTATGTTGAATACATGGGTAATTGGTTCTATGTAGGTAAAGACGGTAAGCCAGTCAAGGGAGCTCGAAATATCGATGGACAAGATGTCTTCTTCAACTATCGAGGGGTACAAGCTAAAGGAGGATTTGGTCAAGATGGCGTCTATATGCCTGAGTACTATTACGATAAAGATAATGGTCGCAAAGTAACCAAAGCTGGGTTTGTTAAAGATAACAGAGGCTTAACTTACTATCTTGGCGAGAAAGGTAACAAAGTCCTTGGACTTCATGAAATCAATGGTGATTTATATTACTTCCGTCGAGGAGGTGCCTATAAGTACACCCAACTGGGTGACATGTGGCAAGACAGTATTAATTACATCGATGGTAAAATCTACTACTTCGGTCATGACGGTAGAGCAATTAAAAATCGTTTCTATCAATGGGGTAATTACTGGTACTACTTCTATGCGGATGGTTCAGCAGCTACTGGTGCCGTTCAGATTAATGGACAACAACTTTACTTCGATAAAAATCATGGTAGACAAGTTAAAGGCGCTTTTGCACCAGATGGTCACTACTACGATGAAAACTCTGGTGAACTCGTCACTAACCAAACACGTACTATCAAAGGTGTAACTTATCATTTTGATGAAAATGGTAACGCGACTAAAGTTTAAGCTATTCCTTACTTTAAGAAAACTTTAGGCTCTGCTCTATATACTATAATCATCCTAAAACTTTTCTTTTTCATAATCTCCTTATCCAGGGCACAGGTCCTGGATTTTTTTATTTTTTAAGTTCCTATGATTGCAAAAATTGTGACATTTGCCATTTACTCGCTTTCCTATGTAATCGTTTTCTTATTTTTGTCTAAATTTCTTATATTTTCTTGAAAGTCTCTAAAATAGCGCTATAATAGGACTTAGGAAATGGAGGAAAAAGTATGAAAGTACATTCTAATTTTACTGGACCTAAGTCCAAAAAACGTCTGATTGCATTCTCATGTGCAACTGCTCTTGCAGGTTTTGCCCTCATCGCAAAGCCTGCCTTCGCTGAGGAAGCTAAAGCTGATAACTCATCAAACCTTGATGTGAACGCTACTACCACTGCAAATGTGGAAACTACCGCAGACCTCGTAGAAACTAAGGTTGTCGAAGCTCCTGCTACTACTGAAAATTTAGGCACCACTCAAAGCACTACAAATGTCTCAGAACAAGCCACAACTTCTGCTGCAAGCTCTGAAGTTGTCAGTGAAACTGCCTCAACAACTGCAAACGAAAGCCAAACTCCTACAGAATCAGTTGCAGGCCAAACACGTGAAGCCGTAACTACAGACCGAGCTGCCAGCGAGACAGCTTCAGTACCTAATGAAACAAACGTCACTGGTGGTCAATACTATAGCGACGACCAAGGCTACTGGCATTACAAAGATGCTAGCGGTAAAGACCTGACTGGACCACAAACTATTGATGGCGTTAAGGTCTACTTCAATCCAGGCGGTGTTCAGGTTAAAGGGGGATTTGGCTGGGACGGTCACTATTATGACAAAGACTCTGGTGCTCTTGTTACTAATAAATTTGTTGAAGAATATGGTAGAACCTATTACGTTGATGAAAATGGTAATAAGGCAATTGGTTCTAAAGAAGTTAATGGAGCGTGGTATTATTTTGAGCAGTATGGTGAACTAATTAAAAACAATTTTGCTCCTGATGGCCGTTATTATGACAAATATGGTAAACAAGTGGATTTCGGAACAAACCGCTATTTCGAATTAAACGGGGAATGGTACTATGCTGGAAATGATGGTGCTATTTTAAAGGGACCACAAACCATCGATGGTGTTAAGGTTTACTTCCGACAATACGGAGCTCAAGTCAAAGGATATTTTGTCAAAGATGAGGGGGATAATAAATCTCGATACTACGATAAGGATACTGGTGCTCTTGCCACCAATCAATATGTTATCGCTTATAATCCTTACAAACATCGAAATGAACGTTATTATGTTAACGACCAAGGAATTCGGTTAACTGGTCCTCAAACAATTGACGGTAAACAAGTCTACTTCGATACCTACGAGGGAAGCCAGGTTTTCGACAATTTTGCTGACGATGGTTACTTTTACGATCAGGACGGAAATCGTGTTGATCTTGGTGCCAATCGTTATGTTCAAATCAGAGACAATTGGTACTATGTCGGTAACGATGGAAAAATTTTAACCGGTGAACACATTATTGATGGAGCTCACGTTTATTTTGAATATGGAGGTAAACAAGTTAAAGGAGATTTTGACTATAAAAATCAATTTCACGATAAAGACTCTGGAACTTTAGTTACTAATCGTTTCGTTACCGTTAATGACAAGACCTACTTCATTGGAGCAGATAGTAAGGCTATTAAAGGAGCGACCGTCATCGACAACATTGAATACTTCTTTGACGAAAAAACTGGCGCTCAGGTTAAGGGAAATTTCGCAAGTAACAAAAAATATTATAACAGTACTACTGGTGCTCTCGTAATCAATAGTTATGTCCAAGTCGACAAAGACTGGTACTACGTAGGCAATGACGGTAAACGGCTTAAAGGTTCTCAAACCATTAACAATGTTCCTGTATACTTTGACCCTTATGATGGTAAACAAGCCAAAGGTGTCTTTGGTAATGATGGCTACTTCTACGACAAAGATTCTGGTGCTAAAATAGACCTTGGTACCAATCGCTACGTTTACATCAACGATAACTGGTACTATCTTAATGGAGAAGGAAAAATCCTTAAAGGCGATCAAACCATCGACGGGGTACAGGTTCACTTTGATCCATATTATGGTAATCAAATTAAAGGAGAATTTACCGATAGTAATGGGCATGCGGTTAAAGCAAACTCCTATACTAGCCCAGTTAAGTACTATGATAAAAATTCTGGAGCTCTTGTAAAAGGTCAATACTTTAGCCATGATGGTAAATGGTACTATGCAGATGCAGAAGGTAATATCCTTAAAGGCTCACAAACCATCGATGGGGTACACGTTTACTTTGACTATAATGGTGTACAAGCTAAAGATACTGTTCTAGATGGTTACTACTACGATAAAGATAGTGGAGCACGAAAAGAACTCCCTCGTGATCAGTTTATTAAGATTGGTGACGATTTATACTACATTAGCAGTAATGGACGAACTGGGAATATAACTATTGATGGTAAGGATTACTATGTTGGTCGATATGGTAGAGTTCTTCGTGGTTCCTTTAACGTATACCAAGAGCCACCTTACTATGATGACGAAACTGGCGAAGCTGTGAAAAAAACTGGTTTTGTTAAATCTTATGGTCGTTGGTACTATATAGAGGAAGACGGAAAAAAAGCAAAGGGCTTTAAAGAAATTGATGGTAAGCTTTATTTCTTCTCTAACAATCCAATGAACAAATACGAAACAAACGAACAAGTTCGTGGACAATTAGCTAGACCTTACTTTTATATTTCCTTCCCAAATAGAGCAGAAGACAACCCAACTTACTACTTCGATGCTGAGACTGGAGCTGCTGTAACCAACCAATTCGTCTATGCAGATGGACACTGGTACTACTTCGGTAACGATGGAAAGGCTCTTCTATTTGATCAAGTCATCAATGGTCAACACCTCTACTTTGATTATGAAGGTAAACAAGTTAAGGGCGATTTCGTTACAGACTACAAGGGAACTCGTTATTATGACGAAAACTCTGGTGAGCTCGTCACCAACCAAACACGTACCATCAATGGTGTGACTTATCACTTTGATGAAATTGGGCGTGCGAAGCAATTATAAGGATTTTAGGAAAATAGACTAAGTTTTTCACACAGATATCTATACTAAAGGAAGTTGATAAATTTCAACTTCCTTTTTAAAATCCACGAAAATTAATTTTGTCCACTTTAAGAAAACTTTAGGCTTTGCTTTATATACTATAAGCATCCTAAAACTTTTCTTTTTCATAATCTCCTAAATCCAGGGCGCAGGTCCTGGATTTTTTTGTTTTTTGATAATTGTTTGAATTACTAAGAACTGGAAAAATCTCACCTAATAGCCAGAAAAATAGATGTTATTCTCTTTTATCAATCTCTTCACATTAAAAGAAAGCCTTTTTATTTTTAATATTGAAAAGGTTTTCTTATTGCATTATAATATAAATTAAAAAGGGGAGGTATTTGTTATGGAAACAAATAATAAGGTCAAACATCAAACATCTAAAAAGTATCTTATTGCATTTTCATGTGCATCAGCTCTTGCAAGTTTTGCGCTTATTGCAGGAGCTGCTTTTGCGGATGAAGTAACTACTGGTGAAACACACAAGATTGACACAACAACAAGTGTTATTGCCAATGTTGAAACAACAGCAGACTTAGTTGAAACAAAGGGTATTGAAGCAGCATCTTCTTCTGAAAGTTCAACAGATGCTCCAGAGTTAGCAAGTTCGGAAAATACTAGAGAAACGGCTTCAGCAACCACTAGTGAAAGTCAAGCACCTACTGAAACAACAACCGTTGAAGCACACGCAGCTTCAACAAGAGACAGTGTAACTAGTGAAACAACTACGACAACTCCTGTTATTAATGAGAACGTAAACATTACAGGTGGTCAATATTACAGTGACCAAAACGGTAAATGGCATTACCGAGATGCCAATGGTAATGACCTGACTGGACCACAAACTATTGATGGGGTTCAAGTCTATTTCGATAAAGAAAATGGCGTGCAAGCTAAAGGCGTTTTTGCAAAGGATCCTAATAATGCTAAAAAACTAAATTTCTATGACAAAGATTCTGGTGCCCTTCTCAAAAGTCAATTTATCGTAGCCTACAGCAACGATACGAAACAATATGAACGTTACTATCTAGATGATAATGGGAACCCCGTGTACGGTGAGTATCGAATTAATCGTAGATCAGTATACTTTGATGATAAATCCGGTACTCAAATCATTGACCGCTTTGCTCCTAATGGACACTTTTACGATCAGGATGGTGTTTTCGTTAATTTAGGAACCAATCGTTTTGTTGAAATCAAAGGAAAATGGTATTATCTCAATAATAGCGGACAAATCATAAAGGGTAGCCATATCATCAATGGGGCTCAGGTCTATTTCGATGAAAATGGTATTCAAATAAAAGGTGATTTCGATAAGGAAAACCGCTATTATGATGAACACACTGGTAAGCTAGTAACTAACCGTTTCGTAACAGTTAAAGACAAAAACTACTTTATCGGCGCAAAAGGTATCCCCGTGAAAGGTGCTACTCTTATTGATGGTAAAGAGTACTATTTCGATAATAAGACCGGTGCTCAAGTGAAAGGTGACTTTGGAGGTAATGGTAAATACTACGATACTTCAACTGGTGCACTCGTGACCAACCGTTATGTCAATGTAGATAAATATTGGTACTATGTGGATGCTGAGGGCAAACCACTAAAAGGTTCACAAACCATAAATAATGTTCCTGTCTACTTTGATTCTTATTATGGTCGACAAGTGAAAGGTGATTTTGGAGACGATGGTTACTACTATGATAAAGACTCTGGTGTGAGAATCACACTCGAAAAAAATCGTTACCATAATATTAATAACCATTGGTATTATGTTGGTTCAAATGGCAAAATCCTTAAAGGGGATCACGTCATCAATGGTGTTCAGGTACATTTCGACAAGGTATTTGGAATACAAGCTAAAGATGACTTTGTAGATGAAGATGGTATTAATGTTTTCTATGATAACTTTGTTGTCTTCGGTACCCCAGTTAAGTATTACGACAAGGATACTGGTGAACTTGTTAAGGGTCGTTACTTTACAACTCGAGGTAAGTGGTTCTATGCAGATAAGCAAGGTAATATTCTAAAAGGTGCTCATACCATTGATGGTGTCCCTGTCTACTTTGACGACCACCTCGGAACACAATTCAAAAACGTGGTTAAAAACGGCCACTACTATGATAAGGATACCGGTGAACAGAAGGAAGTCCCACGGAACCAATTTGTTCATGTTGATAATGGTCTCTTCTATTATGATAAAGATGGAAAACCACTTTCTGATTCTCAAACCATTAATGGTGTAACCTATTCGTTCTATGAAGATGGACAAGCCCGTCGAGGAACTTTTGGACCTTACGGTTCTGGACCTTTCTATGATAAAGTTACTGGGGCTGCAGTTAGAGAAAAAGGCTTCCATCAAGTAGGCCCTCAATGGTACTATACTGATGAAAATGGTAACAAACTTTTAGGTCTTCAAAAAATAGATGGTAAACTCTATTACCTTGATAATACCTGGTCAGTTAGCTCAGTTACTGGTTTTCTCGCAAAAGATGAAGTGCTTAGTCCTGAGCAAAAAGAATCATCTAGATATCCTCATACATCTAGCAGTACTATTATCAAACCTAAACTCTATAGTTACTACTACTTCGATGCTGAGACTGGAGCTGCTGTAACCAATCAATTCGTTAATTGGAAAGGCAACTGGTACTACTTCGGTAACGATGGTAAGGCTCTCCTCTTCGATCAAGTCGTCAATGGTCAACACCTCTACTTTGATTATGAAGGTAAACAAGTGAAGGGTGATTTCGTTACAGACTACAAGGGAACTCGTTATTATGACGAAAACTCTGGTGAGCTTGTAACCAACCAAACACGTACCATCAATGGTGTGACTTATCACTTTGATGAAAATGGACGTGCGAAGCAATTGTAAAATAAGTCCGAAAATTGACTAAAATTATTCTTACTAGTCATACAGATAAAAAAACAAACAAAAAGCCAAAATCAGCATGCTGATTTTGGCTTTTTGTTAGGTAAAGAATTTATTGCTCCTTTTTCAGTCTTTTTAGGTGTTTATAAAGACCGAAGGCACGATCCAGTTGCATAGATTCGATAGGACGTTTGCCCTTGATATAGAGATTTCCATTGGTCGCATTCATCAACCCTGTCTTAGCAATGGCATAACCAGTAACCATTCCACTATAAAGGAATCTTTCCAGTTCCTTGACATCTAAAACTCGACTTGAAGGTTCAAGGGGACCATATTCTGCTTCATAAATATCTACAAGTCTTTTAAACTTATAGGCCGTTTTTATGGGCATATCTCCGATAGTTCCTTTTGAATAATAATGATAAAGATTCTGTGGGCTTAAGTCTGCAGAGGCTACCTCTTGACCGTTGGGCGAGTAAGGTTGTGATTTAATGAATGTATTGAGCTTACCAATATCGATGTGGGAGTCGCTAACATTTTCCTTAGGAACAGGGAAGTCATCCCTATCAATAATCTCCCTTCGTCTGATGGTAGCCAACAATTCATAAGGCTCAACTCTAAGTCTTTTTGAAAATTTTTCCAAAGTATCAAGGGAAACTGTTCCGCTTTGATTGATCAGGTTATAGTTGGTTTGAGCCATACCAGATGAGACTACAAATGCTGTCATACGTTCTCTGACTTCTCCCTCATCCATATCTTCCGTGATTTCCAGCTTCTTGCGAATATTGTGCCACAAGTTTTGGGTGACTTGATCAGGATCTCTTGGAAACTCAAAAACTTCATACTGATTGTCTCGAGCCAAGAGCTTTCCAAGTGTAATGTTTTTTCCAGTCACCTTGGCCAGACCGTTAGTAATGGTTACAATCTTTAGGATATTTCCCTTAGGCTTGTTCATAAAGAGCATCCGAAGGCTTCCTGCCGGAATCCCCGTGGCTTCTGAGAGCTCTCTGTAACTCTTTTTGTCTTTCCAAAATTCCCCCATACGAGCTTTTTCTGCATTTTCCCAGAAAAGCTCCTTAAGGGGTTTGGGGGCATTCGGCTCATCCGAAAATAGTCGTTTTGACATCATTGTCTCCCTCTAAAATTGCTGTTTATAAATTAGTCCAAATCTATTATCTCATATTTTTAATAAAAATCAAATCATTCCCTAATTAAATATATTTATAACTTTCTATTTGTGCTGATTTTTACAAGATAAAAAGGATTTAGCTCAGTTTTACACGGAACTAAATCCCTTACTTAGACAAACTATCGGAAGTCATAATAAAGCTCAAAAGTCATCATATGCTGTTTAAAACTAATAGTTATTACGATAATCTCTTTACTTTGCGATTATCAACTCTATAAATGGCTAACATATCTAGTATAAGCCATGTATCACGGGGATAAGCGACATATCGTGTTGACCAGATTGGATTAAACTTTTGTTTATATTGTCTAAGACCACTAAAAGAATAGAAGCGATTGGTAAAGGCATAGATGAGATAAGCCACTTTTTCCTGTAAGAAACTATGTTTCTCAGTTCCTACATTTGACAATGGCGCCATACCTAAATCAAAGAAGGTAACTCCTTCTTCTTTAAAATGAAGTAATAATTTTACAAAAAGATAATCCATGATACCATTAGGGGCTGTCTTTAAGTCGTAACGCATCAGGTCAATGCTTGCTTCGTTAGGTCCATTGCTAGCTAAAAAGGTAACGAAAGCCTGAATGTTATCTTCCTCATCACTTACAAGAGCTATTGGAGCTAATTGAATGTACTTTTCATCAAAATAGCCAAGTGAAAAACCTTTTTCTTGGCGACCATCTAGCCAACTATCCGATATTTCTTTTAGGGTATTAAGCATCTTTTTATCAAAAGGCGGTTGTAATACTTGAAATTGATATCCTTTATTTTCTAGCTTATTCACAACCGTTCTAAACTTCTTCCCGTGTTTTCCTTCAGTTGTAAATTCATCGAGTGATACCTGAGCAGTCTCACCAAACTTCATAAAGTCGTATCCATATTCATGAAGTAAAAGGGTTGTTTCTTGATTAACTTCATAGAAAATAACAGAGATATTTGCATTCTCCGCTTCTGCTAGAAACTGTGATAAGCCTTTTTCTAAGTAGCCTAAGTGTGCTAGTGGATCCGACATAACAACACACTTGTTATTTTCAATTGCGAATTGGAAAACAACTTTGTCTTGACCATCCTCCTGGTACCAATAAAGATATTTATCACCTAAAAAAGCTAAGGCAGCATCTAAATTTAAATTTGGGATTGTTGCGATAAAGTCTTGGTATCGTTGTTTATCGAAAACTTCTCCGAAGTTCTCTTTAATTTTATTACTTTCACGAAGAACCAAAACATACAAAATAACCAATATCAGAGATAAACCAAGAAAATGAATCCAGTGTGTAACCAGATGAGAGAGATGTTTTAACTTAAACACATGATGTGGATTCAAATGTCCTAACAAAACAAGCGTCAAGAAGAAACTACCACCAATATAGGATATATCTTTATAACAATCTTCCCAAGCATAAATATAATGTCTGCGAACAAATGTATCCTTATTCCACCATACGAGAAACAAGAGAACCACTAAGAAAAGACTACTTGGTAATGAAAAACTACCAATATTCAAATAAACAAGACTTACTAGCCCTAGGACAGTAGCCAGTGTTAACGTAAATTTTAAACGTCGTTTAACTAATCTTGCTAAAAGGAAGAACAGAACACCAAGAACAATACTAGGAAGTTGAAAAACAAACTGTCCAGTGCTAGGTGTAAGTTCTCTAAGCAAAGGAAGATGTCCTAATTCTTGAGGAACTATAGCTGAAACGATAAGAAAGAAACCAAAGAGTCGCAACCCCCAAACCAATACTATAGCGGATAAGGCTTCAATGACCTTTTGAGGAATTCCTAAATATTTCTCATTAAGTCGTCCACCCATATTCTTTAAGAATAAAACTACTCCTAAACAAAAAGGGAGAATATAATAGAATAACCGAAATACAAGTAACCAACTTAGTGCCTGAGCTTTATCAATCCCAAGACCAACTAAACCAGATACCATAATTAAATCAAAACTACCTAGACTACCTGGAATCATTGACATAATCCCAATTGTAATAGCAATCATAAAGAGGGGAATTACATCATAACTTGGTAAATTATAGCCCAAAATATACCCAACCAAAAGGAAAAAACTTAGTACACAAGCCCAATCAAGGGCAGAAGCTAATACTAAAGATAAAATTGTCTTTCCACCCAGCTGGCCAAAATAGGCCCAATTTTTTCTATTTGAAACAAATAAAACAATTGGGAGATAGAGACTAGCTCCTAAAAGGACTGGCCAATACTGCTTAATACCAATTGATAAAGGGAATAAACCTGTCAAAACCAAGCTTATCAGGGCAAACAGTGAAAATCCACTCATGAAATAAGGAATGACACGAGAAATGCCCTGCATACTTTTTTCAGGTCGTTCTTCATCTCCATAGAAAGAATATCGTAAACCAATATCTACCAAGCCGGCAAAGCCAATCATATTATTCAAGCTATTAATGGTCCAGCTAGTTTCTAGTAAGTAAGATAATTTTTGTTTCTGATTTAGCTCTTTATTTAAGATACTATCATAGAAGATCATTGGCGCAACAGCCATAAAACCAAACAATGCTAAAAAGATGACATTTAGTGGAGACAGTTTCCCCAGTATTTCTACAATCTTATCAAACGAAATCGTCTTAAAAAGTCTAGTTATCTCTACAATAACTAGACTAGCAATAGATAGAAATAAAACGAGTTTGATAAGTGTTTGCCATTTTTTAACCCAAATTAAAAATATTTGCAAACTCTACTCCTTTTATCCTAATAATGTCTGTAAAATCGGAATCACAATCACAAATAAAACCGTACTGAGAGTGACCACATTCGTTGAAAACTCAACATCGCCTTTACCTTGATTGGCAA
>OFPS01000419.1_pt1 | contig 42110 bp, 58 predicted proteins | sample 1542111 | NCBI WGS metagenome assembly OFPS01 (sample SAMN04209233, study PRJEB22552) | human gut metagenome | biome: gut; material: feces | host: Homo sapiens | place: USA: Oklahoma | reverse complement strand
CCGAGAAAAAAGATAATAAAGAGCATGCCGAAGCGCCGCAAAAAAGGGAAATCACCGTTTCTTTTTCAATCACCTGCAAAAACGCCGTTGATTACGGCAGAAGCGATATTCCGCAAAGCGGATATTTTATTCGCCCTGAGGATTATTCGGGCAAAGAGGGTATAACCGTTTTCGATGTGCTGGAGGCAGAGTGCAAAAGCCGCGGGATAGAGCTGACTTATAAGGATAAATATTATATTCAGGGTATCGGCGGGCTTAAAGAAAAGGAATGCGGCGGCGGCTCCGGCTGGATGTATCGTGTAAACGGTGTTGCTCCTCACAAAGCGGCGGTTGGTTATTATCTTAAAGACGGCGATGTTGTTGAATGGTATTATGTAACCAATATAAACGATAATTAAACGCAAAGCCGAAAATTGCCGCAAAATCGCAAAAAAGCGGCACATATGCTTAAGTTTTAATCAAGCAAACGGCACAAAAATAATCAGTTAATAAAAAACTGCCTGCACTCGGCTGAGTGTAGGCAGTTTTTTTCTGCACTTCGGCAAAAGCATTGCCGCCGTGCGCTGTTTAATTTTCGTTTCCGAAAAATGCTTTTGCTATGCGCACGCTTTCCATAGCGTCTTTTGCATACCAATCTGCATTTATCATTTTAGCATATGATTTTGTGAGCACCGCACCGCCCACAAAGATTTTTGCATCTGTGTGCTTGTGCAGCAGCTGAATTGTTTTTTCCATTGCCGGCACGGTGGTGGTCATCAGCGCAGAAAGCCCCACAAGCTTAACATTGTTTTCGATAACGCAGTTAAGAACATCCTCCTCCGGTACATCCTTGCCAAGGTCTATAACATCAAAGCCGTAATTTGAAAGCAGCACTTTAACAATGTTTTTGCCTATATCGTGTATATCGCCGTGAACGGTGGCAATCACGATTTTGTTGCCGCTTTTTTCACTTGCTCCGCTTAAAATCAGCTTTTCTTTTATAATATCAAAGGCGGCTTTTGCGCTGTCTGCACTCATAAGCAGCTGCGGCAAAAAGATTTTGTTTGCCTCAAAGCCGGCGCCAACCTCGTCAAGAGCCGGAATTATGTGCTCGTTAATAACGGTTAATGAATCGTTGCTTTCAAGCAGCTTTGCGGCGCAGGCGGCAGCCTCCTCTTTCATTCCTTTAACTATTGCCGTGTGCAGCGTTAAAAGAGATTCTGCCTTAGGCGCTTCCGAAACCGTAACGCTTTCAATATATTCGCTGCAATTATCATCAAGCCCCGCAAGCGCATTGAATGAATAATATGCATTCATCATTGATTGTGATTTTGGGTTTATAATTCCGGCGGAAAGTCCGCTTTGCAAGGCAAGGGTAAAGAAAGCAGTGTTAATTGCGTCTCTTTTCGGCAAGCCGAAGGAAATGTTTGAAACACCCAAAACGGTGTTAACGCCAAGCTCCTCACGAATGTATTTAACGGCTTTAAGCGTTTCCGCGCCGTTCATTTTATCCGTGCTTATGGTCATCGTTAATGCATCAACTATTAAATCTTTTTTATCTATGCCGTATTCCGCCGCCGTTTTTATGATTTTTTCGGCAATGTCAATTCTGCCCTGTGCCGTTTCAGGAATTCCGTTTTCATCAAGGCAAAGGCAAACCACCACGCTGCCGTATTTTTTGGCAAGCGGAAAAACCTCTTTCATATTTTTTTCTTTGCCGTTTACGGAATTGAGCATCGGCTTGCCGTTGTAAATCCTGAGCGCACGCTCAAGTGCGGCAATGTTTGTTGTGTCTATCTGCAATGGGGTGGAAAGCACGCTTTGCAGGCTTGAAACCGCCTGCTCCATCATTGCTTTTTCATCTATTTCGGGCAGGCCCACATTAACATCAAGCACCTGTGCGCCCGCATCTCTTTGTGTTATGCCCTCTTTGATAATATAGTCTATATCGTTTCGGCGTAGCGCTTCTTTAAATAATTTTTTGCCCGTGGGGTTGATTCGCTCGCCTATAACAATGGGCTTTACTCCCAAATCCACCGTTTCGCTGTAGGAAGAAACTCTTGAAAAACTCTTTTTTTCAGGCACGCTTGCCGGAATTTCCCTGCAGCGCTCAATCATTTGCCTGATATGCTCCGGAGTTGTGCCGCAGCAGCCGCCGAGGAATGAAACCCCTATGTGCGCCGCTTTTTCCATATCGTCTGCAAATTCCTTGGGCGTAACATTAAACACGGTTTGCCCGTTTACGCTTTCGGGCAGCCCCGCATTCGGCTGCAAAATTATCGGCAGTTCGGTGTGGCGGCGTATTTCTTCAACAAACGGCAGCATTTGCTTTGGGCCGAGTCCGCAGTTAAAGCCTATTGCGTCAATGCCAAGCCCCTCCAGCATCGTAACGGCGGTTTTGATGTCTGCACCCGTAAGCAGGCGGCCTTTTTCATCAAAAATCATTGTAACATAAATCGGCAAATCGCAGTTTTCCTTTGCTGCAAGCACCGCCGCTTTGATTTCATAAGTGTCGCTCATTGTTTCAATAAGCACTGCATCGGCGCCGTCCTTGCCGGCTCTGATCATTTGCGCAAAAATTTCAATTGCATCGTCAAAATCAAGGTCGCCCATCGGCTTTAAGAGCTTGCCCGTAGGCCCAATGTCAAGCAGCACCTTTTTGCCAACGCTTTTTGCAAGCTTCACTCCGGTTTTTATAAGTTCTGCATAATTATCAAATTTAAGGCTGTTTGCGCCGAAGGTGTTTGTTGTGATGTATTCGCTGCCCGCTTCTGCATATCCGCGGTGCACGGCAAGCACGGTTTCCGGGCTGCTTATGTTAAGCAGCTCGGGCAGCTCGCCTGCCTTTAAGCCTGCGCTTTGCAGCATTGTTCCCATGCTGCCGTCAAAAAATTTAATGTTCATAATGCCCTCTTTAGCTTGGTGGCTGTGTTATTCTATGCCTGCAAATGCCGTAACGGATTTTGTGGGTATCATTTGAAAGCTGTCTGTAAGCGTTATTCCGCATCGCTTTGTTATATCAACAAGCTCAAATATTTTTTTCTGCTCCGATATATCCAAATCAAAATATCCCGGCGAATATCTTTGCCTTGTTTTAACATTGTTTTCGCGCTCTATTTCGGCCTGTAAGCCGTCGCAAACCTCTTCAATATATGCCGCAAGCACCGCCTGCGTGGTAACAAGCTTTGCGCCCTCGCTTGAATGAAGCCTCAAAAGCATATCGCCCGGTGTTCCCAGCGTTGCCGCCATAATTGCCACGCGCTTGCAGCCCGCAAGGTTTTGCGCCAGGCGGCGGCTTTTAAATTCCTTTTCGCAAACGGTCAGTGCGTCTTCGGAAACGGAGCAGTCGAAAATTCTGTAAATGCTTTTCGGCGTGCAGCTTTGCTGCGCCTCGGCAATGATTTCGTCTATCAGCGAATTTAAAGCTTCGTCTTGCACGGTGCTTCGTGTCAGCAGGTAGCGCAAAATCTCTTTTTTATCCATAAATTATCTCCGAAAGCCCCGCGGCAATGGCTCCTGCCACATCGGGCTTGTTCATTGTGTAAATATGAATGTTGTTTTGGCCGTTTGCCATCAAATCAATTATCTGCTCCGTGGCATAAACAATGCCTGCCTGCTTCATTGCTGCGGGATTGTCGCCGAAGCGCTCCACGATTTTTTGGAATTTTTTCGGAAATGCGCAGCCGGAAAGCTCAACGCTGCGTTTAATTTGGTTTGCATTTGTTATCGGCATAATGCCTGCAATGATGGGCACATTTATGCCTTTTATAAGGCAGTTTTCCTTAAAGCGCAGAAAAACATCATTGTCAAAAAACATTTGCGTTGTTAAAAAATCAACGCCGCAGTCAACCTTTTCTTTAAGGTGGTTTATATCTTCAACTCTGTTTGCGCTTTCGGGGTGAATTTCAGGATAGCACGCGGCGCCCACGCAAAAATCACCGTTGCTTTTGATTTCGCTCACAAGCTCGCTTGCGTGGTGAAAATGTTGGTCGCTCGGAAATTCAAAGCCGTCCGGAATGTCTCCTCTCAGCGCAAGAATATTTTCAATTCCTGTCGCCTTCCATTCATTTAAAACATCATCAATCTTATCTTTTGTGGAGGTTAGGCAGGTAAGGTGCGAAAGCGGAGTGATTCCGTTTTCTTTAATTGCCTGTGCAATCTCGGTTGTGAAGCCCGTGCGTGTGCCTGCCGCACCGTAGGTAACGCTCATAAAGGCGGGCTTGCTTTTTGCCATTTCGGCAATAACTGCCTTTGTGTTTTCTATTTTGCTCCATTCCTTGGGCGGAAAAACCTCAAATGAAACCGTAACACGGTTGTTTTTTAAAATATCCGCAATTTTCATATTTTCACCTCATATGGTTTGTTTACTTATACAGTTTATCAAAATATGTTTGTGTTTTCAATAAAAGTGTTATAAAAAAACAGCCGGGATATGCATTTTTTGCCGCAAAAGGCGGCGTTGCATATCTCGGCTTCGTTGTTGCGTTCTGCTTTTCGGCGCATTGTCAGTTTTGGCGCCTGATTTCGCCTTTTGAAATCATCGGGTATTTTATAAGCTCGGCGGAGTTTAAATCCTCGCGGTTCATATCAACTGCCGTGATTTGGCTGTTTTCATAGGTAGTGTAATAATAAATTCCCGCGTCCGCGCTGCAGCAGGATGTGTAAATCGTGATTTCATATTTTCCCTTTTCAACCTCACAGCAGCCCCTTTGCTGCTCCACGCTGCCGAGAATGTGGAAAAATTGATTAACGCTTTCCCGCTCGCCGCATTCGGAAACGGAATGTGCCCTTGTGAATGCCGCGCGAACAAAGCGCGACTGCGAAGATAAATCACCCGGAAGCCCAAGCGCACCCATTCCGCGGCTGTATGCCGCAAGCGGCACATCGGGCGCAAAGGTGTTTTCGGGTTGACTCGGTGAAAGGGAAATGTAGTTGCTTAAATTCTGCATTTGCATTTCAAACGGCGGATTGTTTGTGAGCACCCCGGCAGGATTGTCGTAAATATGAAGCCCCGTTGCCGTCGATTCCGCCACTATCGCCTCGCTTTTGTCTGCAATTATCCAGTGCAGGCTTGCGGCAGGCATGGCGTCGCTGAACGGCGTGCCCACAAGATTTATGCGCTCAAGCTTTTTGCGTGCCTCGCAAACGGTGGTGCAGCCGCTTAAAATCCATGGTATAAACTCAAATTGCGCCACGTTTTCGGCATCTGCTTTCGGATTTGCATATTTTGCGTTGCCAACGAAATTAAGCCCTGCCATGCAAAGCCCCTTTTCATTCATTGCATCGTAATAAAGCGGATAATTATTTGCCACATGAGCCATTCCTATTATGGCATAATGGCTTTGGCATATGCCCGTGTGGCGAAATTCAAACGGAAAATTGCGCGGCGCAACGGTTATTTCTTCACCGTATGAAAATTCGTAATCCAGCGTTCTGCCGAAATAAAAGCCTTTTGTTTTATATGTTGCTGCAGTGCACATAAGCCTGATCTCCTTTGTGTTGTTTGGCGCAGATGCGGTTCAAAGCCGCTGTTGCACAAGCCGTGTGAAGTGTTTTTGCCTGCTTTGCCGGATTGGTATGCCGCTTTTCCGGCTCACTTTTCATGTTAGTTTCTGCTTTTGCTCTTTTTAGCTTTGACATACGAAAGTATGCCCAAAGCGGCTGTAAATAATCTGCATTCGGGTGTTTTCTTTGCGCATTGGGTGATAAAAAACAGCGTTTCCGAAACAGAAACGCTGTTGAAAAGATAAACTGATTATCTCTTTGAGAACTGTCGGAGCGTGAAGAAAACAGTCCTGTGGACTGTTTTTAGCTTCGACCGCAACAGCTATGCTGTGAGGACCCGCAGTGTGGATGATAAAAAACAGCGTTTCCGAAACAGAAACGCTGTTGAAAAGATAAGCTGATTATCTCTTGGAGAACTGCGGTGCACGGCGAGCTGCCTTGAGACCGTATTTCTTTCTTTCCTTCATTCTCGGGTCACGAGTGAGGAGGCCTGCCTTCTTGAGGATCGGGCGAAGAGATGCATCATATTGAAGAAGTGCTCTTGCGATACCGTGGCGGATTGCGCCTGCCTGGCCGGATACGCCGCCGCCGTTTACACGGCAAACGATATCAAACTTCTCTTTTGTGTTTGTAAGAACAAGAGGCTGATTTACGATGAGCTTAAGAGTGTCAAGGCCGAAATAATCGTCTATATCTCTGTCGTTGATCGTAACTTTACCGGTGCCGGCATAAACACGAACTCTTGCTACGGATTCTTTTCTTCTGCCTGTGCCGTAGAAATATGGATTTGATTCGTACATAATCTCTTAACCTCCCTTAGAATTCCCAAGCGGTGGGCTGCTGAGCCTCGTGCTTATGGTCTGCGTTCTTATAAATGCGGCATCTTGTGAGCTGCTTTCTGCCCTGGGTTGTGCTCGGAAGCATGCCTTTAACAGCAAGCTCCATTGCAAAATCGCTCTTTTCCTTCATGAGAGTGCCGTATTTAACCTCTTTAAGGTTGCCGATGTAACCTGTGTGGTGCTGATAAAGCTTCTTTGTGAGCTTATTGCCTGTAAGAACAGCTTCGTCTGTGTTGATGATTATAACAAAATCGCCGCAGTCAACGCTGGGTGTAAAGAATGCTTTGTGCTTGCCTCTGAGAAGAGATGCCGCTTCTGCCGCAACTCTGCCGAGCGGCTTGCCAGCTGCATCAATAACATACCATTTGCGCTCGATTTCGTCAGCCTTTGGCATAAATGTTGACATTATACTTTCCTCCAAATCAAATTATTGTTTTTCAACTTGCTGCATAATAATAGCACAGGCGGCAAAATAAGTCAACAGTTAATTTAAAAAAATCGGCGCTTGCTCGCGTATGCTTGCTTTTTCTCACTTTTTCATATCAATTGCTCACTTTTAATTTATGACTTTTTGCTGCAACGGCTCTGCGGTTGCGGCAATAATTGCCCCAAATGCTTGCCTGTGCGGCGCAGAAAGTGCGGCGGGCAAAGTAAAAGGCACGCCGGTTGTTCGCAGCTGAATGCGCCCGGTGTGCCCTTTGAATTTTATTTAAGCCGCTATGCCTGCCATATAGGCATATGCGGGAGAGGAATCGGTTGTGGTGTTGTCAACATACCAGGTGCGGCCGATTTGAACAACGTTCACATCAAATGCCGCAACAACGGTGCCGTCATCAAGAGTACATTCGATCGAAACGGTTTTTGCAGCCGAAATATCGCCTGCCGAAACGCCGTAGGTTTCAAGCTTTGCGGTATCCATGGTTGTTTTGTAAGCGTCCAAATCCTCAACATCCTTTTCGGATTTTGCCGAGGTGGTAATTTTGTAATCCTTGCCGAACTCGGTTTGATAAAGGCCGGTTGTTTCCTCCTGAATAACGGTTTTGCCGTCTGCGCCGAAAGTTTTTTCCGTGCCGGTAACGGCGTTGCCGAAGGTGGTTACATTCGATTCAAAAGCGGTGAACATAACTTCATCGCTCATATAATCGTCGCCGAAAATCGCCTTGCGTGTTTCAACAAGCTTTGCAAAGTAATTTTTGTAAATGCTGTCATAATCGTTCCAGCCGTATGTTTTTACAAGCTCAACATAGTAGGGATACATTTCATCCGCAAGCTTACCGGAAAGTGTGCCGTCGTCGTTTGAAGTGGCGTCGGATTTATACTTGTCGGTATCGTAGCCGTTCTTTTTAAGCTCTTTAAACTCTTTGCTGTCCATATCCTGCGAATAGCCGGGATAGATGATGGGATACATATAGTTTTTGCGAATGAAATCGCCGTATTTATCGCTTTTTGAAGAAAGCGTGTAGGTGTAGGCATTATAGCCGTCGCCCTTTTGAGCAATTGTGTCCGCATAACTTACGGCAAGCTTTTTCTCGTCAAACGCAATGTATTTTTGCTTAACGGCAAAAATCGTTGTGCAGGCAAGAAGTGCTGCCACAAGCAGAAATGCCACAAGCGCATAAAGCTTGTAATTAAAGGTTTTTTCTTTTTTAGCCATATCTACAACCTCCCTTATTCTGCCTGTGCCTGAGCTTCGTCGGCATCCTGTGCCTCTGCGGCTGCCGCGGCAGCTCTGCGCTCTTTAAGGGCTTCGGTTATCATTTCTTTCTTTTTGCCCACATTATCGTAGAAGAAAATCGGCACTGCCTGAAGCAATACGAAGATTGCGGGAATGATTGTGTAAATCATAAGCAGGCGGTTAAGGGTGGTGTCGCCCTGCTGAGCCGCGGAAAGGTATGCAACATTCGGATCCTGCGAAATTTGGTATTTAGACCAATTATAAAGCAGCCACGGGCCGAGTCCCTTTGTGAATGCGGAAGCAACCTTTGAGAAAAGGCCGTAGCCTGCGTATGCAATGCCGTCCTGCCTTTTGCCGGTTTTGTATTCGATTTCGTCAACACAGTCCGCAATCATGATGTTGGGGGTTGTGTTTGTGTTGCCGTGCTGGATTCCGCAGAAGAAGTTGATGATGAGGAACGGAATCACAAGCGCGCTGTTAAAGCCTACGGAGCGCGAAACTATGTAAAGAATAGCAAGGGAGGACGCGCCGTAAATGCAGAATAAAATAAAGGTTTTCTTTGTGGAAAATTTCTTAAGCACAAAGTTAACAAGCAGCGTGCCCACAGCCGTGCCTATGCCCATGGGAAGCAAAAGCGCAAGCTTTAAATCCTTTGAGCCGAGCAGATAAATGGCAATGTAAAGCGAAACGGTGCCGTAAACGCCTCTGCCGAAGCCGCAAAGCTTTGTGAGCGAAACCATAAGCAGGTTTTTGTTGCCGAAAACAACCTTGATTGAATCCTTAATGCTAACCTTTTCCTGAGTAAAGGGAACGCGCTCTTTGTTGTTTACAAAGAAAATCATAACGAAAAGAATAAGGCCGAGTGCGCAAACTGCGGTTGAAATGATAAGGTCAACACCCTGACCCTCTGCATTCTTGTATTGCTGTTTGCCCATAATGGCTTTCATTATGATGCCTACTACCATAACAACTACCATGCCGCCCGATTGACCCACGGAGCGCAGGAAAGATGCAATGGAAATTGCCGTTGAACGCTCGCTCGGATTTGGCGAGCAAAGAGAACCGAAGCAGTTTGAGGGGCTTTCAACCGCGCAGGAAACGGCGGTGTAAAGGCTGTAAACCACAAACATCCAAATAATTGCAAGAGTTTGATTATTTGTGTTCGGCGCCACGAAAACAAGAATGGCAACTATTGCAAGCGGCACAACGCCGAAGCCCACCCAGGGCTTAACCTTGCCGAATTTTGTTCTTGTTCTGTCTACCAAATAGCCGATAACAAGCTCGCAGACGGCACCCACGAAGCCTGCAACAAGGAAAACGGTTGAAATCGCGTTGCTCATAACGGTGCTGTCAAAGCCTTTTCCTTTAAAAGCGAAGTCCGCAAAGAAGGTGGCGGTGTAATCCGGCATCCAGCCCGTAAGCAAAGCCACGCCGAATAAGCCGATACCGAAGGTGATTATCTCCGAGAACTTCATGTACTTTTTTTGCTGTCCTTTTTCTTCAGACATAAAAAGTCTCCTTCCCATTGTTGCGTAAACGCACTGCGCAACGTAATTAAAAGCGATAATAAATTATCGCTCAAAAAAATATTTCACTCAATTTTAACAAAGATTTAACAAAAGTGCAACTTGTTTTTGTGTTTTTAAACTTAAATTTGATAATTATTTTACGCGATTTAAGGCCGATTTTAATATTGCTTGGTATTTGTGCTCTGATTTGGAAAAATGTGAACGCCCGCCTCCATAAATTTCTTGCCACTGGCATTAAAGTGTGCTACAATAAAAAGCCGAAACGATGATATATATAATGTATATAGTATAATATATGGGGAGATTGTTTTATGGATGTTTTTGAAGCGATAACGGCGCTTGCGGATTATGCCGTTCGCACCGGCCTTATTGAAGAGAACGACAGAGTTTATTCCGTAAACAGCCTGCTTGAGGCTTTGCAGCTTGATTCATATGAGCCCTGCGAGGTTGCCGGCGAGCCGGAGCTTGTTGAAATTTTAAACGCAATTCTTGATTATGCCTGCAAAAACGGGCTTTGCGAGGATTCCGTTGTTTACCGCGATTTGTTTGACACCAAAATTATGGGTTTGCTCACTCCGCGCCCGTCTTGGGTTATAGATAAATTTGAATCGATTTATGCCGAAAGCCCCAAGGCCGCCACGGATTTTTATTATGATTTCAGCAAAAAAACAAATTATATCCGTGCCGACAGGCTTGCCAAGGATGTTAAATGGATAACGCCAACTCCATACGGCGATATTGACATGACCATAAATCTTTCAAAGCCGGAAAAAGACCCCCGCGCAATTGCCGCAGCTCTTAAAATGAAGCAAAGCGCTTATCCGAAATGCCAGCTTTGCCGTGAAAATGAGGGCTATGCCGGCAGAGTTAATCACCCGGCAAGGCAAAATCACCGCATCATCCCGCTCACTATGGGCGGCGAGCCGTGGTTTTTGCAATATTCTCCCTATGGTTATTATAACGAGCATTGCATTGCTTTCAACGGCAATCACACTCCCATGGCGATAAATAAGGCTGCGTTTGAAAAGCTTTTTGATTTTGTTAAAAGATTTCCGCATTATTTCATCGGCTCAAATGCGGATTTGCCGATAGTCGGCGGCTCAATTTTAACTCACGAGCATTTTCAGGGCGGCTGCTACACATTTGCAATGACAAAAGCGGAAATTGAATTTCCGTTTGAATTTAAAGGCTATGGCGATATTGAGGCGGGCATTGTGCGCTGGCCGATGTCTGTTTTGCGCCTGCGCGGCGAGGACACCGCGCGCATTTGCGAGCTTGCCGATAAGGTGCTTGCCGCATGGAAAAGCTACACGGATGAGGAAGCATTTATTTATGCCGAAACAGAGGGTGTTCCGCACAATGCAATCACGCCGATTGCCAGATTTGCAAACGGAAAATATGAAATTGATCTTGTGCTCAGAAATAATATCACAACTCCGGAATTTCCGGATGGATATTATCATCCGCACCCGGAATATCACCACATCAAGCGCGAAAATATCGGCTTGATAGAGGTTATGGGGCTTGCCGTTTTGCCGGCGCGCCTTAAAACAGAGCTTGAGCTTCTGGAAAAGGCTTTGCTTTCCGGCAGCGATATTGCGGCAGACGAAAGAATTGCAAAGCACAAGGAATGGGCGCTTGATATTGCCGCCCGCCATGAGCTTAATGCAGATAATTGCACAGATATCCTCAGGCAGGAGGTTGGCAAGGTGTTTGCCGCCATTCTTGAGCAGTGCGGCGTGTTTGAGCGAAACGAAAAGGGCAGGGCGCAGTTTGTGCGCTTCCTTGAAAGCATCAAAACAAACTGATAATCGCATAAAAAAACGGCGGCAGCTTACGAAAAAACGAAAAGCTTGCTTTGCCGTTTCGCCGAAGCGGCAATTTTGCATAAATTAAATATAAAATCAAAGGCAACCGAAGGTGTGGGCTATTCTTTATGAATTGCACATCGGCGGTTGCTTTTTTTCGCCGTGGCAATATTTTCTTCTTTGCATAAAATGAATTGAATAATGAAAGGAGAAAAGCTATGTTTAATTATGTTAAAAAATTGCAATATCCCATAAATATAAAGCACTGCGATCCTCAGGCCGCAAGCCTTATAATTTCGCAATACGGCGGACTGTATTGCATTTAGATATAGTTTTCAAGCGTGCGGATGTGAAGCGAGGATTTTAAGCCCGGGGACATTACGCATAGAAATAAAGTTCAAGGGATTGCGCAGGCTTATGATATATGATTTTTGCGAGCACTGAGCGCAGGGCTTCGTTTTTCGCCTGCTCAGTTGTGTCGGGCGAGTTTATAACGGCAATAACGCCGCGCACTTTGGCCGCGAATGCTTCCTTGTCTACTTCAGGCAGGGCGGTGTTTGCGGCCTGCTTTTTTTCGAGTTTTGCAATTTCTTCGGTAATCCGTAGTTTATTATCTTTGTATTCTTCAAGTGTATCAACGCCGTTGATGTAAGCTTCCTTGGTGCGGGCGAGTTTCTTGCGCAGCGCGGCCAAAGGCTTGGAATAATCCTCGGGCGTGTGTTTTTCTTCATCGGGTAAAATGTTGAAATCAAGGTGATCCACGGCATATTGCAATGCTTCGATAACGGTTTTGTTTGCTTTTGCAATCGATATTGAGTGCGACACCTTGCAGCTGCCTCGTGCGTAGTTGTGGCATTGCAGTGCCTTGGAAGCTCTCTGAAGCGTTAAAGTTGCTCCGCAGCTGTCGCAACGCACTAAACCGCGAAGCATATATTCTGTGGGTGCCTCGTTTCGTTGGTATTTCGGGTAACGCTTTTTCTGATCGACAATCTTTTTTTGCGCGGCGTTGAAAGTTTGCTCGCTTATAATCGGCTCAAAGCTGCCGTTCACAAGCATGATGTTTTCGTTGTGGTAATCGCGCTTCGATGCGGCGCGGCCGTCAGTGCTCCAGCGCACTTTGCCACAATAAACAGGGTTGTGCAGCACATAATCAACGAATCTGTTATCGGGGTCATTGCCTCTGATAGTCTTAACCCCGAGCTGCTGAAGCTTAATTGCAATCTGCCGTGCACCCTTGCCGTTTAAATAATCGTCAAAAATCATTCGCACAAGCGGGGCTTCCTCGGGGTGCGGAAACAAAGTGCCGTCCTTGGGTAGGTAACCGAATACCCTGCCGCTCATTGCCTCGCCTCGCGAGGCTTTTTCTTTCATTCCTCGCTTTACTTCGCCGCTCAGGCGAACGAGGTAATATTCGTCCATCCATTCGATTATGCGTTCAATAAGGGAGCCGAAAGCGCCGTCAATAAGTGGCTCGCTTATGCTGATAACCTCAACGCCATTTTTTCGCAGCAGCGATTTATATACGATGCTTTCCTCTTGATTTCGCGCGAAGCGGCTGAATTTCCATACCAGGATTTTATCAAAAGGCGGGTTCTTTTGCTTTGCAATTCCTATCATCTCAATGAATTTAGGGCGTTTCGCCGCCGTCTTGGCACTTATGCCGTCATCGTAAAACACAAATTCATCCGGCACATAATAGCCGTTGCGCTTGGCATAGTCGCGAATCAGTTTCAGCTGTGAATCGGGGCTGTATTCGTCCTGCTTGTCATCCGAAACTCGAATGTATGCCGCAGCTGTTCCCGGTATGCTGTTTGTTCCGGGCATAATATTCCTCCTTAAAAAATACAGGCGGCAGCCAAACGACCGCCGCCTTAATGTTCATGAACCGATTATTCGTTGGAAGAAACATCTTCCTCTTCATCATCCGAATCAAATTCAATATCTGTTGTGTAGTTTTCGTCGCTCGAAAGAGATTGCCGGAAATCTTCCGCAAGCATTGTTTTGTTAAATTCAGCTGTGGGATCGATTTCGGAAACCAATGCTTCCAATTCATCAACCGTTGAATAGAAAAATTCTTTTCGGCGGTTTACTTTATTAACTCTCTTTGCATCTAAACGCTTGTGCAGCTCTGTTTCGAGGCCGACTGCATCATCGGAAAAAATAAAGCTGTGAACATCGAATTTAAACGGAACGCTGGCATCGCCGAGCTCGTTTACTCTGTCTTGAGGATCGAGCCTGCGCGTCATGCCGATTTTAAATATTTTATCGCCGAAAGAGCCGAGGTTACTGATAATGTAAACATTGCCGGCTTTGCCGTTTTGCAGTGCAACAATATTTTCTTTCTTAACCGTAACCGAAGCCAGCTGCCCCTCAAGTTCCAAAATTCTGCTCTTGAGGTTGGCCAATTCTTCATCCTCGGCATTTGAAAGCTGAGCTTTCAAATTGGTAATCTGTTCTTGATATTTTGATTCTTCCTTTTCAACCTTTTTCTTTTCGGCTTCAAGTGCTTTGCGTTCTTCCGCTTCTTGGCGCATTTTCTCGCGAATCGCTAATTGCTCTTGGTGGGCTTGTTCTTTCTTAACATAGTAGTTATATTCTATTTTTACTGCGTTTATAAATAAATATTCGATTTGCCCTATAAATTTTGTTATAGTGCCGGCAATGCTTTGATTGCCGTTTGTCGCAACAGTTTGGTATTTTGCAGTGACGGCCTTAACCTGCTCGATTGCAACATCAAGCTTTTCGTATTTTAAATTATAAAGAATATTTTGAAGCTCTGCCTGCAGCGCAATAACCATTAAGGCATATATTGCTCTGTTGGCCTTTGTGGTGTAGCGGTCTTTGTATTCCTCCAAAACCTTTAGGATTTGCTTTTCGTTGTCTTTATATGCTTTGCGCAAGTCGCGCATATCCATGTAATGAAGCTTCAGAATAACCGAGGGACTTAATTCCTCGTAATCGTTTTCGTCTGTTGAAGAAAGCTTGCAGCTCGTAAATTCCGGGGCGTAATTAAAAAAGTTGTCTATCGCATATGTAACGCTGCCGTAGAGCGCTTTTGAGCGGGTCAGCTTGTTCACTGCCGTTTTTAAATTCTTTTGTCTTCTGCTTTCGGTTTCTGTTAATGAATTTATGCTTTCGTTTAATTCGGCAATGGTGGCTTTCTTTTTATCGATTTCTTCCGTTAATGATAAAATCGATTGTTCGGCCTTGGATCTTACATTTCTGCTGTAATCATCGGCAGATTTTTTTGTGCGTGCGAAATATTCATCGGCTTTTCTTTTCTCGTTTCCGCTGTAATTGTCGGCAGTGTTGCGGGTGTCTTTGCTGTAAGTGTTTGCGGCCGCTCTTGTTTCTTCATCATATTTTTGGATGTTGGTAATTTGATTTGTGATTTGACATGCCTTTTTCATCTGAAAACAATAGACAATTAAAAATAAAATCGCAATAATCAAAAACGCAATTTTGTGTGTGAAAAAAGCCACAACTAAAAGAGCAACAGCCAAAACGGGCAGCGCAAACATTGTTGCTTTCGGCATTTTGTTTTTCATTTGAATATATTCTCCTTTAAATTAAATTCGACACCCCAAATATACTAAACATTAAGCATTGTTTATTATATTTTCAATTAAAATTTTGAATTTTTTAAGTGAGTATTTTGCGATAGTTCGATATCATTGCATTTTTTAATCATAGTTTAATCGTCAATATCTCTTATAAGTAATTTCGGTACGCCTAAAATATGTACGCAGCCCATGTCGGCGCCGTTAATTATTTCGGATGTATATTGTGGGTTGATTGGCACAAGGTGAATGGAATCTTTGCGGTATTCAACCTTTTTCAGCGTTCCGTATTCATTACCGTATATAACTGCGGCAACCTGCCCGCTGTAATCAACCGCTTGTTGCTTAAAAATGAGCAGCTTGTCGCCGTTTCTGTAATCGGGGTACATTGAATCGCCCGTAACCCGCAAAACGAAAAATTCATCTTGTGAATGTTCTTTTAAATATTCCTTTGGAATACTTATTTTATCTTCTGTCCATTCTTCAATGGCAATTTTATCGAAGCCTGCGGCAATATCGCCTATAACCGGAAACTCAATATTATCAGTTGAAATTTCAGGGGGCTCAAAATCATCATCACCTAACAAGTAACTTGGGGTTGTATGTAAAGCTTTTGCAAAAGCAAGAATTTTACTTTGATTTATATCGCGTAAACCTAATTCTATCTTATTAACTGCAGATGCAGTTTTGAATCCGACTTTCTCCGCTAATTCTTGCTGAGACATATCATTCTTTTCTCTAAGAATCCTTATTTTATCATATATTGTCATAATATCACCAAACATAGAATATCACTGTATAGCCAACTTGTCAACTTTATTTGAGCAATTTTCAAAAAAGCTATTGACAATACGGCTAAACGGTGATAATATTGAAGTATAGCCAAAATGGCTAATGAAAAGGAGGTGCGAAAATTGACGGCTACAAATATGCTTAAGGCCAAGTTTGCTGAATTAAATTTAACGCAGGGCGAGGTAGCTGAAAAATTAGGTATAAGTAAGCAGTCGCTTTCTTATAAACTCAATAACAAGTTGGAATTTAAAGCGAGCGAAATTAAAGCCCTCAGTAAAATTCTAAAAATAGTTGATAAGGATGCCTATTTTTTTTACGATAATGATAGCCAAAATGGATAAATAGGAGGGCTTATGAATAAAAAAGACAAAGAGCGGATACAAGAGGTCCTTGATAAGAACCGTAATTCAATCGAGGGCGTGTCGCGTGTGCTTGTAACGAGAATTGTTCTCACCGCAGGCGACGGAAGCAATGAAAACCCCGGCAGATTTGAAGAGCAATATTGGACCGATGACGGCGAATTGCTTTCAAGAAAAATAGTGCTATAAAAAAGCACCCGATATAAAAACCGGGTGCAGAGACAATCATTCTATTGCTTTTTATTCTGAAGTTCGTAAGATTTTTTGATTTGTGATTCAAAATCTATGTATGCCACAGTTGAATTTATAAATTCTTTAAGATCAGCTAAACCGTAATCATGGTGTTTGGCCTCGTAGTGAGTTGCATCGTTACCAAGCCATGCCGCAGCCGTAGCTAATGCCGAAAGATTTTTGGAAAGATAAGTATTTATACATTCACCTAATGGCGATTTGATGATTTTTTCCCGTTTTGCCGGATTGTTAAGAATTGCAAAATCCTTAATAAGAAATTCAAGTGATTTTCTATAACCGGGACCGCATATGTCGGTGAGATTGCTGTTTTCGGCTTTAAGCGCCTGATTATAAATGCGAACAAAATCAGGTGATATTTTCTTTATCGCATCCGAAAATGATTTATCACGGTTAGATGTCGGAAGTGTTTCGCATATTACGGAACTGTCCGAATACGGATGATTTTCAATGTAATAATGGCTTACATAAAAGAAATTATTACATACCGGGCATAAAAAGATGCTTGCAATCGGTACTTGATCTGTTTCGGCATTAACATTTACACATTCAGTTGAAATTAAGCGCTCCGGAAATGAACCGTTGCCGCACCTTGGGCATATGGTTGGAATTTTTAATTTGAGTTTTCTTGCGCCTATAAGTACAGCTTTGCCGGATTTAATTTCAAATGTTAGAACTTCTTCTTGTGAATACATTATATATAACACCTCGCTGAAATTATCATGTATTCAGCATAGCAAAGCGAAAGAAATTTGTCAACAAACATAAAAAAGAAAGGAAATCATATGAAGAAATTAACAACAATCAGCGATATAGGTTCGGTGAAAATCGGAATTGACGGCCAATTCACCCTTGATGTGCCTAACGGTTATGGTGACGGTGATACGGCTGTTATCATCTGCAACGAAAGTGAGTATAAGCCGGAAGATTATGCCCTTTGGGCTTCCGTCCGTGGCAACAACATAAATATTTATGATTATGATTGCGGCAATAAAATCATTAAAACACTTTCAGGCAGATACGGTATTTATGTTGCCGGCAATAGAGGCGTATTCCTCAATAAAGGCGCCGTGATTTTTGAGAAGTGGGAGGATTAAGGGTGAAGCAAATAAGACGAATCAGCGGGGAAAATGTAAGGCTTATGTGTATTAAATATAACCTATACACCTGCGGCGATAATGAACAATACGGTAGAATGCTTTCGCATTGTGAATATTACAGGATTAACGATTTAGGAGCAACATTATGCGGTCTGCATTTTATCGCAGAGGATATCTGGGAGCACTCCTCCACCGTGCTAAGCGTAGGGCAAATTGTTGAACTGTTAATTGATGAATGTTGTGCCACGATCAAGGAGGAAGATAATGAATAAAGAAATGAATAAAGATAGGATTAAGCAGCTGCACGATGCGCTGATCGTAATAAAAGAGGAATGTAAATCGCATGATCCTCAATGTCCGTTAAGCTGCCCTTTTTACGATGGAAATGTGGAGGGCTGCGGCATTAACGCAGAATCACCAAGCAACTGGGATCTTAATTTCGATAGCTCTTTTGAATGGCACGCTTTCAAATAATCGGAGGTGAGAAAAACGGTTATTTTTGAATTTAAGCCAGCGGCAAATCGCCGCGCCGGCAGAAAAATTATAATTAAAGTTGATTTTTCCGGCAACGCAAGGTGCGAGCTTCAGAAGAAAGCATATCAGCATTTGCCAATGCAAGAGATTTGCGAGCTTGCAAGCTGGGCAGAAACGGCGCAGCCCGGTGATATTGCTGAATCAAGAAATGTTATAGCATATTGTTCTTAATTATATCGGAATTATATCGGACAAACGGCAGCGCATAAGATTTTATAAGGAGGTGAGAGCATGGCAACGGCAAAAGCCACACCAAAGAAGCGCAAGGATGTGCTTGATTTTAAGTGTTTTATTACGGGGCTTGACGGTGTTACCCGTCCGTTCGATGAATTGCGGCCTGAAGAGCGCAAAAGTATGTCGGAACGATTAAGCCGAGTGATGAGTGAGTATTACTCGAAGCACTTGGATGAATTTGAAAAATTATAAGGAGTATAAAAATGGGACGACCGAAAACAAGCTGCTTTGCTTATAGAAAAGTGAACGGGCAGAGCACATGCTTAGCCTTAACCGAATTGCTTTGCGCCAGAGTGAAAGGCGGCTGCCCGTTCTATAAAACGATTCCGCAATATGAAGCGGAAGCGAAAAAAATACCCGGTAAGGAGGTTTGATGAATGATAAACGCTTTATTTATATTCGGCGTAATCGCCGTGGCAGCCGTGCCGGCTGTGATTGTTAAAAATATAATCTGCGGTAAGTTCAGAGCATCCGAGCGCGAAGAGCACCGTGCCGAAGCGGCAAGGGATATGCGGCAGATGAACGAGCTGTACAAGCTTATCACCAAGGAGGGCGCAGGCATATGAATGTTGAAACGATATCGATTCTGTGCACCGGAATAGTGGTAGGGGCTATCCTCACTGCTGTGTTTTACTTAATAATCGGCCTGCAGGAGGAAGCGAAAAAGAACAAACTCAAAAATAATGAGCCCAAAAAGGACAAGCAAGATGTAAGCTGTAATGAAGATTGCGAAGCAATCAAGAGTTACCAGCGAGCTAATGAAGAGCTCAGCTCGGAAAACGAATATTTGCTTGCAAGCTGGAAAAATGCAGAAACCCGCTGCGGATTGCTGCAAACAGAATTGAGCAAGGCCAAAAAGAACAAATAAAAAAGCCGCAGACAGAAAGCCTGCGGCAGCGCTGATAGCAGCACTCAAATTGCAATTTAAGTATAGCTGCTCCGGGCGCAAAAGTCAAGGAGTATTCATATGGACAAGAATTTAAAAAGCGATAAATTTTCTTTTGGCAAGCATGGCAATGTGCTTATGACCGCCGAGGAGTTTCTTAAGCTCAAACAAACCTACCCGCACCAATATAAGGGTTACATATCACATGCGGACCGTTGGCTTGAGAAAAACAAGAATAAGGCGATTGCGAAAAACAAAAAATGCCACTTCGATATGATCGTTAAGTGGATTGAGCAGGATGCCGCCGAAAAAACAATGCGCGGTATTGCTTCCTGGTATGATTGGAGTGCTTATTCGCCGGGCGAGATCCTTACCAAAGATCCGTATTATGCCGGCATCTCATGCGCCGAGCACGATATGCTTTTCGATCTGCTTGGGGACGAAAAATTCACCGAGTATTATAACAAGGCAATCTATTATACCGATCGAAATGTATTCAACTTAATCATTAAGTGGTGCGTAGAGGACGGCTTGCTCGAATTTGGCACGGGGAAAAAGAACGAGCCGACAAAGTTGAGCGATATTCTCGCAGCAGCAAAAAAAATGGCAGCCGAAAGAGCTGCAAGAGAAGAAGCCAAAGTGAGGTATGTGAATGACTAAAGAAGAAGCAAAAATCGCATTCCAATACAATATTGATGTTGGCTGCAAGGAAATTTCCGATAAGCAGCGATTTAAAATATCGCAGCTCATAAAAAGGCGCGATAAAATAACAAAAAATCAATTTGCATACAGTGCCACGCTGGAGGTGCCTCCGCGCATGGTGGCAACGATAGATATATATAAATTGCAACTGCCCGAAAAGTGGCAGCCGTTTGTGCAAGGGAAGCTTGAGGAGGCCAAAAATGATTCACGAGTTAAAAATTAAGCCCGAATATTTCAGTTCCGTCAGAGACGGCGAGAAAACATTTGAGGTGCGCAAAAATGACCGCCCATTTGAAATCGGTGATTGTGCCGCGTTTAATGAAATTGACGAATCGGGCACCTACTACACCGGCAGGGCTCTGCTGATGAGAATAACATATGTGCTTGATGATGAAGAATTTTGCAAGCCGGGTTATATAATTCTCGGCCTTGAGCCCACGCATATGATTAACACAAAGCCAGATAACATGGCAGAGTTGCTTTGCCCGAACAACCCGAGAGAGATTAAGGAGAGTAAAAAGGAGAGTAAATATGAATGATACTAAGCAGAAGTTGTCGTTCAGACTTCAGATAACAGACAACAGAACGGGCAAGGTGTTGGAGGACAGAAATGTCAGCTGTATTCTCAATGGTGTGGCGAGCGACGAAATAAGCGGGAGAAATATTATTTCATCTTGCAAAGCGGAAGTGCTTGCTAAAGCCGCTGCTGAGGTAATAGCTGCGCTTCAAAAGTTAATGGATGAGCACAGCGATGTGAAAACACTTGTTCCGTTTTATATGGCGTTGAACAAAAAGAGAAACGAATGAAAAAAGAATATATTTTCCCGGTGCTGTTAATAGCACTTGATATCGGGGCCGCAGCTGTTTACGCTGCCGGCTCCGATTGGCGCAAGGTGATCTATTGGCTTGCGGCAGCCGTACTTAATGCCGCAGTAACTTTTTAAGGAGGAACTTCAAATGTGGGAAGTTGAATGCAAAAGATGCGGAAAGCCGGTTAAATATGAACTCGGCGGAAAAACAACAAAAATCGGCACTGATTTTGTTTGCGGTTTGGCGTGGGTTTTTAAATATAATAAAAAGCAAATTGATTTATGCCCCGACTGCTTGGCGGAGTTTAAGGCGTGGTATGAAAGCGGTCCCGCAGTTAAGGAGCAAATGAAATGAATAGTTTAGCCGAAATAATAAATACGATTGTCGAAATTCCAGTGCAAGCATGTGAAGCGGCGTTTAAGGCGCTCGCCGATGTGACGGCTGCAGCAGCTTCCGCGTTTCTTAAAGTTTTTTCTCCTGCAATTGAGGAATTTAGCAAATTGATAAGCAAAATAATTTCCCGGAGGGTTGTTTTTCTTGCGGCGCACGCAAAAAAGAATCGCGTTCGCAAGAAAAACACGCAGCGCATAATAAAAGCAATTCAAAAACTGATACGGAGGTAAGCAATGAAAGAATGTGAATATTGTCATCAGGTTTTAACGGACGGTCAAGCGATTGCACCGAAGCAAAAAAGGCGGAAAGAAAGCAAAGAGCCGTTTCTGAAATTATGCTTGAAGTAAAGAGTTTGCAGGACAAAGAAATCCTTGTCCTGAAAGAAAACACAGAATTTTTCTTCGGTGAATGCGTAAGGTATATGGCCGAGTGCGAGGCCGAGAGCTGCCAACTTAAAGCCGGCACAACAAGAATAACGCTCAAGCAGCGTGACGGGCATTTGAGCCTTGAAGTCAGCAAGACTTCCAAGTTAAAAGCTCAAGCGCTGCAAAGTGTGTTTTAGCCTTATATATTATATACATTATATATAGGTGCCTAAAACCGAATAACAAGGCCGAAAAAAAGCGAGCAGGCAAAGCTCGCTTGAAGCCTTGTATTCTATCATAAGAAATCGACCACAAGGAAAAGAAAACACAAAAATAACATTATTTTCCACGAGTAACAACAACGAGAGAGGGGGAGCGGCCGTGATTCGCGAAAGAAGAATAAAAGCAGGCAAGTTATTGGAAGCGGATTTTTACCCGGTGTACCCGAGCGGCCGCCGCATTCCCGAAAGGGCTGCAAGATCGAAGCCCACATCAGACGAGATGAAGCGTTATAACGCAGAGCAGGCCAGGCGCAGACTTATAGAGCTCGTTAATGCTAACTTTGACGACGGCGATATTTTTTTTACTGCCACAATCTCACCCTCCGCCGCACCGTCCGATGTTGATGAAGCGCGCAAAATCATGGTAAACTATATCAGACGAGTTAAGCGCCGCCGCGCAAAGCTCGGAATAACCGAGCCTTTTAAGTATATCTACATAATCGAAGCCAAAACATATAAGACCGGCAAGAATAAGGGCAAGACAAGCTATCACTTCCACGCAGTTATGAGCAGAGGATTAAGCAGAGACGATATGGAAAATATGTGGATTGCCGGTGAAAGAGTGAGTGCAGACAGATATTTGCCGAGCCGTTTCGGCTATGAAACGCTCGCAAAGTATTTCTCAAAGGACCCTGAGGGCACCCGCCGCTATTTCACGAGCAAGAATTTAACGCAGCCGACAAGGCTTAAAGATAAAGACGGAAGAATCAGCCGCCGCACGGTAGAGCGCATGGCGACTATTCACATTGATGATGCAGATTATTGGCAGCGCAAATATCCGGGTTACAGATTTTTGCGGTGTAATTCACGATATAACGAATTTAACGGGCATTGGTATGTGTCAGCGGTAATGGTGCGGATGTAGCATGCCGCAAAGAAATAAAGGGGGCGTTGTAAATTAACATCACAATAGAGATGATAGAGAATTATTCAAGCTTGGTGCGCCAGGCTGATTTGTGGCGCGAAGAACTTTCGCCGTCCTTTTTGACGGGGGTGGACTGCTCAAAAATCAAAGTGCAGCGCAGTGCCGTGGTAAGCCCCACCGAGCAATCTGCCATGCAGCTGCTCAATCTTGAAAAGGCGGAGGCGTATAACCGTCTGTGGGCACAGATTAAAGGGATTCAGCATTTCGTGCTCAATATCAAAGATGCCGAAGTGCGCGAAATAGCAATCAGGCGTTGCCGAGGGCAGACTTACGAAGAAATCGCTGCGGCTATGTTTATAGATAGGACAACCGCCTCGAAAAAGCTGCGAAAATATATTTCCCACAATTCCCATTAAGAGTTTGATATAATTAAAATGAACAGAAAAGCGAAAAGCAAAGGGCGTGCCGGGTGGCGCGTCCTTTTTGATTGCAGAAAGGCGGTGAGCTCATGGCTCTTACGGCACGGCAGGATATCTTCATCCGCCGATTGCTTGAGGGTGATTCGCAGCGCAAGGCTTACAGGGCGGCATTTCCCTCCTCACAAAAATGGAAAGACAGCACAGTTGATTCAAAGGCATCTGCGCTGTTTAACAGCGATAAGGTTCAGGAAAGGTATCATTTCTTAAAAACAGAATTAGATAATAAATCTATAATGCACCGTACGGAGCGCATGATTACGCTTTCCAAAATCGCGGAAAAAGACAGCGAGGATGCCGGGTATCGAATCCGCGCCATTGATGTGCTCAATAAAATGGACGGCGATTACATCCAAAAGGTGGAGGTTACAACGCCGGATGACGGCACGCTGAAAGAAATGGAAAAATATTTTGCCGGAAAGAAAAGAAATACTTGATCTGCTCTACGAAAAGCCCTACTTGGTGGGGCATTGGGTAGGGTTCACCGATTTAACGCAGCTGCATAACGAGTGGCTGCGTTCGTTCTTATACGGCAGCGACGATCAAACGCTTTTGGCACACCGCGGTTCATACAAAACAACCGTTCTTTCGTTGTTTCTCGCTTTGCACATCATCTTATTTCCGAATGAATTTGTTATCTTTTTCCGAAAAACGGACGACGACACAAAAGAAGTTATAAAGCAGGTGGGCAAAATCCTCGCTTCGGGTTGCCTGCAAAAAATCGTGCAAATACTGTATAACCGCCCGCTTGAGTTTATAAAGCGAACGGACAGTGAGATCCACACAAATTTATGCACCTCAATCAAAGGTTCAAGCCAGCTGATCGGGCTCGGTATCGGCACTTCGATAACAGGTAAGCACGCAGATATTGTTGTTACGGATGATATCGTCAACATCAAGGACCGAGTGAGCGCGGCGGAGCGGAAGCTTACTCGGCTTCAATATATGGAACTTCAAAATATCAAAAATCGCAGCGGACGGTTTATAAACACCGGCACGCCGTGGCATAAAGAGGATGCCATATCTTTAATGCCAAATGTAAAAAAATATGACTGCTACAGCACCGGGTTGATCACCAAAGAGAAGCTGCGCGAGATACGCAACAGCATGACGGACAGCCTATTTGCCGCCAACTATGAGCTGAAGCATATCGCAGCGCAAGATGCGCTGTTCACGAATCCGCAATTCACTGATAAAGAAGAGCTTATATACGGCGGTAAATCCCATGTTGATGCGGCCTACGGCGGCGAGGATTTCACCGCATATACCGCGTTTAACATTTTGCCGAGCGGCGAAATAATCGGCTTTGGCAAACTTTGGCAAAAGCACATCGAAGAGTGCGAGGGCAAGATTGCAGCATATCAAGAGCGTTTCCGCCTCGGCACGATTTATTGTGAGCGCAACGGCGACAAAGGCTACCTTGAAAAAGACCTTATCGCCCGCGGGCTGATGTGCTCGTCATATTATGAAAAAATGAATAAGTACATCAAAATTTCAACCTATCTCAAAAAAGCCTGGGCACAGATTAAGTGGCTCGATTGCACGGACCCGGAATACATTTCCGCAATCCTTGATTATTCGGAAAACGCAGCGCATGACGATGCGCCGGACAGCGCAGCTTCACTATATCGTGAGCTTACGGACGGTGTGCAGATTAACCTATTCAGAGGAGGATTATAACCTTGGAATACAACATATTCAGAATGTCTCGCGAGGAAGAATTAACCCCGCTGAAGCTTCAAAAATTCATCGGTGATAATGAATTTATATCTAATCGCCTTTACCGCCCGCTTGAAAGGGCATATAGGAATGATTACGATATCTATCATCAGAAGCCGAAGCCGAACAACAAGCCCGATAACAGGCTTTCGGTGAACTTCGCAAAATACATAGCCGATACTTTTAACGGCTTTTTCGTGGGTATACCGATAAAGGTGCAATGTGACGATAAGCGAGTTAAGGAGTTTGTGGATTTATTCGGCGCTTATAACTCAATCGACGATAAAAATTTCGAATTGTCGAAAATTTGCTCAATCTACGGCAGAGCTTACGAATTTTATTATCTTGATGCTGAAAAGAATGTTTGTACGCAGTATGTGCGGCCGACCGAATCATTTATTATTTATGACGATTCCGCTTTAACGCGGCCGCTGTATTTCTGCCGTTATTATTATGACAGCGAAAAAGTTATGCACGGTTCGCTTTCGGACGGAAGCACGGTGCGCTACTTCACCAATAACGGCGAGCTGATATTTGAGGATTACGAAGCTTTGCACGGATTTTGTGATGTGCCGGCAACCGAATGGGTTGAGAATGAAGAAAGAATAGGAATTTACAGCGGCGCTCTGCCGCTGATGAACGGCTACAACAAAGCATTAAGTGAAAAAGCAAACGATGTTGATTACTTTGCTGATGCATATATGAAGATAACCGGCAGGCAGCTTACCCCCGAACAGCTTGAGGGAATTAAAGACAGCCGCATTATTAACATTTATGGCACAGGAGGTGAACAGGGCGATGCGAGCTTCCTTACACGGCCGAGTGCGGATGAAACGCAGGAAAATTTGCTCAATAGGCTCGAAAGACTGATGTTTGTTACTTCAATGGTGGCAAATATCAATGATGAAAACTTCGATGCCGCAGCTTCGGGCAAAGCAATGCAATATCGTTATTCGATTATGGATAATCTCTTCCAAACGAAGCAGCGCAAATTTGAGGGTGCGCTCAATCGGCGCTATAAGCTTATTTTTTCCAATCCGGTTAATTCTATGGCCGCCGATGATTGGATGAAGCTTAATTTTATCTTTACTCCGAATTATCCCGTTGATTATTCCGAGGATGCCGCCGTTGTCGAAAAACTCAAGGGCACGGTTAGCGATGAAACCCTGCTCAGCAAGCTTCACATCGTTGATAATGTTGATGAAGAGCTGGAGCGCCTGGCAAAGCAACAAGACAGCACCGCGTATGCAACGGATTACCCCACCAACAGAGTGAGTGGCTCGGCTGATGAAGAGTAGTATTTATTGGCCGCAGCGGCAAGAAGAACTTGCAGCAGCGCTTGAAAAGGACGAAGCTGCGCTGAAGCGGCGCCTGCTCAGGCAATACGAAGCCGAGGCGGCAAAGCTTGAGCGGGAAATAGCAGCATATTATAAACGCTACGGCGAAGATAATATCGTTAAATACGCAGACCTCTTTAAAAAATTGCCCGACAGTGATATAATGTTGTTAATCCAAAGAATGGATGAGTTTGAGAAAAAATATCCCGAATATGCCGACCTTATGCCTATAAGGGAAAGCATATATAAACTCAACCGCCTGGAGGGGTTGCAACAGAGCATACGCCTGCAGCAGCGAGAGCTTGGTGCTATCACAAACCGCGAACTAAAAGAGCATTTGGCAAGCTTGGCATATAAAAGCACCGGCGCAGCCGATAAGATAATGGGCTTGGCAGTTAACAGCTCGGCAATGAAGCTCTTTTCCGGCACGGCATGGAGTGGTGAGTCGGATTTTTCGCAGCGCATATGGCAGAATACGGATAAGCTTGCGGATTATCTCAATAATGATATTGCAAACGGTTTTGCCCGGGGCGACAGCTATGAGCGACTTATAAAGAATGTACGCAGCCGCTTCATAAATGTTGCTAAAAACGATGCCTATAGGCTGATTTATACCGAGGGCACCTATGTAATGAACGAAAGCTCGGCCTCCGTCTTTGAAAAAGATTTCGAGGATTATGAGTTTCAGGTTGCGGACAGCAATGCCTGCCCGGTTTGCAAAGCGCTGAACGGCAAAAAATTCAAGTTTTCGCAGCGTGTTCCGGGGCGAAACTTCCCGCCGATGCATCCTTGGTGCCGCTGCCATTACGGCGTTGCCGTTGCCGATTGGGATAAGTGGCAGGATGAATATGTTAAGAAGCACGGCGGCAAAGGCTCAAGCAATAGAATTATCAGCAGCTTTAAAGGCGCCGGCACCGTTTCGGACGATTATGATAATTTCAAGCAAGCGAAAAAAACTGTTATCGGTACTGCCAAAACAGAAGCCGAGAAAAAGGCTTTTATCGATGCGTTTATCAAGAAATATGAAAATGCAGAATTTGAAAATATGCTTATGATAGACAAAAACGGAGCGGTTCATCTGTTTGAAAGCGATTATACGGCAGGTATTTACTATGATGAGTATAAGCCTCTTTTCAAGGGAAGCTATAATATACATAATCATCCGAGAAATGAAACACAATATACATTTAGTCCCGATCAGGATGTTTACACTATGTTTGAAGAGGACGCGGCCGTTATGGAAGCATTCGATTATAAATACATTTACCATATGGAGCGTGCCGAGGGTGTAACATTCGAAAAGTGGGATGAGGCAAGGTGTGATGCGGAACAAGATGTTTCTAATATTATGTTTGAGCGTGGCTATGCGTTAGAAGAATATGAAGAACAAAGGCTTCACCTGATAATAGAGGAAGCGTGCAGAAAATGTGGAATGAACTATTATAGGAGGAAAAGATGAACGAAAACAGAAAAATTGAATTTTCAAAGCTCGATAAAGAAATGATGGAGCGCGAAAAAGAAATTATAAAAAAATGGAAAGAAGCAAATCCTCACATGATAATAGGCGAATGTAATACGCCTGAAATGAAAGCTTTAATAAAAGAGTGGAAAGAACGCTATGCGGCTATTGTTGAAAAATACAAAGACGAGGAATAACTTATGACAAAAGACGATATCGAAGTGATTGAATACAAGATACTAAAGTATCTGTACGAAAGTATTAAAGCAGGGCACAGGACAGCGCTTAACGAGGTTGCCTGGCACTGTGAGCTTTTCGATATAACCCGCGATTATTGGCTGTATATAATGCACGACCTCATAGAGCGAGAGCTTGTGAGCGGGCTGAAATATGTTGATGCCAAAGATATGGAAAGTGTGCTTGAAGTCGGCACCTTTGCCATAACGCAGGCGGGCAGAGAATATCTGAAAGAAAACAGCTTAATGCAAAAGGTTAAAAGCCTGCTCGGCGAAGTGTTTAAAATCACTCTCGGCGGAGTAATCGGCAGGCTGTAAAACAAAATATTAAGGGCTAAAGAAGCACCATGCGTAAAGCACGGTGCTTTTCTTATGCCCAAAAGGAGGTATGTTATGCAAGTAAACATATTGGGCACCGAGTACGAAATTATAAAAGGAAGCGTTTTGAATTGCCCGAGCTTGAAAGAATTGGACGGCTTCACGGATTATACCGTTAAGCAAATCGTTGTCCTTGATTTCGGCACGGTTGAAAAAGATGACAGAAGCGTTAAGGATTTTGAATCTTTACAAAAACAAGTGCTCAGGCACGAAATAATTCACGCTTTTTTATTTGAAAGCGGGCTGAATGTTAATTCAAACGATGTTAAGCAATGGGCAACAAACGAGGAAATGGTGGATTGGTTCGCTATTCAATGGCCGAAGCTCAGCAAGGCATTCAAAGAGGCCGGATGTGAATAGCTATGATAACTGTAACAATCGAAAAGAGCAGAATTAAGGCAAGCGGTCACGCAGGCACCGCCCCAAAAGGGCAGGACCTTGTGTGTGCCGCTTTTACTATGTTATGCCACAGCTTAATTGAAAGTTTTAGAAAGCTTACTGCCGATTCGTTTATATACAAAATCGATTCGGGCAGCTTTTATTTTGAGTGCGCATTGCCGAGCGGGCAAGGCGAGCTCCTCATTAACTCATATATAGCGGGCGTGCAGCTGCTTGCGGCTTCATATCCCGAATATATAACGGTGCAGGCGTGAACCACCTTAAAAGTTACGGTTGAGCAGGCATGGAACTCTTTAAAAGCTATGGTTCGTGAGCAGGCGTGGATCTCATTAAAAGCTACGGAATTAAAAGCCAAGCATTGAGGCTATAAACTATGGAGGTAGAAATTATGAACAGAATCTATTTGCAGCTTTTCGCCGAAGAGGGCGAGCCGGACAACGGCGGCAGCGAACAAAATCAAGCAGAACAGGGCAAGCAGGGTGCCGAGCAGGGAGGAACGCAAGGTAATGATGATAAGGCGGGAGGAGCGCCTGCGAAGTACACTGATGATGACCTTAACAGGATTATCGCTGCTAAAAAAGCGGAATGGATAAGGAAAAAGGATGCGGAGGTTGACGAAGCAAAAAAACTTGCGGATATGAACGCACAGCAAAAGGCAGAGTATGAACGCGATAAATATCAAAAAGAACTTGCAGAGTATAAAACGCGCGAAGCACTCAGCAAAATGAGCAGCACAGCGCGTAAAATGCTTGCAGAGCAGGAAATAAGTGTTTCCGATGATGTTATAGCTATGCTCGTCTCAGCTGACGCGGAGGAAACAAACGCGGCAATTAAAGGCTTCGCCGAGGCTTTCAACAGTGCCGTAACTGCCGCAGTAAAAAAGAAACTCGGCGGAAAAGAGCCGAGAACAGGCTCGGAAAAGCATATCACTAAGGATGACATTTTAAAAATCAAAGACCCGGCAGCGCGCCAACAAGCGATTGCCGAAAACATTGAATTATTTGGAGGTAAAAAATAATGACAAAACTTAATCTGCAGCTTTTCGCTGCGCAGGAGGGTGTAACCACCACCGCAAGCATAACCGCTCAGGCGAGGGAAATAGACTTCGTAACATCGTTCACTAAATCAATTCAGCCCCTGCTTGATATTCTCGGCATCAGCAGGCCGATTAAAAAGGCAAACGGCACAACGCTTTATAAAACAACAGCTTCGGGAACGCTCAAGAGCGGTGCGGTAGGCGAGGGCGAAAAAATTCCGTTTTCCGAAATTAAGGCAAAATCGGAAGCCCTCGGCCCGATTGCTATATCCAAGTACGCCAAAGCTGTAACGCTTGAAGCAATTTCCGCCAACGGCTATGATGTAGCCGTTGCAAAGTGTGATGATGAATTTCGCACCCTGCTTGCAAATAAGGTAACGGGTGATTTTTACGATTTTCTCGGCACCGGCACTCTTAAGAGCGAGCAAACCACATTCCAAATGGCTGTTTCCATGGCGATAGGCCAAGTGAAAAACAAATTCCAGCAGCTCGGCCGTGCTGCAACAGGTGTTGCTGTGTTTGCCAACACCCTTGATGTATATCAGTATCTCGGCTCTGCGGCTATCACAACTCAGAGTGCATTCGGCATGAGCTATGTTAAGGATTTCCTCGGTGCCGATGTAATGTTCATCAGTTCATCTGTGCCACAGGGTAAGGTTGAAGCTACACCGATTAACAACATCATTATGTATTATGTGGACCCGGCAGACAGCGAATTTGCAAAGGCAGGGCTTGCATATACTACGGACGGCGATTTGCCTATAATCGGCTTCCATACCGAGGGATCGTATGATTACGCACAGAGTGAAAGCTATGCGCTTATGGGCATTAAACTCATGGCAGAGTATGTTGACGGCATTTCCGTTGTAACAATTAAGCCGGCAACGCAGGCAGAAACACAACCGGCAAAATCAAGCAAGTAATAATCAAGGAGGGCGGCTGTAATGGCGGATGATGTTTTAGAACAAGCAAGAAGATTGCTCGAGGAAGAGGAAATAACCCCGTCCGAAGCATGGCTTCGGCACTGGAGCAGCACCGTGTGCAACCGCTTATGCTTAAGGCTGCATGCGCAGCGCTTGCCGGATATATTTGCATCGATAGCAGTTGATGCGGTTATTAAGCTATATCGACGATATTACTATGAGGGCGTGTCATCGGAAAGCGACGGCGGCGTTTCCGTAAATTTTGTTGAAGATGTTCTGAATGAATATGCCTCGGAAATATCTGAGTATAATCAAAAGAATTCGTCGGGGGTGCAATTCTTATGATGTGGATTAAAGCACACCTTATGAAGACCGAACAAATCGGCGCAGACGAGCTGGACAATCCTATTGAGCAGCTCGTCGAGTATACTGCTGTGCCGGCACGGTTTGCACCCTTAACGGATTCGCTTATAGCCTTAGAGGGCAGGCAGGTGAGCGATAAAAGCCGAAATCTGCTGCTCAGAACAACCGCAGCAGTGCTTGCGGATTGTGAGGCTATTATTTGCCTCGGCCAAAAATACGAAGTGAAGCAAACAACAACGGCAGGCAGATTTATGCTTGCGAATTGCGAGGCGTTAAAAAATGAGCATGATTGAATTTCAATTCGGTTACGGCGAGCTTGAGCGCAAACTCAAGGCGCTTAATTCCATAAGGTTCGATGCGGTTATTAAGAAGCAAGTTGCGGAGCTATATAACCGTGCCGAAAATAACAATTCGATAGCTAACGGCGGCACGCCGTTTAAAACAGGTGAACTTATGGAAAGCCGATATACCAAAAAAGGTGAATTCGGCTACACGAAAGAGTATGCGCCGCATGTTGAGGAGGGACACCGCACTGTGAATGGAGGTTTCGTTCCCGGTCAACATTTCTTGCGCAACAACATCAATGTTCAAGCGCCGATTTATAAAGAGGATTTGCTCAAAGCTATAGATAAGGCGATGAAAGACTAATATGCTAAAAAAACTATCATTTACGGCAGTTATCGCAGCGCTTAAAGAGCGCTTTGAGGCAGCCGGATTAAAAACCTTTGATTATGTGCCCGAGAACGAACCCTCGCCGCTTTTGTATTTGGAAGCAACCGGAAAAAAACCGGCAGACACCAAAACAATGTTTTGCGAGGAATACCAAATTGCGGCGCATATTATATCGCCGCCGGGCAAAGGCAATACGGCGGTGTATCAGCTGATAGAAAAGGCAGAAGAAGCCCTCACGGAAGATGTAACGCTTCCCGAGGGCTTTTGTCTTGCATATCAGATGACGGACGGCGTATCGGCGATCTACGAAGAAAAAACCACCGAAAAACACGCCGTAATGCCGATAAGGCTAAAGATCAGCTACGGCTATAAAATTAAAATTTAAGGAGAATGAATATGAAAAAGTTAAATTTGCAGCTTTTTGCGGCGGCAAAAGAGCAAAGCGAAACCTCCGCAACGGAAGTATCTGCAGCAAAGCCTTTTGACGGCTTAAGCGAATCAGCAGCCGAAGCGCTTGCCGGCAAGGATGTGTTGCTTGCCGTGTGGAGCAAAGACGGCAGCGAGCTGCTTGCGATTTCGGGGCAGCAGGGTTTAACAATTAACCGTTCCGCGGATTCAATTGAAATCACATCCAAAGATACCGAAGGCGGCTATAAATCCAAAATTGCCGGCATGAAAGAGTGGAGCATCGATAACGACGGCTTATATATTCTGAACGACAAAGCTCATCAAAGGCTTTCCGAGGCGTTTGAAAACAGCGAAACCGTTGTGCTCAAGGTCGTAAATACCAAAGCGAAAAAGGGCATGTTTGCAGGATTCGCTGTTATCACCGATTATCCCCTTGAGGCACCGCATGATGATGCCGTAACTTATTCGCTTTCTTTCGAGGGCAAGGGTAAGCTTATAGACCTTGCCGTTTCACCAACAGAAACGGACACAATGCCGGTTAAGCAGGTCGTTTCAGAATAAGGAGGGTGAGCAATGTTTACATTCGATGATAAGGATTTCGAATTTAAATTCAGTATCGGCAGAATCGAGCTGATTGAGCAGGTAACGGAAATGCCAACCCTTTCTAATATAAATCGCACAGGTGGCCTGCTTTCGATTAAGGACTTGAAAACCTATTTTGCATATGCGCTCAAGGAAGCAAATTCCGATGTTTTCTTCCCCATTAAAAAGGGCATGGAAATGTGTGAGAGAATGATTGAGGAGCAGGGCTACGAGGTTGTGTGCAGCCTTGTACTTGAGGCACTTCAGAGGGATTGCCCTTTTTTCTTCCCAGGCGCTTAATCGAGCTTGAATATCTTAAAACTAAAAATCCCTCCTCCGAGGAGGAAATAAAAGAAGCAAAGCCGTATCGCAATGATATGGACTTTGCTTTTTTTGCGGTCAATTTCGGTTACACCCGGGCGCAATTCAACGCCTTAACCCCGCGTGAGATAGCTTTTCTATATAAGGCATATGAGGACAGCTTCGTTTCGCGCAGCTATCAGTTGTATAACGCCTGCTTCACCGCGTTTTACAATGCAAATCGTGGTAAAAAGCGGCGTGCGCTGAAGCTCTTTCGTAGGGCACACGGCGAAGCAGCGGACAAAGAAAAAATCAAAGAGAATCTTGCTGCCGTCGAGGAATCCAATCGCAACGACGGTGATTGGCTCGGGCGATTATACCGAGAAAACGGCTATTTAATAAGCAAAGGAGGCGCTTAATATGTCTGCATCGGCAACGCTCAGCGTTAAAATCACGGGTGATGCGAGCAGCTTCGAAAAAGCAGTTAATAAAGCACAGCAAACCTGCAGCAATCTACAAACTCGCTTCGGGGGCATAGGCAAGGCGGCGCAGTCAATCGGCGGCAAGCTTTCAAAATTCGTTACCGCACCCGCCTTGGCGGCCACAACGGCACTGGCCGGAATGGCGCTATCCAAAGGATTTACACGCTTGAAAGCGATTGACGAAGCCAAAGCGAAGCTTACAGGCCTTGGCAACAGCGCAGAACAAGTAAAAGAAATAATGAAGAATGCCAATGCCTCGGTTAAAGGCACGGCATACGGCCTTGATGAAGCGGCCACAACCGCCGCTTCGGCCGTTGCGGCAGGCGTTAAGCCCGGCAAGGAATTGACCCGATACCTTAGCTTAACGGCAGATGCCGCAGCTGCTTCGGGCGCATCCATGGCAGACATGGGAAGCATTATAAATAAGGTGCAAACCTCGCAGCACGCTTATACCGAAGAGATTAACATGCTGGCGGACAGGGGCTTGCCTATATATCAATGGCTTGCGGATGAATGCCACACATCGGCTGATGCCGTTAAGGATATGGCATCAAAAGGCGAGATCAGTTCAGACATGTTTTTGAAAGCAATCGAGAAAAACATCGGCGGCGCCGCTGCCATTATAGGTGAGAGCTCGTTTACGGGTGCACTATCGAATGTTCAGGCTTCAATCGGGCGAATCGGCGCAAACTTTCTCGATGCAGGCGGTGAGGGCGGCGGTTTCTTCTCGCAGATTAAGCCGTTGCTTGTTGATCTCAAGGAAGCCCTCGGCTCCGTTGAAGCAATATCCGCCGATTTGGGCGTCAGCTTCGGCAAGATGTTTGAGCCGTTTGCAAATTCGGCCTCAAGCGCGCTGCAGCAGTTTACTGCGCTCGATCTGGCAATGCAAAAATCAAAGTTGTCATCAATAGCCCTCGGCGGTGCGTTTGCTGCTTCACTCGGTCCGGGCATCAAAACGGCGGGCAAGCTCGCCGAAAAGGCAAGCGGAGTGTTGGGCAGCCTTAAATCAAGATTATCATCGGTTTCTGCCGGAATACCGAAAATATCGGCGGGCTTTACAAAAATGGGTGCCGCAACGAAGAAGTTGGGCGGCCTCGGCGGTGATGTGAAAAATTTATTTAAATCTTTTGTTGATTTTGGCCCGAAAGTTAAATTTGTTTTATCGGCTCTCGGGCAGTCATTTTCAAATATCGGCAGTAAGGTGATAGGTGCTTTTTCAACACTTGGAAAAGGAATTGCGAGTAAGCTCAGCCCATTCGTCGGAGCGATAAAAAATCAGTTCGGCAAAGTAGGCAGCGCATTATCAGCATTCGGCTCTAATGTAAGCGCAAAACTTGCACCGATAACAGATAAATTCAAGAAAGCATTTGTTTCAATCGGCTCATATGCTTCAAATATTGCTTCCAAATTTGCACCGATAAAGGACAAAATATCGTCGGCACTCGGACCTTTGGGTGACGGTATGAAAAATGTGTTAAAGGGTGCAGCTTCATTTATTCCGGGTTTAACGAAAATGTTTGCAATCGGCGCCATTGTTGCAGCTGTCGTTGCTGGGCTCGGCTTGCTCAAGGAAAAATTCGGCGATCAGATTGATTCAATCATTGAAACAGTTAAAACGAAAGCTCCTGAGATTATAACAAATTTCGGCACGAAAATAACCGAAAATCTGCCGAATTTGATTGAATCGGGCAGCCAACTTATAACGCAGATTATGACAACAATAAGTACGCTGTTGCCGCTGATAATCGAGCAGGGCGCAAACATCGTATCGTCGCTTGTATCGGGTCTTGCAGCGCAACTTCCTACCCTTATTCCTGCGGCATTCGGGATTATAGTTTCACTTGTCACAGCACTGCTTGATAACCTGCCTCAAATTATAACGGCAGGTCTTGATTTGCTTGTGGGGCTTGTAACGGGCATTGTTAATTCAATCCCGGTGCTGATTAACGCCTTGCCGCAGATTATAACAAGCATTGTGGTAACGCTTGTTCAAAATCTGCCTAAAATCGTAGCGGCAGGGCTTCAGATTATAGCCACGCTTGTACTCGGATTACTCAAGGCGATTCCACAGCTTGTGGCAGCGCTTCCGCAGATAATCGATTCAATCAAGGGCGCATTTGCCAATGAGGATTGGAAAACAAACGGCAAAGAAATCCTGCAAGGGGTTATCGACGGCATTAAGGCCATGGCGAGCGAATTGTGGGCAGAGGTTACCAAAGTCGCTAAAGGCATAGCCGAAAGAATCAAAGTTAAGTTTACAAGTTCATCCAGCGGTGTAAGTGCCGATGTGCCGCAGAATGCGCGAGGCACGGATAACTTCGTCGGCGGCTTTACCTATATGAATGAGGGCGGGCACGGCGAGCTCGCATATCTGCCGAGCGGAACGCAGATTATTCCGCATGATATATCCGTAACCTATGCCAAGGAAGCTGCACGAATGAACACGGCGCAGGGCGGCACGGATATGGCCGACCTCGGCGAATACATCGTTGCAGCTGTGGCGGGAAGCTCACGAGAGTATGCCGAGCAGCTCGCACAGGGCATTGCCGGCATGAGGTTTAAGCTTGGCGATCGCGAAACCGGGCGCTGGATAGCTTCCCTCGGATTTGTGAGGTGATTTAATTTGAATTTCCATTATATCAACTCAAAAGGCGAGCGCGTTAATTTCTACGAAGCACCATATTTTTTTCAAAGCGGCGATTTGCTTGATTATTCGTGGAGCTATGACAGCGAAAGCGGCTTTAATTCAATATCGAATGTGCGCAAAGAGCCGAAAGAGCGCAAAGTAAGTATCGGCATTATCCCCGATACCCGATTATCATATGAAGAGCGAAAAGCGGCGGCTAAATCTGCCGCGGATCGACTTTTCGATGTCGTCGAATATGATGTGCTCAATAATGTTGACGGCTCGCTGTTCACTGATACGGGCTTTTATCTGCCCTGCAGGTTAATGAGCAGCTCAAAAAGCAATTGGGAAAGCGGCCTGCCGTTCATTTTTGAGGAGTTTTCGGTTGTTTCCGCCAAGAATTCGTGGATAAGGGAAATAAGCAAAAGCTTTTACCCGAGCGCAGCTTCAGGCAGCGCATCGGAATATCTTGATTATGATTTCGATTATAATTTCGACTATTCCGCCGCAGCCGTGGGCGTGGAACGCTGGAATATTCAGCATATAGCGCCCATGCCGTTTAAATTGACGGTTTACGGCCCTGCCGTTCAGCCCCGAATATCCATTAACGGGCACATATATCAGGTTTTCACTTCGCTTGCTGCAGATGAATACCTTGTTATTGATTCGCTCGGAAACACGGTTGATAAGCATATGGCGAATGGCGCGCAGCTGAGCATGTATGATTTGCGCGGTAAAAGCGAAAGCACATTCGTCCCTATTGAGCCGGGAAACATTGCCTTGCAGTGGGACGGCACTTTTGGCTTCGATTTGGAGCTAAGGATAGAGAGGAGTGAGCCGAAATGGAGCTCATCTTAACGGACGAACGCTATAACGATGTTAGGAGGCTAACCTTTTCCAATGCCGATTTTGATATCGGCGGTGAGAACGACTTTGAAATAACCTTGCCGCTTGAGGATTTTAAGCCGGATATTAAATTCGGCTGCTGTGTGTATGCGCCGGGCGGCGAATGCGGCGGCATAATCACAGGCAGGGAAACGAACACAGAGGACAGAACGGTTAAGCTCACGGGCAGCACCTGGCGCGGTATGCTCGGTAATCGAATAATAGAGCCTCCTGCAGGCAGCGCATATCGGGTTATTAGCGGCGAGTTAAATGCCGTTATTGGTGAGATTATAAACTCAATGTACGGCGGATTGATAGTTGCTTCGGAAGTTGACACGGGCATAACCGTTAAATATCAATTCGAGCGCTACACAACCGTGCTTGCAGGGCTTCAAAAAATGCTGAAGCAGGTGGGATATAAGCTTCACATCGAATATATGCAGCAGGAGGGCGGCGCTGCCGGCTATGCAGCTGTTTCCGCCGTGCCTATAATCGATTATTCGCAACGGATCGAGCTTAGTCAAGACAGCCGCGTTAATTTCACGATAGGGATCGAGAACGGCACGGTCAATCATCTTATATGCCTTGGTAAGGGTGAGCTTGAACAGCGTGAGGTAATTCATCTATATTTGCAGCGTAACGGCGAAATCAGCAGCGAAAAGGCATATTTCGGCGAGGACGAAATCGCCGCCGTGTACGAAAATTCGAACAGCGACGACCTTAAGGCAGACGGCCTCGAACATTATGAGGAGCTGCTTCAGGGAACTTCGCTGAGCATGAATGTTGAATCGCTCGGAATTACGGGCGTGGAAGTCGGCGATATCATCGGCGGCCGCGATTATGTAACGGGCACGCAGATTAAGAAGCCCCTTGCCGGCATGATTATAACGGCAAATTCGCAAACTTCAATTCAATATAACCTGGAGGAATGATAAATTGCAGATTGTAACAGGAAAAACGGGCACGCCGCATATAACGAGCGTGCAGGACAGGGCACTCAATCAGGGCATTGCCGGGCAGGGTGTTTATATACTGAGCACCGGGCAAAACCTCGAGCCGGAGATATACAGTGCGAACGAAATCCATATCAAGGACGGCGCTTTGCTTGCACAAGGCTGCCTTGCGGTTGTTGAGCACGGCTCATATGACACGATTACGATTGCAAACGGCACGCAGGGCATGAAGCGCAAGGATGTTATCGCAGCGCGTTACTCTTATAATGCCGAAAAGCAAACGGAAGCTATGGAATGGGTTGTGCTTCAGGGCACACCTGCGGCGGCAAACCCGGTGCAGCCGACTGTATCGAATACGGGAGATCTTCAGGCGTATGACAGCACAGTTGACATGCCGGTATTCGTGGTGAGCTTGGACGGCGTATCGATAACATCGGTTAATACGGTGGCCGAGCGCTTATATCCGCTCGGTAACGGCACAAAGCTGCTCTGGCAGGGTAACGAAATGCTCGGCGGCAGCGCCAATGTTCAGCTGGCCGAAAAAGTAAGCGAGCAGGCGCACGGCTTAATGCTGATGTTCGGCCTTGCGGATGATTCGTCCGTTTACGGCGACTACGGTACGATGTGCATTCTCAAAGAGCAAATCGAAATCGGAAATCATCAATTCGTTTTCGATTTGGGCACCCTCGTTTTCGGCACCAACTCCCGAAAACGCATAACGATTAATGATGCGAATATAACGGGCGAATATTACAATACGACAAAAGGCACAGCAGGAGGCATAACATATGACAATTCCAAGCTGCGCCTTATAAGAGTTTACGGGTGGTGATTTTATGATAATCAATCTAATAGCGGAGGGGCAGCAGCTCAGCTTTGTTAAAAAGCCGGAAACGGTTAAGGGCACGCGTGGCTACATAGTATGCCGCTTCAGCTATGTTTCAGATGAGTGGAAAAGCGGCAAACTTCGCGCAATGTTCAAAAATTCAAAGCTAAGTGATGTGTATCATTGCGAGATAGCTGCGGACGGCACCGTTGTTATTCCTCACGAGGTTCTTGCAGATCAGGGCACGGTCAGCATAGCAGCTGTGGCAGAGCATGAGGACGGTGTAAGGGTAACAACCAACACCGTGTGCTTCTATAATGACAACACCATTTACGGCGAAAAGGAAACCGACCCAACACCGAGCGAATATATGCAAATGATTAACGCTGCCGAGGAAGCACAAAAAATCGCTCAATCCGTGCGTGATGATGCCGACAGCGGCAAATTCAACGGAGCACCTGGTAAGGACGGAGCATCCGGCAAGGACGGCAAAGCTGCCACAATAGCGGTGGGCAGTGTAACCACAGGTGAAGCGGGCAGTGCGGCAAACGTTGTTAATTCCGGCACAACAAGTGCCGCGGTGATTGATTTCACGATTCCTGCAGGGGCTAAAGGCGAACAGGGTGCTAAAGGTCCACAGGGTGAACAAGGTCCCAAAGGTGAACAAGGTCTCAAAGGCGAACAAGGCCCACAGGGTGAACAAGGCCCCAAAGGTGATAAGGGCGATTCGGGCAATGATTATGTTTTGACCGAAAGTGATAAATCCGAAATAGCGGCTTCGGCAGCACCGCTTGTTGATATATCGGCACGCACAGGGCGCAAAACGCTTGATTTGAGCGATAATACAAGCCTCAGAAGGGCTTATGACCTTGCAACATTGCCTGCTGGAGCATATGATATCGTTCTGCAAAATAATGACGAGCTCGGCTATCTTGGCTACAAGCGAGATGGACAAACATCATTTACGCGCAACAATACCGTGAATGTATCACAGGGTTGCATAATCGTATGGCAGGTAGATGACTATATCGTTGTATCAGGGGATTTTGCGGGCTGTTATTACTGCACCGATTCGTCATGGTGGTACGGCAGAGCTGAGGGTGATTACATCCTGCGCAGCGAGCTTGAAAAATGGAAAAACACAACAAGTACTGTGACAGAGCCTGAGATAGCGGCGGTAGACCACACTTACACGAATTTTTCAAATGTGCTTACAAAAATCACCATAACAAGCGTATTAACAGAAGTCGGCGCAGAGTTTGCGTTCACATTCGAAAGCGGCGACACGGCAACCGTGCTTGTTTACCCCGCCGAAAATATTAAGTGGGTTGGTGACGATTGCGCAGATGGCGTGTTCGTTCCTATTTCCAATGCTTCATATGAGGTAAATATTAAGCAGCTCGGCACTCGAAGCGACGGCACTAAACAGATGATAGCGAGAGTAGGTGCGTTCTGATGAGGCGAAGAAGTATGGCTCGCCGCCCAAATTTGTTTGAAAGCTCGGCTTTTTTTGATTTCTTTGCGAGCGGCGGAGGCATTGATATCGCCGAAAATGTAAGAATGCAGCGCAAAGAGTTTGAGGGGCGCAAGTGCTTGGTGTGGCATCCAACAAGCGGTTGGAATGCAAACGGCACCGCTCGGTTTCCTTTTGAGGTTAAAGGCGATATTAAGATTTCCTTTGATGCTTATAACACCGCCGCAAAAAGAAGCGGTGGCATAACCGCTAAGCCTCGAAGTGCTGCAGGCATAAGCCTTATGTGTGAGGCCAAAAAAGGTTGGCAGCACAGGGAAATGATAATAAGGGATGCCGATATCATAAGCCTTTACCTTGCATATCCGAGTGACCCCGATTTTATATAAGTTGTCGAAAATTCAATCAGGATTGAAAGAGTTTAGGAGGTTATCAAAAATGATTGGAAAACTTGTAAATGGAGCACTTGTGGAAGCTCCAAAAAAAATAGTCATAGCTAACCCAACCGAAGAGTTGCTTAAATCCGAAATGGGATTTAAAGATGTGGTGGATGATAACAACCCCATGTATGACGAAACAAAAGAACATCTTGTTGCCTCATATGAGGAACAAGAAGATAAAATCATTCGTCATTATGAAGTCAAGCCCATTGTTGAGGAGGTGGCGGAGTGACCGAGTGGAATATAGTCACCGTTGTAGTTGTTATAGTCGGCCTCATCGGCACAGTGGCGGCGCCGCTTGTTAAAAACACCCGCGCTATGACACAGCTCAGCGGCGAAATTAAGAATTTAATTTACCGCATCGAACAGAACGAAAAAGAAACGGACGAGCTCAAAGTCAAGGCTTCAAGTCGCCACAAGCAGATTTTTGATCGCCTTGACGAGCAGAGCGATCAAATCAGCAACCATGAGGGCAGAATTTCTGCTCTTGAACATAAGGAGGATAAATAATGAAAATCAATTGGAAAGTAAGACTTAAAAGCGGTTCTTGGTGGCTTGGTATTATTTCTGCCGTAATTGTAGCCGTATTCGCTATACTTAATCTTTTTGGGGTTAAAACGAGCGTGGCAGCCACTGATATCATGAATGCGGCAACGCTTGTTCTTATGATACCTGCGGCAATCGGTATTATTTCAGACCCAACCACAAAGGGCATAAGCGACAGTACGCAGGCTCTTACATATGAAGCACCGAGAACAGACGAAACGGAGGGTGAATGATGAACTACTCCGAATTTGTTAATAAATATCTTGGCAAATCAACCGACTATGACGGCGCATACGGCGTGCAATGCGTAGACCTTATTAAGGCTTATCTGCACGATGTTTTTGGTATATCGGCGGGAAGCTGGGGCAATGCTCGATTCTACTGGATTAACTTTGCCTTGCGTGCACCACTCAAAGCAAACTTCGATAAAATCAAAAATACGGCGCAGCTCATTCCAAAGCGCGGCGATATCGTGGTGTGGAATAACTCCGTAGGCAATGGTTGCGGACACATAGCAATAGCCACAGGCGAGGGCGACACACGCAGCTTCTATTCTTATGATCAGAACTGGAACGGCAAACCGATGAAAAAGGTTAAGCACACCTACGCAGGTGTTTACGGCGTATTAAGACCGAAAGACCAAAGCAAGGTTGCGCAGAGCTCCGGCAACACTTCAAGTGTTTCAAACGGAAGTTATCCCACTCCAGTTACTTGGCGCAATGGAAGCACACCCGAAACAGTATATGCTGTTAATAACTGCTCAGATAAAATCGGCACTGTATATGCCAAAAGCACAGCTCAGTGTTACAGCAAGGCAGGCAGCTGTTACTTAGTTGTGTATTCAATTAACGGCGGTAAAGCGCATAAGGCGGGCTTTGTAGCTTATGCAGGCGGCTTGAACGGAGCTCCTCCGCAATCAAGAGCTTGGAAAAACGGCAGCACATCCGAAACAGTGTACGCCGACACTAGTGAAAACACAAAGATAGGTACAATTGATAAGTATGAAAGCTGTTATTGTCTCGGTAAAATAGACGGTATGTATCTTGTGCTGTATAAGGTAAACGGCACAAATAAGCAAAAATGCGGCTTCGTGGCATACCACGGTTAAGCCGCGACAAAGAAAAAGGG
>OFPS01000415.1_pt1 | contig 42236 bp, 40 predicted proteins | sample 1542111 | NCBI WGS metagenome assembly OFPS01 (sample SAMN04209233, study PRJEB22552) | human gut metagenome | biome: gut; material: feces | host: Homo sapiens | place: USA: Oklahoma | reverse complement strand
GCTTCCAGCAGAACTGCGGCAGCGCAAACCTGCGTCAGGAGCACGATGCCATCTGTGATTGGGTGTTCGATAAGGACCCCGACTTCAAGGCATTCGAGGAAGGCACCACCAAGCTGGACCGTGCCGACATGGAAAAGGCAAAGGATCTGTTCTACGACATCTTCGGCTGGGACCGCACCACCGGTGTGCCCACCCGCGAGACGCTGGAGAAGTATGATCTGGCTGACATGGCCGATGATCTGGAAAAGCGCGGCATCTACGCCCAGAACACCGCAGCAGCTGAATAAATCCCATAGAAAGAGGAACGATCGTCATGTTGTTTGGCAGACGTAAACCCGGCTACACCACCACTGTGGACAGCAGCGTGGACCCGGAGCAGGCCGTTCTGGACCTGCAGAAGGCAGAGCTGGCCGCCAAGAAAAAGCCCAAGGCAGAGGTGTTCGACATCGATGCCGCCAGCGAGACGGCCCGCCGCCTGAAGGAAACGGGCAGCAGCTTTGACGGCAGCGCCGCCAAGACCGGCGAGGATGTGATCGCCGCCGTGGAGCGGGAGACCGCAGAGCTTGCAGCAATGCAGGCTGCCGGGGCCGCACCCGAAGCCGCCGAAACTGTGCAGGACGAGGCCGCAAAGCCTCAGCTGCTGGATTTTCTGGCCGGTGAGCCGGAGGCTGAAAACGATCCCTTTGCGGATCAGCCCACCAAGACCGCGCCGGAGCTGCCGGAGCTGACCCCCGCGCAGGAGCTGGCCGGTTACATCCGTTCCCGCAGCGCCGCCGCGCTTGTCACGCCCCACGCACTGCTGGTCAGTGAGGTGGAGAACGCCGATGAGCTGTTGGCTCAGATGCCGCAGGACCCCCAGTGCGAGGATATCGTTGTCCGTGCAGGCGCAAAGGATACCTACTATTACTCCAACGCCAACATGAGCGACAACTACGCCATGATCGCCCAGCTCATTGAGGACAAAGACCTCTGTGTCATGTTTGCTGAGATGGTGCGCTTCAATGCACGGGTCTACCCCAGTGCCACCCCGCTGAAGTACTTCCAGCGCTCCCCCTACGGCCTTGCGCCGGAGGAGATCGAGCAGACCTGGAAGACCATGCAGGGCAGGCCGGAGTTTGCCGACATCGAGGAGCTGACCAACAATCAGAACGAGCGGTTCCTCTTCTCCACCCAGCACCTCACCCGCCGCTATGCAAAAGCCATCAGCGACGTGGATGATTTCTGCGACTAAAAGATCATACACAATTGAATAGGGTACAAGAGCTTCTTTGAGCAAGGCTGTCTAAACCCCACAGGGGGCAGGACACCGCGCCGCAATGCTAAGGGCCAACGCCGGCATTCAAGGGTGGCAGGGGAAACCCGGCCGCCTTCCCGCAGAAGAAACGCTGCAATTTGAAAAAAAGAACTCCTCCCATCCACCGTTCCGGAGCGTTGCCTCCTTCCCGTTGCTGCAACAGCGGAAAAGGAAGCGGCTCCCTCGGCGTGGCGGCCTGCAGGCTGCCGTTCCGGGCCATGTTCGGTTTTTTGCGGGGGCGTTTTGATTTTCGGTCAGAACGTCTCCGCTTTTTTTCACCTGCCGATCGAAAAGAGATCTCCCCGGGAGTTTGTCCGGGCCATAGCGGGCAAACTGTGCCCCGGGGAGCGATGGAGGATTTTTGCAATGAAACAGCCTTTTTGCACGCCAGCCCAGGCCCTGCGCCGGGTGCTGGATGCTGCTGCGGCTCTCCCGGTGCCTGCCACGGAGCGGGTGCCGCTGGATGATGCCTGTGGGCGGATCGCAGCCCGGGACCTGTGTGCCCGGATGGATCAGCCCCCTTTTGACCGGAGCCCTCTGGATGGTTATGCCCTTCACAGTGCCGACACGGCCGGGGCGGGGGAGGAGACCCCTGTCACCCTGCCGGTGGTGATGAAGCTCTACGCCGGGGATGCCCCCGCCGCTGCCCTGCCTGCCGGGTGTGCCGCCCGCATTATGACCGGCGCACCCCTGCCCCCCGGCGCGGACTGTGTTCTGATGCAGGAGTTGACCGACAGCGGGGAGGAGCAGGTGCGCATTTACGCCCGGCTCCAGCCCAACGCCAATGTGGTGTTCCGGGGTGAGGACATCGCCGCCGGTGCCCCCATTGCCGCCGCCGGAACTGTGCTGACCCCGGCGCACATCGGTGTGCTGGCCGGTCAGGGCATCCCGGATGCCGAGGTCTTCCGCCCCCTGACCGTGGGCGTGCTTGCTACCGGCAGTGAGCTGCTGGAAGCGGGTGAGGCCTGGGCTCCCGGCAAGATCTACGATGCCAACGGGATCCAGAATGCCGCCCGCCTGCGGCAGCTGGGCTTTGCCGTGGAGCGCACCCACTGCTCGGATGACCCGGAGGAGATCGCCGCCCGGATGAAAGATCTGCTCACCCGGTGTGATGCGGTGATCACCAGCGGCGGTGTTTCGGTGGGGCAGAAGGATTACCTGCCCACTGTGCTGGAAATGCTGCACGCGGAGCCTGTTTTTGCCGGGGTGGCCCAGAAGCCCGGCAGCCCCATGATCGCTGCACAGGTGGGAGAGAAGCTGGTGTTCTGCCTGTCCGGCAATCCCTTTGCCGCTGCTGCCACGCTGGAGCAGTATGCCGTTCCGGCCCTGCTGCGGGCCGCAGGGCGGCGGAAAGAGGACTGCATCCCGGTGCATACCCGGGGCAGGCTGACCACCGGCTTTTCCAAGCCCAGCAAGGGAACCCGCTTCTTGCGGGCCAGAGCGCTGGGCGGCCTGGTGGAGATCCCCGGCGAGGGCAACGCGGAGGCGCATTCCTCGGGCAGTCTGTCGGCCATGATGGGCTGCAACTGCCTGGTGGAGCTGCCTGCGGGCAGCGGCCCGGTGGCTCCGGGCGAAGAAGTGGAGGTACTGAACTTTGTACAGTGAAAAGAAACAGGCGCTTGCTGCCGAGCTGAGCCTGAAGCGCCCGGCCGTGCTGGCCGTGAGCGGTGCGCACAACAGCGGTAAAACGACTTTGTTGGAAAAACTCATCCCCCTGCTGCGGGCACGGGGCCTGAAGGTGGGTGTCATCAAGCATGACGGCCACGATTTCACCCCCGACGTGCCGGGCACCGACAGCTTCCGCCTGCGAGAGGCCGGGGCCGAGGGCGTGGCGGTCTTTTCGGGCAGCCGCTACCTGCTGACGGAGGAATTCCGCCTGAACGAGCAGGATCTGCTGGCCCTGTTTGAGCGCCACGGCTATGATCTGGTGCTGATGGAGGGCTTCAAGGAGAGCGGCTGGCCCAAGATCGAGGTGGTGCGCAAGGCTGTCTCGGAGGAGCCTGTCTCCTTTGAGCCGCTGGCCATCGTGGGGGATGTTCCGGGCGCGGATTTTGCACTGGACGAGCCCGCAGCGCTGGCCGACTGGATCGCTGCACAGATGCCTGCATTGTAACAGGGGGAGGAAGAAACCATGAAACTGATCCGTACCGAAGACGCGGCAGGGCAGGTGCTCTGCCACGATATCACCCAGATCATCCCGGGTGAGTTCAAGGGGGCCCGCTTCAAAAAGGGCCACATCATTCAGCCCGAGGATATTCCGGTGCTGCTGAGCATCGGCAAGGAAAACCTCTATGTCTGGGAGAAAAAGCCCGGCATCCTCCACGAGGACGAAGCTGCCGCCCTGCTCTACAAGGCCGCTGCCGGTCAGAATATCCACGGCACCGAGCCCCGGGAGGGCAAGATCGAACTGATCGCCGACTGCGACGGTCTGCTCAAGATCGACCGCAGGGCCCTGCTGGCGGTGAACAGCACCCCCCAGATGATGATCGCCACGATCCACGGCGACCTGCCTGTGAAAAAGGGAGCCAAGCTGGCTGGTACCCGCATCATCCCGCTGGTCATTGAGCAGGAGAAGATGGAGGCCATGCAGGCTGCTGCCGGGCCGAAGCCCATCCTGAACGTGCTGCCCTTCCACCAGAAGAAGTTTGCCATTATCACCACCGGCAGCGAGGTGTTCAAGGGCCGTATTGAGGACAAGTTTACTCCCATCCTTGAGCAAAAGCTGGCGGTGTATGGCTGTGAGATGGCCTTCCACAAGGTCTGCGATGATGACCCGGCGGGCATCACGGCCGCCATTCTGGAAGCAAAGACCGCAGGCTGTGAGCTGATCTTTACCACCGGCGGCATGAGCGTGGACCCGGACGACCGCACCCCGCTGGCCATCAGGAATACCGGGGCTGAAATTATTACCTACGGTGCGCCCGTGCTGCCCGGTGCCATGTTCCTGGTCAGCTATCTGGACGGTGTGCCGGTCTGCGGCCTGCCCGGCTGTGTGATGTACGCCAAGCGCACCATTTTTGACCTGCTGCTGCCCCGCCTGCTGGCCGATGACCCCATCACCGCCGAGGATATCGCCCGCCTGGGCGAGGGCGGCCTCTGCCTGGGCTGCGCCGAGTGCCACTGGCCCAACTGCGGCTTCGGACACTGCTGAAACCCTCTCAGGCAAAGCCTTTCGGCTTTGCCAGCTCCCCCGAAGGGGGAGCTTAACTAAGGTGAAAAAATATGAGTGAAAATAATCTGACACATTTTGATGCCGCCGGAAACGCTGTGATGGTGGACGTGAGCGAAAAGCCAGTCACGGCCCGGGAGGCCACGGCCCACGGCATCATTACCATGAATGCGGATGCCTTTGCCGCCGTGCAGAGCGGCACCGTGAAAAAAGGCGATGTGCTGGGCGTGGCCCGGGTGGCCGGCATCATGGCCACCAAGCGCACCAGCGAGCTGATCCCCCTGTGCCACCCGCTGCCGCTGACCAAGGTGCAGATCGAGTTTGACCTGCTGCCCGAGCGCCGGGCTGTGGAAGCACGCTGCACGGTCAAGACCAGCGGCGTGACCGGCGTGGAGATGGAAGCCCTGACCGGCGTTTCCGCCGCCCTGCTCACCATCTATGACATGTGCAAGGCCGTGGATAAGGGCATGGAGCTGGGCGAGATCCATCTGGTGGAAAAGACCGGCGGCAAGAGCGGACATTATATCCGGGCGGAGGGCGGCTATGTTTGATTCCAAGGGCCGCAATATCCATTATCTCCGCCTTTCCGTGACCGACCTGTGCAACCTGCGCTGCCGCTACTGTATGCCGGATGGCGTGGACAAGCTGGAACGGGAGGATATCCTGACCTATGAAGAATTCCTGCGCCTTGCCGCCCTGTTTGCCCGGTGCGGGGTGGATACCGTGCGGGTCACCGGCGGCGAACCGCTGGTGCGCAAGGGCGTGGAGCAGCTGGTCAAGGGGCTGAAAGCCATCCCCGGCATCCGGAAGGTCACCATGACCACCAATGCCGTCCTGTTGGAGCAGCAGCTGCCCGCCCTGCTGGAGGCCGGGCTGGACAGCGTGAACATCAGTCTGGATACGCTGGACCCCGCCCTGTTTGCAAAGATCACAGCCCGGGATGAATTTGCCGCCGTGCAGGCGGGCATCCATGCCGCGCTGGAAAGCGGCATTCCGGTCAAGCTGAACTGCGTGCCCCAGGTGGGCGTGAACGAGGGTGAGCTGGAAGCGCTGGCCGCTCTGGCACAGGACAAGCCCCTGCAGGTGCGGTTCATTGAGATGATGCCCATCGGCTACGGGGCGGCCATGCCCTGTATCTCCGGCCCGGAGCTGCTGGCCCGCTTCCGCAGGCGCTGGCCGGAGCTGGCCCCGCTGCCCGGGGCCGCGTGTGCCGCGCTGGGCGATGGTCCGGCGGTCTATTACACCGTGCCGGGCTGGAAAGGGGACATCGGCTTCATTGCCGCTGTCCACGGCAAGTTCTGCGCCTCCTGCAACCGGGTGCGGCTGACCAGTCAGGGCTTTCTGCGCCCCTGCCTTGCCAGTGAGGCCGGATGTGACCTGAAAGCCCTGCTGCGCAGTGGCGCGTCTGACGAAGAGCTGCTGACTGCTATCCGTACCACCATCTGGGAAAAGCCCCAGGAACATCATTTTGAATTGAAACAGGACATCCCCGCGACCCGGGGCATGTACCGAATTGGAGGATAAATCTATGGGAAAACTTCTGGCGATCTGCACCAGTCCCCAGCGGGGCACGGTCAAGACCGAAGTGGAAAGCGCACGCCTGACCCCGGAATGGGGCATTGAGACCGATGCCCACGGCGGGAACTGGCACCGTCAGGTCAGTATGCTCAGCGCCGAAAAGATCGAGAACTTCCGCAAGAAGATCTGGGTGGACTACGGTGCCTTTGGCGAGAATCTGGTGGTGGAGGGCTACGATTTCCGTAATCTGCCCGTGACCAGCCGCTTCGCCATCGGGGACGTGGTGCTGGAAATGACCCAGATCGGCAAAGAGTGCCACAACGACTGCGTCATCAAGCAGAAGACCGGCGAGTGCATCATGCCCCGGGAGGGCGTGTTTGCCCGGGTGCTGCAGGGCGGCGAGATCCACGTGGGGGACGAGGTGACCCTGCTGCCCCCGCCGGAAAACCCGCCCCTGCGCGCTGCCGTCATCACCCTTTCCGACAAGGGCAGCCGGGGCGAGCGGGAGGACAAGAGCGGCCCCCTGATCGTGGAGATGCTCACCGCCGCAGGCTATCAGGTGGAGGAGACCATGATCCTGCCCGATGAGGCAAAGGCCCTGAAAGCACAGCTCATCCGGCTGGCCGATGGCCGTCAGGTCAACCTGATCCTGACCACCGGCGGCACCGGCTTTGCCCCCCGGGATATCACCCCGGAAGCCACCTATGCCGTAGCGGACCGCAACGCCCCCGGCATTGCGGAGGCCATGCGTTACCACAGCCTGAGCATCACCCCGCGCGGGATGCTCAGCCGTGCCGCCAGCGTGCTGCGGGGCAAGACCCTCATCGTCAACCTGCCCGGCAGCCCCAAGGCCGTGAAGGAGAATCTGGAGTACATCCTGCCCAGCCTGGAGCACGGGGTGCGCATTGCCGCCGGGCTGGACGGCGAGTGTGCCCGCAAATAAGCCTGTTTCACCGCCGCGGCGTTGCTTTTGGTGCCGGGCGTGAAAATAAAAGTACAACAAAAGCATACCCACTGTAAGGAGCAAGACTATGAAAACTATGATCTCCCGCCGCGGCTTCCTGTGCGCTGCCGGCATCGCATCCGCATCTGCTGTTCTGACCGCCTGCGGCGGCTCCTCCAGCAGCACTGCATCTTCCACCGCATCCTCCGCTGCCGCCTCCTCTGAGGCTGCCTCCGGCGAGAGCGTGGAGCTGATCGTTTTTGCTGCCGCCTCCTTGACCGAGACCCTGAACGCCATTGCCGAGACCTACTCTGCAGAGAACCCCGGCGTGACCTTCAGCTTCAACTTTGACTCCTCCGGAACCCTCAAGACCCAGATCCAGGAGGGTGCGGACTGCGACCTGTTCATCTCCGCCGGTCAGAAGCAGATGAACCAGCTGGACAGCACCGCTTCCGCTGAGGTGAACACCGAGGGCCTGGACTTTGTGGATGCCGAAAGCCGTGTGGATCTGCTGGAGAACAAGGTCGTGCTCTGTGTGCCTGAGGGCAGCGACAAGGGCATTGACAGCTTCGACAGCCTGGCTGAGCACCTGAAGGCAGAGGATATCCTGTTCTGCATGGGCAACAGTGATGTGCCCGTGGGTCAGTACACCCAGAAGATCCTGGCTTACTATGATCTGGATGAGGCAGCTCTGGCTGCTGCCGGTGTCATTACCTACGGTTCCAACGTCAAGGAAGTCACCACCCAGATCAGCGAGGCCAGCGTGGATGCCGGTGTCGTTTACTGCACCGATGCGTACAGCGCCGGTCTGACCCCCGTGGACGAGGCCACTAAGGAGATGTGCGGCCAGGTCATCTATCCCGCCGCTGTGATGAAGAACGCCCTCCATGCCGAGGCTGCCAAGGAGTTCCTGGCTTACCTGCGCACCGATAAGGCTGCGACCGTGTTCGAGAGCGTCGGCTTCACCGCACTGTAAGCATCCGCTGGGGGGATGGTATGGACTGGTATCCCTTATGGAACAGCCTGCGCATTGCGCTGATCAGCTGCGCGGCGGTGTTCTTTTTAGGCATCTTTGCGGCCTACTACATTGCAAAGCTCCCGCGCGTGCTCAAAGGCGTGCTGGATGTGGTGCTCACCCTGCCCATGGTGCTGCCGCCCACGGTCGTGGGATATTTCCTGCTGCTGCTGTTCGGCGCAAAAAGGCCGCTGGGCATCTTTTTCATGGAACATTTCGGCGTGAAGCTGGTGATGAACTGGTACAGCGCCATCTTTGCTTCCATCGTGGTGGCCTTTCCGCTGATGTACCGCACGGCCCGCGGTGCCTTTGAGAGCTTTGACGAAACGCTGGCCTGGTCGGCACAGACGCTGGGACTTTCCAACACCTGGATCTTCTGGCGGGTGCGGATGCCCTGCTGCCGTCAGGGCATTCTGGCCGGTACGGTGCTGGCCTTTGCCCGTGCGCTGGGCGAATATGGTGCCACCAGCATGATCGCAGGCTACACGCCGGGCAAGACGGCCACCATTGCAACCACGGTCTACCAGCTCTGGCGCACCAACGATGAAGCCGGGGCCATGCAGTGGGTGCTGGTGGATATCGTTATCTCGGCGGTGGTGCTGCTGGCAGTGAACCTGCTGGAACGCAGGCAGAAGCAGGGAGGAAAGCGCACATGAGCCTGGAAGTAAATGTGACCAAGCGGTTTGATGGTTTTACCCTCCACGCTGCGTTCACGGCGGGGGACACTGCCACCGCCCTTCTGGGCGCGTCCGGCTGCGGCAAAAGCATGACCCTGCGTTGCATTGCAGGCATCGTCCGGCCGGACGAGGGACGCATCGTGCTGGATGGCCGGGTGCTGTTCGACAGCGCTCAGGGCATCGACCTGCCGCCCCAGCGGCGCAATGTGGGTCTGCTGTTCCAGAACTACGCCCTGTTCCCCAACATGACCGTGGAACAGAATATCCTCTGTGCCCTGAAAAAGGAAAAGGACCCTGCCGCCCGCAGGGCCGCCTGTGCCGAGGCATTGCGTGCCATGCGGCTGGAGGAACTGGCCAAGCGCCTGCCCGGCGCGCTTTCGGGCGGGCAGCAGCAGCGTGCCGCCCTGGCCCGCATCCTGGCGGCCAAACCCCGCATCCTGATGCTGGACGAGCCGTTCAGTGCGCTGGACAGCTACCTGCGCGAGGAGGTAGAGGGGGAGGTGGGCAGCCTGCTGGCCGGATTTGCGGGCACAGCCCTGCTGGTGACCCACAACCGGGACGAGGCCTACCGCCTGTGCAGGGAGATGATCGTGATGGACAGCGGCGAGGTGCTCCGGGCAGGCACGACCAAGGAGGTCTTTGCCGACCCCCGCACCCGTGCCGCCGCCCGCCTGACCGGCTGCAAGAACATTCTGCCCTGCACCCGGGTGGGGGAGCATACCGTTCATCTGGCGGGCTGGGAACAGCCGCTGACCGTGGCTCTGCCGGTGCCCGAGGGCTGCCGTGCCGTGGGCATCCGCGCCCATGACTTTGCGCCCTGCGCTCCCGGCACCCCCAACAGCCTGCCGGTGCAGGCTGTCTCCACCAGTGAGAATCCCTTTGACTGGAACATGATCTTCACCCTGCCCGGCGGTGAGACCAGCCTGTGGTGGAAGGTGTCCAAGGAGACATTGGCGGCCCCGCCGCCAAAAGCACCCGCCTGCCTGGCTGCCGCCCCGGAAAATATCATGCCGCTGGTCTGAGGCAAAAAATCGTTTTCTCCCTGCTCCCGAAACAGAAATACGGAGCAGGGAGAAATTTTTTGAAAAAAGTACTTGACTTTATCAAGTGATGCGATTATACTAGACCTTGTCAAGTAAAGGAGATGCAAAGAGTGATCCAATCGACCATATCCTTCTACGTGATGGAGTTTTACAAGCAGTTCGCAGCCTACACCACCCAGCAGCTGCAGGAGTTTGGCCTGAGCTTTGGCATGATGTATTTTGTGATCTACGTGGGCAAACATCCCGGCTGCACCCCGGCTGAGATGACCAAAAACCTGCACCTGGACTGGGGCCACTGCCAGCGCAGCGTGATCAAGCTGGTGGAAGATGGCTTTATGACCCGGGAAAAGCAGGGCCGCAGTTATCATTTGGGGCTGACCCCGGCGGGTGAGAGAGCATTCCGGACCTGCCACCAGGTATTTTTCGATTGGGATGCACAAAATTTGAGCGGGCTGACCGAAGAGGAACAGCACCAGCTCCTGAGCCTGCTGCAAAAGGCAGCACGGACGAGGAAAGAGAGTGTGTAACATGTACGACACCATCCTGAGCCCCATTGATTACGGTGGATTGCAGCTGAAGAACCGCATCATCTTTGCCCCTACCACCTTCGGCCTTTCGGACGAGGAATATCTGGCAGAGATGGAGCGGCTGGCCAAGGGCGGCTGCGCCATGATCATCATCGGCGACGTGCCGGTGGCCAAGAGCCGGTTTGAGAAGTCCCTGTTTGACAAAAAGGGCTTTGCCTTCTATCAGCAGATCTGCGAGACTGCCCACAAATACGGCTGTAAGGTCTGCGCCCAGCTCCACCAGACCGATACCGACATGATGTCCATCATCAAGTGCATCCCGGGGATGCTGATGAAAAAGATCACCCCCGACCAGCTGCGGGAGCGGATGAACGATGCCGTGGGCCCCTACATCACCAAGATGTCCCAGAAAAAGATCCATCAGATCATCGCGGGCTTTGGCAAGGCTGCTGTGCTGGCAAAGCAGGCGGGCTTTGACATGGTGCAGGTGCACGGCGACCGGATGTGCGGCAGCTTCTCTTCCGCCATCTTCAACCACCGCACCGATGAATACGGCGGCAGTGCCGAGCGCCGCGCCCGCTTCGCTGTGGAGGCCGTCAAGGCAGTGCACGCCGCTGTGCCCGGCATGGCCATTGACTACAAGCTGGCTGTCCGGCAGGAGAACCCCCATTACGGCAACGCCGGTGTGGTGGAGGAGGAACTGGCCGTGTTCGTGCCCCTGCTGGTGCAGGCAGGCGTGACCAGCTTCCATGTGACACTGGCCAACCACTCTGCGCTGGAAAACACCATCCCGCCGGCCAGCCACCCCGAGTTCAAGGAGACCGGCTGCTTCCTCAAGTTCTGCGATGAGGTGCGCCGGTATACCAGTGTGCCGCTCTGCGGTGTGGGCGGCCTGAACGACCCCGATTTTGTGGAGCAGCAGCTTGCCAGCGGCCGCATCCAGTGTGCGGCAATGTGCCGCCAGCTGCTGGCCGACCCCAACTGGGTCAACAAACTGCAGAGCGGCAATGCGGCAAAGATCCACCGCTGTGTCCGCTGCAACAAAAAGTGCCTGGGCGGCCTGATCGCCCATCAGGGCACCCGCTGTGTCTATGATGCCCTGAACGCAAAAGAACAGGGCAGCATCTGATCTCAAAGAGAATAAAGGAGAATGACCATGAGCTACGCCATCGTTTTCAGCAGCAAGACCGGCAACACCCGCCTGCTGGCCGACACCCTTCGCGCAAGCTTGCCCCAGAATGAGTGCACCTACTTCGGAGCACCGGCCCCGGAAGCACTGGAGGCTGAGACCCTTTACATCGGCTTCTGGACGGACAAGGGCCATGCCGATGACACCCTCACCGCCTTTTTGCAGACCCTGAAGGGGAAGCGAATCTTTTTGTTCGGCACCGCAGGCTTTGGCGGCAGTGCGGAATATTTCGAGCAGATCCTGGCAGCGGTGCAGAAATCGCTGGATGAGAGCAACACGGTCATTGGAACTTATATGTGCCAGGGCAAGATGCCCATGACCGTGCGCCAGCAGTACGAAAAGATGCTGCAGCAGCCCAACCATGCACCCAACCTCGAGATGCTGATCGAGAATTTTGACAAGGCGCTGGCTCACCCGGATGCCGCAGACCTCGACCAGCTGCGCAAAAAGGCGGCAGAGGTGCAGGCATAACGGAAGAACTCTTCAAAAAAAGCAGATTTTTTGAGAAAGCTGCTCCAAAACAGTTGACAGGTTCTGTCCGATGTGGTAGGATAGCGTCGAGGAAATGGAAACGGCTCCTCAAGGTGAATTGAATATTCTCGGCAAAACAGTCGAAAGGCTGTGACGCAAAGCTACAGGGCCTGTAAAATGGCAGCCAGCTGCTTCTCAAAGAAATCCTTCTTTGGGCGACCTGCTTAGAATTTCTAGGTGTTGTTTTGCTGAGTGTATTGCAGAACAACACCTTTTTTTCGTTCTCAAATTTCTTCCCAAAAGAAGAAAGGCACGCAAAACTGAATATCCTCGGCAAAGCAGTCGAAAGGCTGTGACGCAAAGCTATAGGGCCTGTAAAATGGCAGCCAGTTGCTTCTCATCACCTGAGGGTCTCCACAGCGGAGATTGGGTGTTGAGTGACCTTCATCTGAAGCATCAGGTGTCGATTGCCGAGTATACCAGCAATCGACACCTTTTTTCATGGGGCAACACAAAAGAGGTTCAACACCATGCGTAACGCTTCGATGAAAGTCCTGAAGAATCTGGTCTGCTGCGCCGCATTCATCTGCCTGATGTTTGTTCTGGCAATGCCCGCACACGCAGCTTCCAAGGCCGATGAGCTGCTGCAGCTCGTCAACGCAGAGCGTGCACAGGCTGGTGTGGCTCCTCTGAGCATGGGCAGCAGCGCACTGAATGCCGCTGCACAGGCCCGTGCAAAAGAACTTACCGTCAATTACTCCTACAACCGCCCCAATGGCAGCCGCGAGTTCACCATCCTGCCGGAGTACGGTGTGGACGATGTTTCTGTGGGCGAGAACTACTGGGCAGCTGCTGAGAATGCTTCGGACGTGGTCGCCGCCTGGAATCGCTACGATTTCTTCAAGGAGCGGATGCTGGATAAGGATGCCACCTCCGTTGGCATTGGCTACTACGAGGGCGGCGAGTACGGCAATTACTGGGTGATGATCTTTACCTACGCCCGCGGCACCAGTGAGAACGGCTTCGCACAGGAAGTGCTGGCGCTGGTCAACGCAGAGCGCGCAAAGGAAAATCTGGCACCTCTGGCTATGGGCGATGCCAAGCTGCAGGCCGCCGCCGATGAGCGCGCAAAGGAAGTGGCAAAGGTCGCTTCCCACACCCGCCCCGATGGCACCAACTGCTTCACCGTGCTGAAGGAGTACGGTGTGTCTGATACCGCCACCGGCGAGAATGCCGCCTGGGGCGAGACCACGCCCGAAAAGGTCGTTGCAGACTGGATGGCTTCGGAAGGCCACCGTGTCAATATCATGGACCCCGCCGCCAAGTATATGTGCCTTGGCTACAACTACGATGCCAATTCTCAGTGGGGCCACAACTGGATCCAGATCTTCGCAAAGTAAGCGGATGATTTCCATTGAGCGTTATACGATAAAATAAAGCAAAAAGAGATGCACCCTGCTCCCTGAACCTGAATCAGGAAGGTGGGGTGCATCTCTTTTGTTTTTTTATTCTGCTGCCATCTCAGCCACATCCTCGGGGCTGAAATCGCCCAAGGGCAGGATGAGCCGGCCCAGCGTTTCCTGCGGCAGGGCGGCAAGCCGGGCACTCTCGTCCGCAATTTCGGCAGGGCAGAGGACGTGCACGCCGTCCGCACCGGTCTCTACCCGGGCGCGGTGGCCGGTGGCAATGTACTGGATGCCCAGCCGGTCAGCCGCCGCCAGCAGGGCGGGGAAGCGCAGGTCGGCCGGGGCAGCGGTCTCCTCAGCCAGCTGGCTGGCCAGTTCGCTGGCATTCAGGGTGATGCACTCGATGCCCAGAGCCTTGGCGGCTTCCTTGGCGGCATCCACAACGGGGTCATCGGTGCACAGACGCACCACAGCGCCCATCACCGCAAAGCCCTGCTGCTGTAAAATGCGGACAGCTGCTTTGCAGCCCGTGCCGCCGCACAGGCCCACCAGCACCTTGTCCTGCTGTTCATAGGTATCGAACCCGCTGCCGGGCAGAAATGTATCGCTCATCGTCCCTGTCTCCCTCCGTGTGCCTGACTTTGTGCCACGGCCAGCTGGTCGCAGCGCTCGTTTTCCGGGTGGCCTGCATGGCCCTTGACCCAGACATAAGTGATCTTGTGCCGGGCTTCCTGCTCCAATGCCTGTTCCCACAGGTCGGGGTTCAGGGCAGGGGAGCCGTCGGACTTTTTCCAGCCCCGGCGCTTCCAGCCCCTGGCCCAGCCCTTTTCCAGCCCGTTGATGACGTACTGGCTGTCAGAGCACAGCCGCACCTCACAGGGCTCCTTGAGCTGGCGCAGGGCCTCGATAAAGGCGGTCAGCTCCATCCGGTTGTTGGTGGTGGAAGCATCGCCGCCGCTGAGCTCTTTTTCGTAGACCTTGCCGTTGAAGCGGTAGCGCAGCACTGCACCCCAGCCGCCCGGGCCGGGGTTGCCGCTGCACGCGCCATCGGTGTAAACTTCGACTTGTTTCATCTGTTTCTCCCGGAACTTGAATTTTTGGATACCTCTATTTAGAGCTATTTTTCCGGTTCTGTCAAGAGGAAAACGTATCATCCCCGGCTTTTCCGGCAAAGCTTTGAATTGACAAAGTGGACAAGAAATACTATACTGTTTGTAACAAAATGCGTATAGGGGCGCACCGGTGCGGTGTGTCCGGCCGGAACAGGGCAGTGCCGCGGTCGCATCGAACAGATGGACTGACAGGGCAGAAATTACTCCGTTCCGGCCATCCCAGTGCCGAAAACGGGCATGGAAGCGAAAAATTCTATACGATGGTTTCGATGGGAGCGGCGGTGCGTTTGCTGCTCCTTCACAGCAGACAGGCCGCTCGCAAAGGGGTGTGCCTGCGTTTTGTAATTGATTTTGGAGGTACCGCATGGCACAGGTCAAAGAACAGAATCCGGCTCAGGCTCAGAACAATCCGAACAGAAACAGTGAATCCGGCGGGGAAAAGCGTACCCGCACCCGCCGCCCTTATTATAACCGGCGGCCCCGCCGCGCACAGCAGCCCAAGGAGGCCGCTGTGCCCATCCACATCTACCCGCTGGGCGGTCTGGGTGAAGTGGGCAAGAACATGACCGTGTATGAGTGCAACGGGGATATGATCATTGTGGACTGCGGCCTTGTATTCCCGGACAGTGAGATGTACGGCGTGGACATGGTCATCCCCGACTTTACCTTTGTGGTGCAGAATAAGGACAAGATCAAGGGCCTGCTCATCACCCACGGCCACGAAGACCACATCGGCAGCATTCCCTACCTGCTGCAGAAGTTTGATCTGCCCATCTACGGCACCCGGCTGACCTGCGGCCTCATCCGGAACAAGCTGGAGGAGTTTGGTCTGGCGGGCAAGACCAAGTTCGTGGAGATCACCCCCAAACAGAAGATCAAGCTGGGCTGCTTTACCGTGGAGCCCATCCATGTCAACCACTCCATCCCCGATTCCGTGGCCTTTGCCATTGACAGCCCCGCCGGAACGATCATCCAGACCGGCGACTTCAAGATCGATTATACCCCGCTGGCCTGCGGCGTGACCGACCTGACCACCCTTTCGGAGTATGGCCAGAAGGGTGTGCTGGCCCTGCTGAGCGATTCCACCAACGCCGAGCGCCCGGGCTTTACCGCCACAGAGCAGAAGGTGGCCGCCGGTGTCCGCAACCTGTTTGCCCGTGCCCGGAACAAGCGCATCATCATTGCGACCTTTGCGTCCAACATCTACCGCGTCCAGCAGATCATTGATCTGGCCGTGGAGGATGGCCGCAAGGTGGCGTTCAGCGGCCGCAGCATGGTCAATAACACTGCCATGGCGCAGGAGCTGGGCTATATGCACATCCCCGAGGGCACCCTTATCAGTGTGGATGAACTGAACCAGTACCCTCCGGAACAGGTGGTGCTGATCACCACCGGCAGCCAGGGCGAGCCCCTGAGCGCCCTTTCCCGCATGGCCTCCTGCAGCCACCGCCAGGTGCGGGTGGGCCCCGGCGACTTCATCATCATCTCCGCCAACCCCATTCCCGGCAACGAGAAGAGCGTGACCAAGATCGTCAACGGTCTGCTCCTGCTGGGCGCGGAGGTCATTTACGAGAGCATGTATGATGTCCATGTTTCCGGCCACGCCTGCCAGGAGGAGCAGAAGCTGATGCTCACCCTGACCAGACCCAAGTATTTCCTGCCCGTGCACGGCGAGTACAAGCAGCTGAAAAAGCACGCCCTGACCGCCGCGTCTCTGGGCATTCCCACCAGCAACATCCTCATTGCCGAGAACGGCTCCAACGTCATCCTGAGCCGGGACGAGATCAAGCTGGGCGAGCCTGTTACCGCCGGTGCCGTGATGGTGGACGGCCTGGGCGTGGGTGATGTGGGCAATGTGGTCCTGCGTGACCGCAAGCATCTCTCTGAGGACGGTCTGGTCATCATTGTGGCTACCGTGGACAGCAAGACCGGCAAGGTGCTGGCGGGGCCTGACCTTGTGAGCCGCGGCTTTGTCTATGTGCGTGAGAACGAGAGCCTGATGGACGGGGCCCAGAGCATTGTGGAAAACGCGCTGGATCGCTGCGTGGAAGAGCATGTGCGCGACTGGAACAGCGTCAAGACCCGGGTGCGTGAGGCGCTGAGCAGCTATATTTACCGCCGCACCAAGCGCAGCCCGATGATCCTCCCCATTCTGATGGAGGTATAAGCCGGAAGCCGCCCCGCCGGGGCAGGCAGACCAGGAGGCAGAAGATTCCATGAAACAAAAACCGAGATGGACGTTGGAAATGCTGATCGCCGCGCTGGCAGTGCTGTGTGCACTGCTGACGCTGGCGCTTCTGGTGCGGCGGCCCGCGGGCTGGCCTGCGCTGGCAGTGCTGGTGGTGCTGTGGGGCATCGGCATCTGCGTTTTCCGGTATCAGCTGCGGCGCTGGACCGCCAAGTGGGTGGCTGGCGGCAGCTTTGAAAATTCCAGGACCCAATACAGCCTGGAATCCCTCTCTCAGCCGGCGGCTCTGCTTTCTGGCGAGACGGTGCTGTGGTATAACAGCCGCTTCCGCACGGCGCTGCTGGGCGGCGAGGACCGGCTTGCAGGCAGGGCACAGAAGCTGCTGCCCGGCCTGGACACCGCACAGGCCCGCACCCCGGAAGGGCAGCAGCTCAATCTGGCCGACGGTGTGTGGAATGTGCACAGCAGTACCGTGCCGGGCGGCAGCGAGAGCATGACGCTGCTCGTGTTCAATGAGGAGACCGCCCTGCGCAGGATCGAAACGGAGTACAAGGCCAGCCGCCCGGGCTACATGGTGTTCCTGGTGGACGGCTACGACGATGTGTTCAGCGATATGCTGGACAGTGAGCGCGCCCGCCTGCTGGAGGGCATCAACCGGGTGCTGGAGGATATGATCGGCCGGGGCACAGGCTTTCTGCGCCGCGTTGCCAGCGGCCGCTATATCGCCGTGGTGGAAGAGCGCCATCTGGAGCAGTACGCCCAGCGCGGCTACGATGTGCTGGATAAGATCCGTGCTCTGGACCCCAGCGTGAACCTGTCCATCTCCATTGGCATCGGGCGCGGAGCCAAGACCCTGCGGGAAGCCCAGGATATGGCCGTGCAGGCGCTGGATATGGCGCAGGGCCGCGGTGGCGATCAGGCCGCTGAGATGACCCCGGACGGCTTTACCTTTTACGGCGGCGTGAGCCACGGCGTGGAAAAGCGCAGCAAGGTGCGCAGCCGCATCGTGGCCGACCAGCTGGTCAGGCTTGTTAAGGAGGCGGACCATGTGGTCATCATGGGCCACCGGATGAGCGATCTGGATGCCATCGGCGCTGCCGAGGGCGTGCTGCGCATCTGCAAGATCTGCGATGTCCCGGCGGTGATCGCCGTCAGGCGGGATGCCACACTGGCGGGCAGCCTGATCGATGCCCTGTGTCGGGCCGGGCAGGCAGATGATTTCATCGACCCCAAGGGGGCTTTGCCCATTATCTCCAAGAAAACGCTCTGCGTGGTGGTGGATACATACCAGCTGGGCCTTGTGGAAAGTAAGGAGATCCTGGAAAGGTGCGGCAAGGTGGCTGTCATCGACCACCACCGCAAGGGCGTGGGCTTCATCGAGCATGCAGACCTTGTCTGCCACGAGCCCTACTCCTCCTCGGCCAGTGAGCTGGTCACGGAGCTTTTGCAGTATGTGGGCGACCGGGACGACAAGCCCAGCCGGGTGGAGGCAGAGGGGTTGCTCTCGGGCATTATGCTGGATACCCGGGACTTCACCCTGCACACCGGCGTGCGCACGTTTGAAGCCGCCGCCGCTCTGCGCCGCTATGGCGCGGAGACGGAGCGGGTGCGCCAGCTCTTTGATGTGACCATGGTGGAGTACAACGCCAAGGCAGACCTTGTGGAGGCTGCCCAGATGTACCGCAACTGTGCCATCTCGGTGAGCGGCGAGGTGCCCCCCGAGGCCCGTGTGGCCATTGCGCAGGCTGCCAACGACCTGCTGACCATCCAGAATGTGGAGGCCAGCTTTGTGGCCGTGCAGGTGGGGAGCGGTGTGAATATTTCCGCCCGCAGTCTGGGAGCGGTCAATGTTCAGGTCATCATGGAAAGTCTGGGCGGCGGCGGCCACCAGACCATGGCGGCGGCCCAGCTCAAGCATATCACCCCCGAGGCAGCCCGGGCACGCATCCAGACCGCCATCGACCAGTACCGTGAGAGCCAGAAGAAGCCGCTCTCCAAAAATGAATCTGAATCCAGAAAAAAGGAGAAGCAGGGATGAACCATTACGATTATCTCATCGTAGGCGCAGGCCTTTACGGTGCGGTGTTTGCCCAGGAAGCAAAAAAGGCGGGCAAAACGTGCCTAGTGATTGATAAGCGCAGCCACATTGCCGGGAATATCTACACCGAGGAAGTGGAGGGCATTCAGGTCCACCGCTATGGGGCCCACATCTTCCACACCAGCAGCAAGGCAGTGTGGCAGTATGTGAACCAGTTCGCGGAATTCAACCGCTACACCAACAGTCCCGTTGCCAACTATCACGGCGAGATCTACAATCTGCCCTTCAATATGAACACCTTCAATAAGATGTGGGGTGTGGTGACCCCTGCCGAGGCCAAGGCAAAGATCGAGGAGCAGAAGCGGGAAGCGGGCATCACCGACCCGAAAAATCTTGAGGAGCAGGCCATCAGTCTGGTGGGCACGGATATTTACGAAAAGCTCATCAAGGGCTACACCGGCAAGCAGTGGGGCCGCCCCTGCACCGAACTGCCGGCTTTCATCATCAAACGCCTGCCGGTCCGCTTTACCTACGACAACAACTATTTCAACGCGCTGTATCAGGGCATCCCCGATGGCGGCTATACCGCCATGGTGGAAAAGATGCTGGAGGGCATCGAGGTGCGGCTGAACGTGGATTATCTGGCCGACCGGGAGAGCCTGAACGCACTGGCCGACAAGGTGGTCTATACCGGCCCGGTGGATGCCTACTTCGGCTACCGTTTGGGCGCGCTGCAGTACCGCAGCGTCCGCTTTGAGACTGAGGTGCTGGATACCGACAACTATCAGGGCAACGCGGTGGTGAACTATACCGATGCGGAAACGCCCTATACCCGGATCATCGAGCACAAGCATTTTGCGTTCGGCACCCAGCCCAAAACGGTGATCAGCCGGGAGTACAGCACCGAGTGGCATCAGGGTGACGAACCCTATTACCCCGTCAACGATGAAAAGAATGGCGCGCTTTACGCAAAATACAAAGCGCTGGCCGATGCCGAGACAAAGGTCATTTTTGGCGGCCGGTTGGGCGAGTACAAGTATTATGATATGGATAAGGTGATCGAAGCAGCATTGGATGCGGCAGCACGGGAGCTGGGGTAACCCCACTGTCATCGAAGGCGTTGACGCAACGGTCTGAATGCTGTATACTAACCATAGAAATCCACCGGTTCCCCGGTGAGAAGTGAGGGATAACACCATGAAAGTGATTCTGAAGCAGGACGTAAAGGGCATTGGCAAGAAGGACGAGATCCATGAGGTCTCCGACGGCTACGCCCGCAACTTTCTGTTCCCGCGCAAGCTGGCCGCTGTGGCCGATGCTTCTGCGGTGAATATCGCACGCGGCAAGGAGGCCGCTGCGGATTTCCACGAGGCTGAAACTGTGGCCGCCGCACAGGCTGTGGCTGCAAAGATCGAGGGCAAGACCGTGACCATCAAGGCCAAGGGCGGCGCATCCGGCCGCCTGCACGGCAAGGTCACCGGCAAGGAAGTTGCCGAGGCTCTGGCCCAGCTGGCCGGTTCTCCCATTGATAAAAAGAAGATCGAGCTGGAGACCAAGGACATCAAGGATGCCGGTGTGTTCAACGCAAAGGTGCGCCTGCATGTCGGTGTCGTGGCTTCCTTCAAGATCATGGTGGAAGTAGAACAGGCCTGATTGAAACGCCATCTGCGCCCCCTGCCTTCAGGGGGCGTTTTTGGCGTTTTGGGAAGCTGGCCCAGTATGGAGGGGGATGAACCATGCCCAACGAACAACGACATTATTCCAATGAACTGAATCTGGAGAGTGTGGGCATCAATCTGCCCTACAATATGCAGGCCGAGCAGAGCGTGCTGGGCGCTGTGCTGCTCAAGCCCGAGACATTGACCGATCTGGTGGAGATCATCCGGCCGGAGATGTTCTACACCCGGCAGAACGCCCAGATCTATTCTGAGATGCTGCGCCTGTTTACGGCGGACCAGACCATCGACTTTGTCACCCTGCTGGATGCCGTCATCTCCGATGGCGTGTTCCCCAGTGCGGACGAGGCAAAGGTCTACCTGACCGGTCTGGCCGAGACGGTGCCCAGTATCTCCAATGTGAAGGCTTACGCCCAGATCGTGCAGGAAAAGTATCTGGTGCGCCAGCTGATGGGCGTTGCCAAGGACATTCTGCAGGACGCGGGCGATGAGCCGGACGCTGACCTGCTGCTGGAAAATGCGGAGCAGCGCATCTACGAGATCCGCTCCGGACGGGATTCCAGCGCGTTGACCCCGCTTTCCTCCAGTATGGTGGAGACGTTGACCAACCTGCAGAAGATCAGCGGCCCGGATGCCGACAAGTACAAGGGCATCCCCACCGGCTTCCGTCTGCTGGATACCGTCCTGACCGGCCTTGGACGCGGCGACCTCATCATTCTGGCCGCCCGCCCCGGTATGGGCAAGACCAGTTTTGCGCTGAACATTGCCACCCGCGTTGCCATGCAGCAAAAGGTGCCGGTGGCCATTTTCAGCCTGGAAATGACCAAAGAGCAGTTGACCAACCGCATCCTTTCGGCGGAAGCTGGCATCGACAGCCAGGCTTTCCGCACCGGTGCCCTTCGCAGTGAGGACTGGGAGTATCTGGCACTGGCAACGGAAAAGCTCCACGATGCCCCCATCTATATGGACGACACCTCGGGCATCACCATCACCGAGATGAAGGCGAAGATCCGCCGGGTCAATCAGGACCCCACCCGCCCCAATGTGGGCCTGATCGTTATCGACTACCTGCAGCTGATGACCACCGGCCAGCGCAGCGAGAACCGTGTGCAGGAGATCAGCTCCATCACCCGAAACCTGAAGATCATGGCTAAGGAAATGAATGTGCCCATCATCGCACTTTCTCAGCTGTCCCGTGCGGTGGAGAAGCAGGGCAACAACTCTTCTCACCGGCCCCAGCTGTCGGACCTGCGTGACTCCGGTTCTATCGAGCAGGATGCCGACTGCGTTCTTTTCCTTTACCGTGATTCCTACTACGCCAGCCAGAACCCCGATGGTGCCGAGGTGGATGCCGATACCGCGGAGTGCATCGTGGCAAAGAACCGCCACGGCGAGACCAGCACGGTGCCGCTGGGCTGGGATGGCGCACACACCCGCTTTATGGATGTGGACTTCAAACGCTGATGAACGACGAAACATCAAAATTGATCGCAAAAGTAGAACGCTTTGCCCGGCAGGAGCAGCTGTTTGCGCCTGCGGAGCCGGGCCGGGCTCTGCACCTGTGCGCTGCCGTTTCGGGCGGGGCCGACAGCATGGCGCTGCTGCGGGTGCTGCTGGAACTGCGGGATGCTTTTGGGTATCCCCTTACGGCCTGCCATGTCAACCACGGCCTGCGGGGTGAGACTGCGGACCGGGACGAAGCCTTTGTCCGGGCCGAGTGTGCCCGGCTGGGGGTGCCGCTGACAGTCTTCCGCCCGGCAGATGTGGGAATGGCTGTGCCGCCCCATGCCGGGGAGGACTGGGCCCGCAGACTCCGCTATGCCTGCTTTGCCCAACTGCTGGCAGGCGGGATAGACTGCATTGCAACGGCCCATACTGCTACTGACCAGGCCGAGACCCTGCTGTTCCGGCTGGCCCGGGGCACCGGGCTGCACGGAGCAGGGGGCATCCGGCCCAGGCGGCCCGGCTACTGCCGCCCGCTGTTGGGCCTGACCCGGGCCGAGACCGAAGCGCTCTGCGCCGCCTTCGGGCAGGGCTGGGTGACGGACGAGACGAACGATTCCGATGCCTACGCCCGCAACCGCCTGCGCCATGGGGCCGTTCCGGCCCTGCGCAGCGTCAACGATGCGGCAGAGGAAAATCTGGCCCGCTTCTGTGAAAAGGCGGCCCGCGCGGATGCCTACTTTGCCGGGCAGGCAGAACAGCTGCTTTCCATCGCGCGTCTGGATGCAGCCCAGAGTGCCCGCAAGGCCCCGGAAGCCAAGGCAGCATGGCGGCTGGAGCCGCTGCAGGGCGCTGATCCGATCATTCTGGAAGCGGCGCTCCACAGCCTTGTTGCCCCGGTGCGGGATGCCGAGGAAAAGTACATCCGCCTGCTGGCAGAGCTGGTGGAGCAGGGGAGCGGGGCGGTGCAATTGACCGATACGGTCCGCTTCTGCGCAGGCAGCGGGATGCTCTGGCAGGAAGAGAGTCGGCCGGAAGCGGCTGCGGCCCCTGCGTTTTCGCTGCCGTTTGCCCCTGCCGATGGGGCAGAATTTGTTCTGCCCGGGGGCCAAACCCTGAAAACACGGCTTTTTGTAAGCGGTTTTCGAGAAAAAACACAGGGTGTTCATAAAAAAGACTTAAAAAATCGGGCGGATTATGCTAGAATAACCTTGTTATATTCTGCCCTTACGCTGCGCACCCGTCAACCGGGAGACCGGTTCCGGCCTGCGGGGCGGGGGCTGAGCAAGCCCCTGCGCAAATGGATGAATGAGGCAGGCATTCCTGCCGGAATACGAGAGGGCCTGCCGCTGCTGGCGGCGGGCAGTGAGATCCTGTGGGTCTGTGGGGAGGGCTTTGCCGAGGGGCTGGCCCCGGACGAGGAGACTGTACAGATCTTGCAGTTGGAATTGGAAAATGGAGGAACAACCCATGAGCATGAATGACGATATCAAGAACATCCTGGTCAGTGAGGAAGCACTGAAAGCCAAGGTTGCCGAACTGGGTGCACAGATCAGCAGGGATTACGAGGGCAGAAACCTTGTCCTCGTCTCCATCCTCAAGGGTTCGGTGGTTTTCATGGCCGACCTGATGCGGGCCGTGACCATCCCCTGCAGCATTGATTTTATGGTCGTGTCCAGCTACGGCGGCAGCAATACCACCACCAGCGGTCTGGTCAAGATCATCAAGGATCTGGACGGCGACCTGTCCGGCAAGGACGTGCTGATCGTGGAGGACATTCTGGATACCGGTGTCACCCTTTCCAAGCTGGTGCCCATGCTCAAGATGCGCAACCCGAATTCCGTGAAGATCTGCACCATTCTGGACAAGCCCAGCCGCCGCAAGGCCGACATCCAGCCCGATTACGAGGGCTTCCAGGTGCCGGACGAGTTTGTGGTGGGCTATGGTCTGGACTACGATGAGAAATACCGCAACCTGCCCTATGTGGGTGTGCTGAAACCGGAAATCTACGCATAATAAAAACGAATTAGAACTGGAGTTGATCCCTTTTGCAACCGAAACGACCTCGCTTTAATCCCCTGATCCTGGCGCTGGCACTGGCCGGTGTTCTGATGATCTGGTCGGTGCTGGGCACCAGCGACAGCAGTACCGGCGGCTCCACCATGAGCTACTCGACTGTGGTGCACTACTTTGAGAACAATCAGGTCACAGCCTTTACGCTGGACCGCAACACCAGCATCATCACCCTGACGCTGAAGGAGGGCAAGCAGGAGCTGCCCGAAACCACAGGTGCCACCGCTGCCACACAGGCCTCCGGCGGTCTGCTGAGCAACATGTTCTCCTCCTCCGCCTCTTCCGTGGGGGCGACCAGAAACGATGACGGCACGGTGACGGTGCGCTACAAGCTGCCCTACGCCTATGTGTTCATCGAGAATGTCCAGCAGTATATCGATTCCTACGACGCAGCCAACCCGACCGCGCCCATGGAGTACGATTACACCACCCTGAAGGAGTCCATCCCCTGGATGGAGATCCTGTTCTACCTGGGAATGCTGGGCTGCACCGGCTTCCTGCTCTTCTCCATGATGCGCGGCGGCGCTGGCGGCGGCGGTATTATGAACGTGGGCAAGGCCAAGGTGAAGGACGAGCATGAGAACAAAAAGACCGCGACCTTTGCCGACGTTGCCGGTGAGGACGAGGAAAAGGAAGAGCTGAAGGAGGTCGTGGAGTTCCTCAAGAGCCCCGACAAGTTCAACACGCTGGGTGCCCGCATCCCCCACGGCGTTTTGCTGGTGGGCCCTCCGGGTACCGGTAAGACCCTGCTGGCCCGTGCCTGCGCCGGTGAGGCGGGGGTGCCCTTCTACTCCATTTCCGGCTCCGACTTCGTGGAAATGTATGTCGGTGTCGGCGCGTCCCGTGTGCGTGACCTGTTTGATAAGGCCAAAAAGACCATGCCCTGCATCATCTTCATCGATGAGATCGATGCCGTGGGCCGTCAGCGCGGCGCAGGTCTGGGCGGCGGCCACGATGAGCGGGAGCAGACCCTGAACCAGCTGCTGGTCGAGATGGACGGCTTTGAGGCCAACGATGGTGTCATCGTGATGGCAGCCACCAACCGTGCCGACATTCTGGATAAGGCACTGCTCCGTCCGGGCCGCTTTGACCGTCAGGTCTATGTGGGCCTGCCCGATGTCAAGGGCCGCGAGGAGATCCTCAAGGTCCACACCAAGAACAAGCCTCTGGCTCCCGATGTCTCCCTCAGAGTCATCGCACAGCGCACCGCAGGTTTTGCGGGTGCTGACCTGGAGAACCTGGTCAATGAGGCCGCTCTGCTGGCTGCCCGCCGCAGCCGCAAGGCCATCACCATGGAGGACATCGAGGAAGCTTCCATGAAGGTCATGGCAGGCCCCGAGAAGAAGAGCCGTGTTGTGACTGCCGAGGAAAAGAAGCTGACCGCCTACCATGAGGCGGGCCACGCCGTGGCAGGCTTCTATTGCAAGCACCATCCCCGTGTGCATGAGATCACCATCATTCCCCGCGGCCAGGCTGGCGGCTACACCATGTATCTGCCTGAAAAGGATCGCAGCTACGTGACCAAGGGCGAGATGTTCGAGGATATCGTTTCCAGCCTGGGCGGCCGTGTGGCCGAGCAGCTGATCCTGGAGGATATCTCCACCGGTGCCTCCAACGACCTGCAGCAGGCAACCAACATTGCCCGCCAGATGATCACCAAGTACGGCTTCTCCGAGCGCCTGGGCCCTGTGGTCTACGGCACCTCGCAGGAGGAGACCTTCCTGGGCCGTGATTTCACCCAGGGCAAGGGCTACAGCGAGAGCACTGCTGCCGAGATCGACGGCGAGATGCGGGATATCATCGATGAGGCTTACGAGACCTGCCGCCGCACCCTGACGGAGCACATCGACCAGCTCCATGCGCTGGCACAGGCTCTGATGGAACGCGAAAAGCTCAACGAGAAGGAGTTCAACACCGTGATGGCTGGCGGCAAGCTGCCCCCGCGTGACGGTGACGAGCCTGCACAGGAACCCGCCGCACCGGCGGCCCCTGTGGAGACCGCAGAACCTGCCGAGAGTGCAGAGCCCGCTGAACAGGCGGAGCAGGCCGTGCTGGGCGAGGAAATGCCCGACCCGGCGCAGGATGCCCCGCGGGAAAACGAATGATCGAAGGGAGCGAGTGTCGTGGAGGAAAATTTTAACCCGGTCGCACGCACCCGGGCCAACTATTATACCCCGGGCAGCCCGGTGCAGTTCGTCTGTGTGGAACTGCTCAAGGGCGAACTCAGCGGCGAGAACGCAGTCTGCCTGACCTTCAAGAACATCTCCAAGGTTACCCTGACTGCACTGGAGATCCACTTCAAGTGTAAGGGTGTGGACGGTATCATCCTGTGTGAGGATGCCTTTGAATACCGCGAGATCGAGGTCAAGCCTGGTGAGAGCTTTGGCATGGACGATGCCGTGTTCGTGACCCAGAAGGCCATCACCAGCGTGGATGTGGTCCTGAAGAATGTATACAGCGGCAAAAAGGTCGTGCATCTGGATGCCATCAAGCGCGTCCGCCTGCCGGCCCCGCGCCGCCTGAGTCCGGAGCTGGAAAAGGCACTGGAAAGCCGGATGAACCGCACCGGCCTCAAGTATATGCCGCAGGTGTTCGAGAACGGCTGGTACTGTGCCTGCGGTTCCTTCCACCCGAAGGAAGAGGACACGGTCTACTGCACCGAGTGCGGCTGTGACCGCATTCTGCTGCAGAACGCCCTGAACACCCTGCTGCAGCCCGGCCAGAAGGCCGCCCCTGCAGAGCAGGCCCCGGCGGCGGAGGCCACCCGCGTGGTGAGCGCCGCTCCGCAGGAAGAGCCGACCCGCATCGTGGCCAGCGCGCCGGTGCAGGCAGAGCCCACCCGGGTCATCTCGACGGCCCGCCCGGCAGAGCCTGTCGGCGCTCCGACCAGCTTTGCACCGCCGGTGGAACACACCCCTGTTCCGGAAGCAGAGCCTACCCGGGTGCTGGATGCCGCCACCCGCGCGGCGTTCCCCGGCAGCGGTGCAGCGGCTGTGGATGACGAGGGCACCCGTGTGATGCCTGCTGCTGCCCGCCGTGCCGCCCCGGCCCGCCAGCCGGAACCCGAGGTGGAGCAGTACGATGAGGAGGACGATGCGGAAGAGAGCCGCGACGGCATTGCCGAGACCCTCGTCCGCTGGGTCCCGCCCATCACCGCCATCGTCTGCGCAGGCATTGCGCTGTGGGGCTTCGTCTATTATCAGTTTATGATGTAAATGAATGACGGAGGAGGCTGCGCTTCCTCCGTTTTTTGGTTGTACGAAGGAGAAACGTTATGCCTGACGAAGCACTGCAAACCGCTTTTGAGATCAAAACTACCTGCGATGAGATCAGCCGCAAGCTACTGCGCTGGCACTGGGAGAACAAACCCGGGGAGCACAGCCTGGGAGCCCTGCTGGATCACATCCGCACCCGCCAGCAGGAGAGCCCTGAATATTATGACCGTCTGCCCGATCTGGCGGGCCGAAACAGCTGGCAGCAGCTGGATACCACCCTGTGCATGCGGGTACTGCTGGACCCTGAAAAGGATGCTGCCCGCCCGCTGGATCTGCTGGGCAATACGGAGCACCCCGCTGCTGCCCGCCGGGCCTGCAACGCGGTGCGCACTGCCCGCAACGAAGCGGCCCATGCCTCCGACCGCACGGCGGCTGCGCAGGCGGCGATCCTCTTCAACGAAGCCGTGGAAGCACTGGAAGAGGGCTATGCAGGCGCGCCCCTGCGCACCAGTGAGCTGGGCCAGTATTACCGGCTGGCTGAGGATTATCTGAGCCGCTGCGGGGCCAAAAAGCCCATTGCGTCGGCGGCCCCGGAAGAGAAAGCTCCCCGCGCGGCAAGGTCCGGCCAGAGCACTGCGGGCAGGAAAAAAGAGGGGACTTCCGGCAGTGCTTCCCGCCGCAGCAGCACAAAGCAGAACACGAGCGGCCGCAGCTCCGGCGGCAGATCCCAGAACCGGAAGCAAGGCGGCAGCCGGAACAGCCGTGCCCGGGCCAGGCAGAAGCAGAAACAGGCCAACCGCACCGTTCTGCTGGTACTGCTGGCGATCCTGGCCGTGGGTCTGCTGATTCGCGGCTTTACCATGAATTGGCAGTGAAAGAGTGAGGAAACTATGAAGCAAAAACTGATTTTTCTGGATATTGACGGTACTTTGCTGCCGCCCGGTGAGATGACCGTTCCGGCCAGTGCCGTGGAGGCCATCCGGCAGGCCCGGGCCAACGGCCACAAGGTGTTTCTGTGCACCGGGCGCAACCTGCGCATGACGAAGCCGCTGCTTGCCTACGGTTTCGATGGCTTTGTCTGCTCTGCAGGCGGCTATGTAGGCTGTGATGGGAAAATTCTCGTGGATCTTCCCATGGAGCCTGCGCAGGTCGAGGGCCTGCGGGAGGTGCTGGGGCGTGCCGGTGCCGAGTGCACACTGGAAGCCCGGGATGATACTTACGGCGGCATCAGGATGATCGAGCGGTTCGCCCATTTGTTCCCCCGCAAGCCGGGGCAGCTGAACAGCGAGGCTGAGCGCTGGCGCAAAACGATGGAGTATGGCATGACCATCCGGCCCATTGAGGAATACCACGGAGAGCCGGTTTACAAGGTGGTGTTCATCGCCCCCAACGAGGCCTGCCTTGCTGAAGCAAAGCAGTTGTATGAGGATCAGTTCATCTTCTGCGAGTCCCTGCTGGGGGATAACCCGTCAGCCATCGTCAACGGGGAGCTCATCAACCGTAAGTTCAACAAGGGCACCGGCATCAAGGCCATCTGTGATGAGCTGGGGTGTTCGCTGGCCGATACCATCGGCTTTGGCGACAGCGACAATGACCTGCAGATGACCGATGTGGTAGGCATCAGCGTTTGCATGGCCAATGGTTCCGACAACCTGAAAAAGCTCTGCGACCGCATCTGCCCGGCTGTGACGGAGGACGGCGTGGCAAGGGAGCTCAAAACTTTGGGCCTGATCTGAGCGCAGCCTTCCACAAAAGAAGAGATGATAACAAAAAATTCCCGCTCCATCGAGCGGGAATTTTTGTTAGAGAGGGTTATTTCTGATGGATTGCCTTGTGATATACCGCGTAGGCGATCACGGCAGAGAGGGCCTCTGTGATCCAGAAGGCGTGCCAGACACCGGTAGGGCCCATGCGGCCGCACAGCACCCACGCAATGGGCATGATGAAGATGATGTAGCGGCAGAGGGAGATAACCAGCGAGGGCACGCCCTTGCCCAGACCCTCCAGCGCGCCGGAGGAGGTGGTAGACACTGCCGAGACGATGAACCCCAGACAGATGACCCGCAGGGCGGTCTGGCCGATGGCGATGGTCTCGGGGTTAGAGGTGAACAGCCCCATCAGCGGGCCTGCAATGGTCAGGCAGAGCAGGGTGCCAATGGCCATGATCCCGGCGCTCAGGCCCAGTGTCAGGTTGTAGAGCCTGGACACACGGCCATGCTCCCGGGCACCGTAGTTGTAGCCCACCAGCGGGCGCATCCCCTGCACGATGCCGTTGGCCGGCAGGTAAAGGAAGGTCTGGAGTTTGTAGTAGATGCCCAGCACCGTCACATAGCTCTGGGAGTAGACCGCCAGCAGGCCGTTCAGGAAGGTGACCAGCAGGCTGGGCAGGGCCAGATTCAGGATGGCCGGTACACCGATGGCATAGAGCTTGCCGTCAAGGGCGGCATCGAACCGCAGGCAGCGGCGGGAGAAGCGGACGGCGACTTCGGTGGTGCAGTAGACATAGAGGTAGACCACAAGGGAAACGGCCTGCCCGATGCCGGTGGCAAGGGCCGCACCGGCAATGCCCAGGGCGGGCACCGGCCCAAGGCCGAAGATGAGGACCGGGTCGAGGGCGATGTTGGTCACGCAGCCGGTGATCAGCGCCACCATGGCAACATTCATCCGGCCCACGGACTGGAAGATCTTCTCAAAGGCGAGGTCTGCCATGTTGACCAGCGAGAACAGGAACACGATGGTGGAGTAGGTCACACCCATGTCCACCAGAGTGGGATCGGTAGTGAAGCGGCGCAGGAAGCCGGGCATGATGGCAATGCAGAGGACCATGCCCAGCACGCCGTGCAGCAGGGAGAACATCATGCCGTGGGTGGCGGCCCGGTTGGCGTTTTCGTGGTCGCCTGCGCCGAGGTAGAGTGCGATCTGGGCATTGATGCCGATGCCGAAGCCGATGGCCACTGCATTGACAAAGTTCTGGATGGGAAACACCAGCGAAAGCGCCGTCATGGCCTGCTCGCTGATCTGGGCCACAAAGAGGCTGTCCACGATGTTGTACAGGCTGTTCACCAGCATCGAGATGACGTTGGGCAGGGCCATGGAGAGCAGCAGCGGGAACACCGGTCTGGTTTTCATAAAAGTATCGTTCATTTTCATTGCTCCTGAGGGTCAGATTTGGATTTGAAGGCAAAGCAAAAGCCACACAATGGCTTTTGTACCATTGTGTGGCGAAAAGTTGCAGAATGCTGTAAAAATCCACACGATATTTTATTGGTTCAAAGATACCACATCACAGGGATACTTGTCAAGGACTTTTTAAAATAAAAGTATGACTTTTTACAGTGGGTCCTTGCCCTTGACAAGGGGCGCGGCGGCGGTAAAATAAGAACAGAACGCACAAAAGGAGGATCTGCCATGAAATGGATGATCGCGTCAGACCTGCACGGGTCGGCCTACTACTGCCGCAAAATGCTGGAGGCCTTTGAGCGGGAGGGAGCCGACCGGCTGTTCCTGTTGGGCGACCTGCTCTACCACGGCCCCCGCAACGACCTGCCCCGAGAGTACGCCCCCAAGGAGGTCATCCCCCTGCTGAACGGGAAAAGGGAGAAGCTGCTCTGCGTGCGGGGCAACTGTGATGCCGAGGTGGACCAGATGGTGCTGGAATTCCCGGTGCTGGCCGATTATGCGGTGCTTCCGGTGGGGCAGCGGCTCATTTATGCGACCCACGGGCATATCTATCATGTAAAAAATCTGCCGCCGCTGGCCCCGGGAGATGTACTGCTGCACGGGCATACCCATGTTCCGGCCTGGACAGAGTTCGGGCAGGAAAATCTTTACCTGAACCCGGGTTCTGTGAGCATCCCCAAGGAGAACAGCCCCCACAGCTACATGACCCTGGAAGGAAACACGATGCAATGGAAAGAGCTGGAAAGCAGCGCTGTTTTCCATGAACTGACCCTTTGAAAAGTCCGCCGGCCGGTTTTGCGGGCAGCTTGAAATTTGCCCACCGGTATGGTATGATAAAACTGAAAACAGATCGGCAAAGTTCCGCAGAGCAGTGCGGGGCAGGAGCCTTTTTGTTTCCACAATGAGTTAGCCAAAACTAACAAAATGACGAAAACAGCGGGCTGGACTTGTGCAGTTTGACAGGGGTGCCCGCAGATACAGTATGGAGGGGACAACAATGGTAGAAACGATCCTGAGGGTCGATGGTATGATGTGCGGTATGTGCGAGAGCCACATCAATGATGTGGTGCGCAAGACCGCCCGGGTGAACAAGGTGACTTCTTCCCACACCAAGGGCGAGACGGTCATCGTCTCGGAGCAGCCGGTGGATGTGGAGGCGCTGAAGGCTGCCATTGCCGAAACGGGCTACACCGTGACCGGCGTGCAGACCAGGCCCTATGAGAAAAAGGGCTTCTTCTCGTTCCTGAAAAAGTAACAGCCCGGTGTTTCTGGCCGGGCTGATCATGCAAAACAGGAGGTATCTCGTTATGAGGATCTTGGTGTACGGCGCAGGCGTTCAGGGCTGTCAGCTGGCCCACAGTCTGGCACAGAACAAGAAAAATGTGGTCACCCTGCTGGCCCGGGGCGAGTGGAAGGAGGTCATCGACCAGAAGGGCCTGACCATCCGCCACATGCTCCAGCGGAAAACAACGGTGGATCGGATGCAGACAACAGATGTGCTGGCCCCCGAGGATGTGTATGACCTTGTGTTTGTCACGGTGCAGGCCGGGCAGCTGGCCGATGTGCTGCCCATCCTCAAAGCAAACCGGAGCCAGTACTTCATCTTTGTGGGCAATGATCCCTATGCGCAGGAGATGCTGCAGGCCATGCAGCGCCCGGTGGATAAGATCGCCTTTGGTTTCCAGAACAATGCAGGCCGCCGGGAGCATGACCGGCTGGTCAGTGTGCACATGGGGATGGGAATGACTGTCGGCGGAGCAACCGCACCCCTGTCCGGCGCGTTCCGCCTGCGGCTGCAGGCTGCCTTTGAGGGGACTCATTACAAGCTGACCTATTACAGCGATATGGACGAGTGGCTCAAGAGCCACATCGCCTTTATCCTGCCCTGCGCCTATGCCTGCTATGCGGTGGATGGGGAACTTTCCCGCACCACAGTGGAACAGCGCAGGATGATCGTGGATGCCGCCTGGGAGTGCTGTGAGATGCTGAAAGCGGCAGGTGTACCCGTGAACGATGCGGAGAACACCGACCGCTACCGCGAGGGCACCAAACAGCGGAAAAAGACCGAGCGGATGGTCTACTGGATGGCGCAGACGGTCGTTGGGAAGTGGTGCATTTCGGATCACGCCATGCGTGCGGTGAGCGAGATGCAGTATCTGGATGAAGCGTTTGCCGCCCTGCGGGCCACCACATTGGTGGAGATGACTGCCTGGGATGAACTGCGCAGATCCCTGCCCAGAAAGAAGTAAGAGCCGGAAAATGTCCGGAGCATGAGAAAAAGCCTGTCGGTTTTTGCGCTGACAGGCTTTTTTCTATTGGTTCCGTGCCCAGAAGACGGCAAGCTGCTGCTCCAGCTCTGTGGTGCTGCGCAGGTATTGGAGCTGGTGCCAGTGGCGGGGGAACAGGCGGGTGTATTCGGTGCGGGCAAAGCGGTCATCCAGCAGAAGCACCACGCCCCTGTCTTCCTGCGTGCGGATGACCCGGCCCGCCGCCTGCAGCACTTTGTTCATGCCTGGGAAGCGGTAGGCGTAGTCGAAACCGGTGCCGCCCGCCTCGTCATAGTAGTGGCGCAGGATCTCCTGCCGGGGGTTCACCTGAGGCAGGCCCACCCCCACGATGGCACACCCGATGAGCCGGTCGCCCACCAGATCCACGCCCTCGCCAAAAATGCCGCCCATGACCCCGAAGCCCAGCAGTGTTTTTGCGGGGCTTGGGCCGAACTGTTCCAGAAAGGCTGCTCGGGCCGCGTCGTCCAGACCACTCTCCTGGGCCAGCGTCCCGATGTCCGGGTAACGGGCGGTGAAGTCCTCATATACCTTCCGCAGATAGGCGTAGCTGGGAAAAAAGGCCAGATAGTTGCCCACCTTGGCCCGGGCCAGTGCGGCCAGCGCATCCGAGACGGCCTGCACACTGGCCTCCCGGTCCCGGTAGCGGGTGGAGATGCCGGGCAGGCAGTAGAGCCCCAGATGTTCGGGCGGAAACGGGCTTTCCAGTGCCACAGCCCGGGCATCGGGACAGCCCAGCACGGAGCGGTAGTAGCCCGGCGGGGTGAGCGTTGCGCTGAACAGTGCCGCAGCCCGCCCGGCAGCAAGGCTGGCATCCACAAAGGGGGCAGGGTCAAGGCAGAGCAGCTCCCATTCCAGCTCGCTGCCCCGGGCTGTCAGCTGGGTGACAAAATGCGCGTCGTACCGCTCTGCCGCCCGGGTGATATCCTGCACCGCAAAGTAGAGCTCGAGCAGCTGGGCGTGGGCATCGGCCTCCGGGTTGGCCTCCAGCCAGTCCTGCAGGGGAGGCTGCAGGCTGAACAGCAGCCGGAGCAGCTCCTTCGGCAGCTCTTGCAAAAAGACCGTGCCATCCTGCGCCAGCAAAGGCTCCGGCAGCGGGAAGGCGGCTTCTGCCGGTTCGGTGTCCAGAAGGCTGGTCTGTTGGGTGAAATCCTCTGCCGGCGATTCGGTGGGCGCTGAACCCCGGCGGGGGGCCAGCTTCGTTACCGCCCGCCGTGCTCCCAGAAAGCCTTTGTCTGCCTTTGCCAACGCAGTTTTCAGTGCGCTTTTTCCTTTGCCGATGGCCCGTCTGGCATCGGTCAGGCTGCTCTTGCAGAACCGCGCCGAGTACATGGCTCTGGCCCGGTCCGGCAGGTTGTGGGCTTCGTCGATGAGAAAAATGTAGTCGCCCGCCGCATCGAAAAAGCGCCGCAGGTGCACGGTGGGGTCGAACAGATAGTTGTAGTCTCCGATGACCACATCACACCACTCGCTCAGGTCCAGCCCCAGCTCAAAGGGGCAGACCCTGTGCCGCCGGGCAGTCTCGGTCAGGGCGGCCCGGTCATAGGGGACGGCACTGTCCAGCAGGTCGGCCAGCGCATCCTTCAGCCGCTCGTAGTAGCCGTTGGCGTAGGGGCAGGCTTCCGGCAGGCAGGCGGGACGGCCCTCAGCATCCTTGCACAGGCAGGCCTTCTCCTTGGCCGAAAGGGTCACGCTGCGCAGGGAAAGTGCCGGGTCTGCCGCCTGCAGACGGGCCAGTGCATCCTCAGCAGCGGCCTGTGTCGTGTTGCGGGCGGTCAGGTAGAAGATCTTTTCCCCCTTGCCCTCGCCCATGGCTTTCAGGGCAGGGAAGAGGGCACTCATCGTTTTGCCGATGCCGGTGGGTGCCTGGCAGAACAGCCGGGTACCGCCCTTCTGCTCTGCCTTGCCCGCAGCACAGGCGCGATAGATCTCCCCGGCAAGGGCACGCTGCCCGGGACGGTAGGCCGGAAACGGAAATTGCAGGGCCCCAAGGCTCCGGTCCCGGGCTTCCACCCAGTCCAGCTGCCGCCGTGCCCAGGGAAGATACTGCCGCAGTAAGTCGTTGAGAAACGCATCCAGCTCAGCGGCGGAGAAGTGCCGGGTATAGCGGATGATCTCATCGGTGTCGATCTGGTAATAGGTCAGCCGGACATCCAGTGTTTCCAGCTCCCGCTGTTCGGCGCAGATGGCCCCGTAGACCATGCCCTGTGCCCAGTGGCAGGGGTTCATGTCCTCCGTGATGGCATCGGTGGGCGCGGCGGTGGTCTTGATCTCGTCGATGACCACCGTGCCGTCCTCATCGGTAAAAATGCCGTCGGCACGGCCCTCGATGGTGAACCCGATTCCCTCCATCGTCCGCTCTGCCGTGAGGAACACCTCAGCGGCGTAGCCTTCACCCGCCGCCTTCTGGAGCCTGCGGTGGATGCGTGCGCCCTCGTTGGCCCGGTCAAAGCCGGTAAAGCGGCTGTCGATACTGCCGGTGCGGAGCAGGAACTCCACCAGCTCCCGGACAGAGAGACGGATGGCAGGCATGGGGTTCACTTCCTTTCAGGTTGTGCACAGTATGTTGGGAAACTAAACCCCTCAGTCTCGCTATCGCTCGCCAGCCCCCCTAATAGTGGGGCCTCTGGCGTTACGTAAAGTTTTTTGGGGTTCCCCTTTACGCACAAACTACATCGCTTTGCCAAGGCCGCCCCTACTAGGGGCGGTGGCAGCCCAAAGGGCTGACGGTGGGGTTTAACAGCAGGGCCTACCCGAGACCCAGAATCTTTTGACAATTTGCTGCAACAGCATTCACCTGGTCAAAATCCACGGCGGCCCGGTAATAAGTCTCCAGCTCATCATGGCAGTTCTTGGCCTGAGCCATCAGGGCGACAGCCTGGTCGATGAGCTCGGAGGCGGCACGGTCGTTGAAGCGCAGGCGGGCGCGGAAGCCGGACAGGTTCTCCCGGTCCACAAAGCGGGTGCAGCGCACGGCCTGCACGCCGGGCAGCTGGATGGGATGCCAGAGGTTGTCGGTCAAAAAAGCCAGCCGCAGGGCCGGGATGAAGATGTGGTCGATCTGATCTTCAGGGTGCATGGCGCAGGGGCAGGTGATGATGTGGTAGCCCCGGGCCAGCGCTTCGGCCCGGATGAGTTCCAGCAGCAGGCGGGAGACCGCCCCGTAATCATCCCGGAATACCACATACCGGTCGGCCAGCGCTTCTACCGTGCCCCGGTAGAATACCATCCCCTTGGGGGTGATGGCTGAGAGCAGCCGAAGCTCCTCGCTGGCGGTGCCCTCGGTGCGGGGAAGCAGCCGGGTGCAGAGCCGCTTGACGTAGCGGCGCACCTTTTCAAAGTTGGCGCTGCAGGCCTCGGCCCGGCGGCTGTCCAGCATCAGGCTGCCTGCCGATGCGATATACCGGGCCGCCCGGCCCCGCAGAGCGGCATTCCGGGCAAACAGGGCCTTGACCTCGTCCCGGTGGGGAGCCAGCTTTCCGGCATCGATGGTGTGGTACAGGCTCACCACCAGCTCATCAGCCCCGGGCGCGTCCGGCTCCACCACATGGGGCGCGGTGGCATCGATGATGGCGCGTTTCTGGTCGAGGAAGATGACCCCGTCCAGACTGTCCGGGTCGCTGGCGCAGTGGATCTTTTCGATGCGCTGGCCCTGCTGCTCGGCGGCCTGGGCCAGATGCTTCATCAAGGTGGATTTGCCGCATCCCGGCCCGCTTTTGATGAGAAGCATCTGCATCCCGGGCTCCCGGCGCAGCGGCTCAAAATAACCCTTGAAGCCCGCCGGTGTGGTGGCCCCCAGAAAGAAATCGGGGGAACGGCTTTGGATCGTTTTCATATCAGAACACCTCACTTTTGCTTTAGGGTATGCAAAAATGAAGGGAGATGATACTTGGAAACGGCCTTGCCCTCTCAGTCTCGCTCCGCTCGCCAGCTCCCCCAAAGTGGGAGCCCTTGGCAGTTTTTGTGAGCTTCATCTTTCTGCCAAGGCCTCTCCCTTCGGGAGAGGTGGCATTGCGACAGCAATGACGGAGAGGGTGAGCTTGTTAATATGTGTGCCCGCACACCTCGTGGATCTTCTCCCGCAGGGCCACAAAATCCGCAAAGGCGGCGGGTTTGTTCTGCGCCTGCCGGAGCAGGGCGGCGGGGTGGAAGGTGCCCATGAACCACACGCCGTTCTTTTGCACAAAGGTGCCGTGCTCCTTGGTCACGGAGAAATCGGTGCGGATCATCCGCTGGGAGGCGATGCGGCCCAGGCAGACCACGATCTTTGGCTGCAGCAGCTTGAACTGTTCCCGGAGCCAGGGCATACAGGCTTCGCTCTCGGTGGGCAGCGGGTCACGGTTCTGGGGCGGGCGGCACTTGACGATGTTGGCAATGTAGCAGTTTTTGCTCCGGTCCAGATCGATGGCAAACAGGTATTTGTCCAGCAGCTGGCCGCTGCGGCCCACAAAGGGCAGGCCCTGCTCGTCCTCGCTCTGGCCCGGGCCTTCGCCCACGAACAGCACCTCAGCAGTCTGGACACCCTGCCCGAACACCACATGGGTGCGGTCAGTGCACAGCTCACATCTGCGGCAGGCAAGGCACTCGGCCTTTAATGTATCCCAATCCATAGCAGTTTGATCTCCTTGCAGCTGAATGATAATTTATTCACAAATAAAAAATGGTTTTCTCCTAAAATAATAGCACAAAAAGCCAATTTTGTCTTGAACTTTTTGCCGGGTGTGCTAGAATAAAAGAGAAAGGCATCCTTGTGTCCAACAGGCACCCGGATGTGAATATTGGATAGTTAATTCGGAGGTAATCAACAATGGCTGATATGTTCGCACCGCTGGTAGCACAGCTGAAGGCAAACCCCAAGACGATCGTTTTTACCGAGGGCAATGACCCCCGCATCCTGGAGGCAGCCAGCAAGCTGCTGGCCGAGGGCGTTCTGAAGGTTGTCATGGTGGGCAACGAGGCTGAGTGCAAGGCTGCTGCTGCCGCAGGCAATTTTGATATTTCCGCTGCTGAGATCATTGACCCTGAGAACTACGCAGGTTTCGACGAGATGGTGAACACCATGGTCGAGCTGCGCAAGGGCAAGCAGACCGCTGAAGAGTGTACCGCAATGCTGAAGAAGTCCAACTACTTCGGCACCATGCTGGTCAAGATGGGCAAGGCTGACTGCCTGCTGGGCGGCGCTACTTACTCCACCGCCGATACCATCCGCCCTGCTCTGCAGCTGGTCAAGACCAAGAAGGGCGCACACCTGGTGAGCTCCTGCTTCATTCTGGACCGTGACTTTGGCGAAGAGGGCCTGAAGCGCATTGCCATGGGCGACTGCGCTGTCAACATTGATTACACCGATACCGTTGATAAGGCTACCGGCGAGGTTAAGATCGCTGCATCCGCAAAGCTGGCTGAGGTGGCCGTTGAGACTGCCAAGACCGCAAAGCTGTTCGGCATCGATCCGAAGGTCGCAGTTCTGAGCTTCTCCACCAAGGGTTCCGGCAAGGGCGGCACCGTTGCTCTGAGCCATGACGCTACCATCAAGGCTCAGGAGATGGACCCCGAGCTGGCTGTGGACGGCGAGCTGCAGTTTGACGCTGCCGTTGCTCCCGAAGTTGCACAGGTCAAGTGCAAGGGCAGCAAGGTGGCTGGTCAGGCCAACACCTTCATCTTCCCCTGCATCGAGGCCGGCAACATCGGCTATAAGATCGCTCAGCGTCTGGGCGGCTACGCTGCCTACGGCCCCATTCTGCAGGGCCTGAACGCACCCATCAACGACCTGTCCCGTGGCTGCAACGCTGACGAGGTCTACAAGATGAGCCTGATCACTGCCTGCCAGTCCTAACTTTTATTCAGCACTCTGCCCCTTCTGGTGTAATGCCGGAAGGGGCTTTTGTTTTGCATGTTGTTTGATGGTTTTGCCAAAGGCTCCCCCTTTGGGGGAGCTGGCGCAAAGCGCCTGAGAGGGTGAGCCCGCTGCCGGGGGCTTGCATTCTCCCCCGAAACATGCTATAATAATCAAGCACAAAATGTGCCATGCCGGACAGCGCCTGCTGCGTGGTTCGGCATACGGATGCGGGCCCTGTACGATGGGGCCGCTGTGAACCAGGTCAGGTGGGGAACCAAGCAGCCTTAAGCGGTGTGTCCCGTGCGTTTCAGTCAGCCTGCATCCGTATGCCGAGTTACGCAAGGCGGGGGTCAACCCCCGTCAGCGCTGCCCGGCTTTTTTGTTGAAAGGGGAGAAGCAGATGTATCGAGCCCTGTACCGCAAGTGGCGGCCCCAGCGGTTTGAGGATGTGGTGGCCCAGCGCGGCATCGTGACCGCACTGCGCAACCAGATCGCCACAGGCCGTGTGGGCCACGCTTATCTGTTTACCGGCGTGCGCGGCACCGGCAAGACCACCTGTGCCAAGATCTTTGCCAAGGCAGTCAACTGCCTGCATCCCCAGAACGGTGACCCCTGCGGTGAGTGCGAGATCTGCAGAGGCATCGACAACGGCAGCATTCTGGACGTGGTGGAGATGGACGCGGCCTCCAACAACGGCGTGGACGATATCCGTGATCTGCGTGATGAAACGGCCTACACCCCCAGCGCCTGTCATTATAAGGTATATATCATCGACGAGGTGCACATGCTCTCCACGGCAGCGTTCAATGCCCTGCTGAAAACGCTGGAGGAGCCGCCCGCCCACGTCATCTTTATTCTGGCGACCACGGAGATCCAGAAGGTTCCCGCCACCATCCTTTCCCGGTGCCAGCGGTACGATTTTACCCGCATCGGCCCCGAGGATATCGCCCAGCGTGTGGAGTACATCGCCGGGCAGGAGGGACTGGAGTTGTCCGGCGAGGGGGCGGAGCTCATCTCCCGCCTTGCCGATGGTGCCATGCGAGACGCGCTGTCCATTCTGGATACCTGTGCCGGTGTCACGGCAAAGATCGATGCGGACGTTGTCCGCCGGATGGCAGGTGTGACCGACCGGAGCTATCTGTTCCATATTTCGGATGCGCTGGAAGCGCAGGATGCCGCCGCGGCACTGGCACAGCTGGCTCAGCTGCGCCAGCAGTCGGTGGATGTGAAGCGGCTGACCGAGGAGCTCATTGCCCATTACCGTGCGCTGATGCTGGCGGCCCTGCCCGGCGGGCAGGCACTGCTCTCGGGTGTATCCCCGGAAGAGGAAAAGCTCTATCTGGAAAAAGGCCCCCGGATGGGGCAGCGGGAGGCGATCCGGGCCATCCGGGCTCTGGGCAACGCTCTGGAGCACATGACCCGTGGCAGTGACCAGCGGATAGAGCTGGAATTGGCCCTGTTCAGCCTTTCGGAGCCGCCCCAGCAGGTGGCGGTACAGGCTGTGCCCGCCGCCCGGCCTGCGGTCCCTGCACAGGAGGCCCCCAGACCGTTTGCGTCGGCACCGGTCAAGCCTTTTGTAAGTGCACCGGCGGCATCGGCTTCCGTGCAGGAACCTTCTGTGGAACCGGCGCCGATGCAGCAGTCTGAGCCGGAAACGGCACCTCAGCCCGTGGAACCGCCCAAGGCAGAAGCAGCAGCTTCTGCGGAAGAAGAGCTGCCGCCCCTGCCGGAGGAACCGCCGGTGACTTCGGAAGCTCCTCCCCCCTGGGACGAGCCGACCCCGGCTGCGCCGCCGCAGAGAGAAGCGTCTCCGGCTCCCGCGCAGGAAGTGTCTGCGGTCCAGCCTCAGCCGGAGCCCAAGCCGGAATATACGGCTGACCCGGCGCTGAACAAGCCCCGCAAGGTGGCAGCAGAGGGGATCAATCCTTTCCCGCAATGGGCAGAGGTCATCAAGCTCCTGCAGGAGCAGGATCCCATGCTCTACACCTACCTGAAAAAGTCCAAGGGCTACTTTGATGGTACCCGGGTGCTTATCGATGGCGGAAAGACCTTCCGGGATTTTATCCGCGCCAACAAGGAAAGCCAGAAGCTCATCAAAAAGCTGATCGCGCAGGTGTCCGGTGTGGCGGTGCCCATCGGCCCCTATGAATCCAAGACGGTCAATCGCGCTTCGGCCAACGCCGAGGAATCCCTTCGCAAGCTGGAACAGCTGGGGCTGGAAGTGTCGATTGAGGATAGTGAACGCAAAAAACGATAAATAAAAGGAGAACCAACCATGAAAGCAAGAATGCCCGCAGGCTTCGGCCGCCCCGATATGAACTCCCTGATGCGTCAGGCCCAGAAGATGCAGGAAGATATGAAGGCCAAGCAGGCAGAGCTGGAAGCTGCTGAGTACACCGGCAGTGCATCCGGTGAGATGGTCACTGTGAAGATGAACGGCAAGCACGAGGTGCTGAGCATCACCATTAAGCCTGAGGCCGTGGACCCCGATGATATCGAGATGCTGGAAGACCTGGTGGCTGCTGCCGTCAATGCAACCGTCAAGCAGGTGGATGAGACTGCCGAGGCCGAAATGGGCAAACTGACCGGCGGCCTGAACATTCCCGGTCTTTGATCAAAGTGGAGGAGCACCATGGGTTATAATGCAGCCCCGCTGGAAAAGCTGATCGAAGAATTCAGCAAGTTCCCGGGCATTGGGCGGAAGGGTGCGACCCGGATGGCCTATCAGGTACTGAGCATGTCGGATCAGGATGCCGCCGCACTGGCGGGTGCGATCCAGAACGCCCACACCAAGCTCCACCGCTGCCGTGTCTGCCAGAATTATACCGAAGCCGAGCTCTGCCCCATCTGTGCCAGTGCCAAGCGGGACCGCTCTGTCATCTGTGTGGTGGAAACGCCCCGTGATGTGCAGGCGTTTGAGCGCACCCGGGAGTACCATGGAATGTACCATGTGCTCCACGGTCTCATCAGCCCCATGGATGGCATCGGTGCTGAACAGCTGACGGTCAAGGAACTGCTGGCCCGTCTGGGAGATGGTGAAGTGAAGGAAGTGATCATGGCCATGAACCCCACCGTTGAGGGCGAGGCAACGGCCATGTATCTGGCAAAGCTCATCAAGCCCCTGGGCATCAAGACCACCCGTCTGGCCTACGGCCTGCCCGTGGGCGGCAGCCTCGAGTACACCGATGAGACGACGCTTTACCGCGCGCTCTCCGGCCGCGACGAGCTGTAAAGAGCAGATTTTATAGAACCTTAACGATTCTTTCAAAAATCGCTCTTGAAAATCCAGCAAAATGTGATATAATGACAAGACAGTAAAGGAAAGGAGGCGCGCTTCATGGCACCTGCCAAGGAACGTCCGGCGACAAAGACCATCGCCACAAACCGCGAGGCGCGTCACGAGTATTTCGTGCTCGAAGCGCTGGAAACGGGCGTCGAGCTGAAAGGCACCGAGGTCAAGAGCCTGCGTGCCGGCGGCGTCAACCTGAAAGACAGCTGGGTCGATATTGAGGACGGCGAGCTGCTGGTCAAGGGAATGCACATCACTCCCTACGACCACGGCAACATCTTCAATCAGGACCCTCTGCGGGTGCGGCGCCTGCTGGCCCACAAGACCGAGATCCGGCGTCTGCACCAGCAGTGCAAGCTGCAGGGCTATACTCTCGTTCCCCTTTCTCTCTACTTCAAGCATGGCCGCGTCAAGATGGAAGTCGGCCTGTGCAAGGGCCAAAAGCTCTACGACAAGCGTGCCGACGCCGCCAAGCGCGACGCCAAGCGCACCATCGACCGGGCTGTGAAGTCCAACGGCAAATTCTACTAAATCTCTTTCAGGCAGCATTCCTGCCCTGAGAATACCAAGCTTTCTGCGCATGGCAACATGCGCTTTATGGGGGCGTAAAGGTTTCGACGGGGGGAGCGAGGCCTGGGCAGCGGGTAGC
>OFPS01000405.1_pt1 | contig 43048 bp, 34 predicted proteins | sample 1542111 | NCBI WGS metagenome assembly OFPS01 (sample SAMN04209233, study PRJEB22552) | human gut metagenome | biome: gut; material: feces | host: Homo sapiens | place: USA: Oklahoma | reverse complement strand
CAAGCTGCTTTTTGCCCTTTGACAGTATGGCTTTCATTGCCTTTTGGAGCGTCTGGGCGGTCAGCTTCCCGGTCTTGATGTAAAGGGCTATGGTCTTTTCGTTTACTTCGTCCTGCAATTTGTCGCGTCCTCCTTTCGCGTTTCTTTATGGGGCGGCGGTCAGATACGCACCCGCAGCCCGTTCAAGTCCTCGGCTCTGATACCCACAAGATACCAGTTGTCGCCGTACTCAATCCGGGTCGGCTTCCACTTGCCCCGCACGAATACGTCAAAACATTCTCCACAATGCAGCCCGCCATAGTAGCTGTTTAAGTCAAAGCGAATGTCGTAACGGTCGGTGCGCTCGTCAAATACCAATGCTCCTGTCATTTTCTGTGCCATAATAAAATCCTCCTTTTGTTGTTTTACAGGCTTTCGCCCGGTTTGCATGAATAATAGTCCGGGTCGCCGTACTGCGGCTTCTTCGGTGACAGTGCGCCGCTTGCCATGTCATGGGCGACAAGGGAAGTGTAATAATTGCCGATAGTGGACGGGGCGTTGAAAAGGGCTGCTTTCAGATATTGCTTGATGTTGCGGATTTTCGTTGTGTTCTCCCGCATACAGTCAAGCACAAAGCGGATATGCTCGCCGTCCAGTTTCATAAACTTTGACTTCACAAGCTCTGCCGGGTAGTCGTCCCCCGCAATCCGTACCCGCTTTCTGGCGGTGCATACGGTTTCAAGCATGAGGTCTACAATCTCGTCAAGCCTGTCACTGTCAAACTTCATGTCCTGTTTGAGAATGTGGTAGTCGATATTGTCCTTGATGATTTCCCGGTATATATCAACTGCGCTCTGTGCTGCCGCTTCCGTTCCTTTCCGTTCCGGCGGCGTAGCCGCTTCTCTGCAAGGAGAGGGGTTAGGGGAAAGGATAGGAATGGAATGGGTACTTTGTTCATCAGTAATTATTTTTTCTTTTTTTGGTAAGTCAGTTCTTTGTATATCTTTATTTAATTGCGTTGGATTTTCCAACGTAGGTTTTTCCAATGTAGGTTTTTCCTGTGTTGGATTATCCAATGTTGGATTTTCCAATGTAGGTAAATCCGGCGTAGGCGGCTGCGGCTGCTCGAATATCACATAGTCCGCGCCCCGCAAGCGTCCTTTCTCGTCGCGCTCCCTTGAACGGACGATATACCCGGCGCGTTCAAGCTCCTTAATGGCTTCGCGGATAGCGTCTATCTTCTCCCGGTTGATAAGGGATAAGCCTTTCAAGGTGTAGTCCCAATCTTCGGGGAGTGACAGCATTTGCGACAACAGCCCCTTTGCCTTTAGGGAAAGCTCCTTGTTGCGTAGGTGGTGGTTGCTCATTACGGTGTAGCCCTTGTTCCGTTCCACTCTGAAAACTGCCATAGTTCATAACTCCTTTGCTTTGGATTTGTTACGCAGTAGAAGCGCGGTTTCGGGGGATAAGGTATAAATCCCTTTCCGCGCCAGATACGCGCCCGGAAAACCGCTTGTAGCAAGGCTTTTTCTGCCCCTACTGCGTAACAAAGGGCATGAAAAAAGCGGCGTTCCTGTTCTCCCATGTAGAGAGTAAGAAACGCCGCTTCTGCGTCGTATTCAGTTTTTAGTACAATACCCTGCTTGTCCGTCGCTCGAAAAACCTTGATTTTCCAGTGTTTTCAAAAGTATCGTTATCTAACGTCAGCTTTTGACAGACCCGACTGGAAGAGAATGCTTGCGGATATTGAAGCTGGCAAGGTGGGAACAGTCATTGTCAAGGACATGAGCCGTATCGGTAGAGATTATTTGCAAGTAGGATTTTACACAGAAGTCATGTTTCGGGAAAAGGGAGTGCATTTTATAGCGATTTCCAATGGTGTTGACAGCGAGCGCAGGGAGAGTGCAGAATTTGCCCCATTCTTGAACATTATGAACGAGTGGTATGTGCGTGATACCAGTCGGAAGATAACAACGGTATTAAAGGCAAGAGGTATGAGTGGGAAAGCACATACAACCAACCGCTGTTGCTATGGATATAAAAAGAGTGCAGAAAACCCCGATAAATGGGTAATTGATGAAGAAGCTGCCGAGGTTGTTCGTAGGATATTTAATATGTGTCTGAATGGGAAAGGACCCTATCAGATTGCAAGGGAACTGGCAGAGGATAAGGTGGAAAGACCCGAATATTATTTGGGTATTCGTGGCAGGGGAGTTAATATAAAGTCATTTGATATGGAACATCCGTATATGTGGAGAGGTGGCACTGTTAAGACCATATTAACAAGAATGGAATACACTGGATGTACTGTTAATTTTAGAACAAAAAAGGAGTCGTACAAGGATAAGCGACCTACTAAAGTAGACTCATCCGAATGGATTATCTTTGAAGATACCCAAGAACCGATTATCGACAAGCATACATGGGAAACAGTGCAGAAGCTGTTAGATACTCCAAGAAGAAAAGGTGTATTTGAGGAGAATAATCCTCTTACCGGTAAAGTGTTTTGTGCAGATTGTGGAGCAAAAATGTATCATCACAGAAATGCGCAGGGAATATGGAAAAAAAATTATTTTAAGGCAGGGGAGATGATATATCATGCACCCGAAGATAGGTACGATTGCTCCAACAATATAAGAGGTAGACAGCGTTATGAAAAATTGTGTTGCAGTCATTCCATTACCACAAAGGCGTTGGAAACGCTTGTGTTGGAAACCATAAAAAGAACTTGTGATTATGCGGTGGAAAATGAAGCAGAGTTTAGGGAAACGGTATGCAGTATCTCTGAAGAACAGCAGGGAGAATTATCTGTCAGACTGGAGAAAAGGCTTGCCAAAAAGCAGAAACGAGTGAATGAAGTCAATCGTCTGATAAAGAAGCTGTATGAGGATAATATCAGCGGTAAATTGAACGATAAACGCTTCAATGCCATGCTAAGTGATTATGAGTCGGAGCTTGAAGCGTTGGAAGAGGATATTGACAGAGATAATGCTGAATTAGAGGGCATGAGTGCTAAGAAAACGGATGTGGATGTGTTCATGGAACTTGTAAAAAAGCATACGACATTCGAGGAACTGACACCAGCCATATTGAATGAATTTGTTGATAAAATCATGGTTTATAAGGCAGTTGGAAGTGGTGCAAACAGAACGCAGGATGTAGATATTTATTTGAATTATATCGGTAGATTTGTAGTTCCTGAAGTGGTTGTGGAGCTGACGGAAGAAGAGAAGCTGGCAGAAGCTAAAAGGCAGGAAAAACTGGAGAAAAAGCGAGCAAGTAACCGCAAATATATGGCACGAAAAAGAGAAGAAGCGAGGAAAGCGTGGGCAGAAATAGAAGCGGAGAAAGCAAAGGCAGTAGGGCAATAATTATCGTGAATTTGCGATTGTGAAAATGGCAGACGAGGAAATTATCAAGTGAATAATATGGATTGATTTTGCTCCGATAATTAACGAGCGAAATCAGAATAAAAAGGCATTCAAAACGGACAGTGGAACATGTTTGTAGTGGATGTCTTTTTTGTGGTCTTGTCAGTGCAACCTTCCCTTCCCCTTCCTTCTCTTCCTCTTCCTAGAGAAAAAAGAGAAAAAGAAAAGCAGAAAAGAAAGAACCAAAGAAAAGAATAAAATAAAAAGATAAAAAAGAGATATACCATCTCAATCTTATCCTATCCCATCCTATCCGCCTGCCTACGGCAGGCTTTATTATTTGCCCGTCAAAAGTACGAGTCTAGAGTCGTCAAAAATACAAACCTGAGAGAAAGGAGTGATTTAATGGGCAGTTTATCAAAGTATGAGCAGGAGACAGTTATCAATTTCAATGCAGGGGAGCAGAGAGCAGTTGTTTATACCCGAGATAAGGCAGTTATGAGGAAACTTGACGCATTAGTTATTGCGTTCCCAGAGGTTTATAAGCTGGTAGGCGAAACAGATATTGATAAGACCTATTCCATGCCGAAATCATGCGTGAATTATCGTAAGCCGAGAAAGCTCGATGATAAATACAGAGAACTAAAAAGAACACAGATGAAGCAGTATAATATGCAGAGGTAAATAGTTGAAAAAATGTGTGTTCAATGATATAATTTCCTTGTTGAAAGAGCGTGTCAATTTGGATTTGTTTGAAACATATTTGACACATTTGGCGTCTAGAATAACAGATGGAAACAATTAGACAAACTTGAATTTGACGGAGAGATAGTATGGCTATTATTAAAAACGAAATACCGATTTTGGAGTTTGATACAGAGCAGACAGCAGTTCTTAATCCCACTCATGAAAATCTTGGTTTGAACTTACCCAAGAAATGTGTGTTCGCATTTCTTGGTGCTTACATAGATGAATATGCCAGTAAAAGTGATACCAAACAGGTATCCACTTTTGAGAGTGCAACGAAGCATTATCCCATTTACATCACCAAATACAAGGGTGAGGACATTGTGCTTTGTCAAGCACCCGTTGGTGCGGCAGCAGCCACACAGATACTTGATTGGCTGATTGGTTATGGTGTAAGAGAGGTAATCTCGGCAGGTAGTTGCGGTGCTCTGGAAAAGTTCCCCGAAAGTACATTCCTCGTACCAAACAAGGCTCTGCGTGATGAGGGAACATCTTATCACTATGCACCCCTTCTCGATTTGTGGAAATCAGCGAGAAGGCAAGAAAAGCAATTGAAGAAACCATTCTTGAGCATAGTATGAAATATCAGGAGGTTATAACCTGGTCAACGGATGGATTTTTCCGTGAAACCAAAGAAAAGGTGGCTTATCGCAAAAGTGAAGGCTGTGCAGTTGTAGAAATGGAATGTTCTGCTCTGGCGGCCTGTGCTGATTTCAGAGGGGCAACCTGGGGTATGATACTTTATACCGCAGACAGTCTTGCAGATGTTGACAAATACGACGAAAGAAACTGGGGCGGTAATGCATACGAATATGCACTTACGCTCTGCCTTGATGCGGTTATCAAATTATAAGAACAGTTAGAATCAATCTTTTTTTGTGATATAATTTTATTGAGGTGAATGAAATGAGGACTGAAAAAGAAATATACGATTTAGTTTTGAATTTTGCTTTTCAAGATGAGAGAATTAGAATTGTAACTCTTGAGGGGTCTCGCACTAATGTTAATATACCAAAAGACAATCTTCAAGATTATGATATTACTTTTTTTGTTATAGATATGGGAGAATTTTTGAAAAGCGATGACTGGCTTAGTGTTTTTGGTAACAGAATTATGATGCAAAAACCTGAAGATATGGAATTATTTCCTCCAGAAGAAAAAGGATTTTCTTATATAATGCTTTTTGATGATGGTGTAAAGATTGATTTAACTTTGTTACCTGTTTCAATGCTTGAGGAGTATCTTACTCGCGATAAACTTGTAAAAATCATGTTAGATAAAGATAATATGATTAAAACAGAAATAGTTCCCACAGATGAAGATTATTACATTAAGTGTCCAACAGAAAGAAAGTTTGATGACTGTTGTAACGAATTTTGGAATGTTGCAACATATGTATCCAAGGGCTTACTTCGTGGTGAAATACTATTTGCAATAGACCATATGAATGAAGTATTACGTCATGAGCTTCTTAGGATGATTAGTTGGTATGTCGGTACTGAAAAAGGATTTAATTTCAGTTTGGGTAAAAACTATAAATTTTTAGATAAGCATATTTCAAAAGAATTGTGGGATAACTTACTAAATACATATTCAATGAGTTCGTATGAAGAAATGTGGAAATCGTTTGATTTGTGTCTATGTTTGTTCAAAAAAATATCTAAAAAAGTGGCAGATTCACTTGGTTATAATTATCCTGATTATGATGAAAACGTTACAAAATATTTGGAAACACAAAAGAGAATTTCAAATAAATATCTTTATGGTAATAGGTATTGACAAATTCCAATTTGTCGAATAGATGAGATTTATTATGGCAAAGAACTAATTTAATATCGAACACCTAAAGGTGGCATGGAAATTATAAAACCATGACCACCTTTTTTGTTACAAAAAATCAAGAAAAAGGAGATTGAAATTATGTTACAGAACAATGAAAAAACAGCAGAGGTATTAAAGGCAGAGAAGATTGTGGAGCAGGCAAAGGCAAGGCTTGCAGAAGCTAAGAGAAAGGCAAGTCAGCAGAAGCGCAAAGAGGAAAATCAGCACAAGTACATGATGGGTGGTATTGTTCATAAATACTTTCCAGAGTGCTACCAGTTTGACGAGCAGGAGCTGAACAGAATTATTGCTTCGGGGATGAAGTCGGAGCAGTGCCAGCGCATTATTGAAATCGTGAAAAAGGAAAGTGCTGAAAAGCGTGAGAATGCAGTTGTAAAAGCTGAAAGTGAGGTGGCAGGGGATGAAGGTACTGGCAAGAGCGAAAATGCCTAAGACCAGTCAACGAGATTTTCTCGTTGCGCACAGATATACCATCTGCAATGGTATGTGCGCTCTCCGAGGGGTCTTGCAGACAGCTGTTGCCTGCCGAGGGCAGTCAAAAGGGAACACTGCGTTTTCCCTTCGGTGCAGAGGGCGCACCTACCCATTTGCATACTTTGCGTTCAGTGAAGCTCCAAAGAGCGGAGCTGCACTGCCCACAAAGTCAGCCGATACCGCACAATCCACAGTATCGGTCTGCCACAGCCTATGCAGGAGAGTGAGGTGTGGCTATGGCAGTTAAAAACCTAAGTACCCGAGTTGCCATTATCGGAAGAGGTGCAAAGTGCAGAGGTGGTTCATCCGCAGTTGACAAATCTGCATATATCAGCCGTACTACCATGTACTCTGAATATGACGGAACAACCTATTACCCGAAGTATACCGAGGATTTGGTGCATAATGAGGTCATGCTTCCGGTCAATGCACCAGCAGAATATTCAGACCCATCGGTGCTATGGAACTCCGTTGAAATGAGGGAGAGTAAATCTGCCAAAGCACAGCTGGCGAGGTCATATAAAATCAATCTGCCGAATGAGTGGAGTTATGAGCTTGCCATAGAGGTAATGAGGGATTATGTGAAAAGGAACTTTGTGGATGACGGAATGTGTGCGCAGTTTGCCATCCATGACTCTGAAAATCCGAATACGCACCAGCGTAATCTTCACTGCCATATTATGCTTACCATGCGTCCTATTTTGGAAGATGGTTCATGGGGAGATAAGCAGAAGAAGATTTATGCACTGGACGCAGACGGAAACAAGATAAGAAAAAAGAATGGGCAATATAAATGCACCACGCAGGATGTGACTGGATGGAACAGCAGGGAGAATGCCAGGAAGTGGCGCAAGGATTTAGCTGACACCATAAATGCGGTCAATGATAAAAACGGATTAAGGGAGAATTTTTGGGAGCATAGGTCATTTGCAGAGCAGGGGCTTGATACCATACCACAGATACATTTGGGAGAGAAAGCCAGTGCGCTGGAAAGGGCAGGAATACAGACAGAGAGAGGGAATGTCAACCGCAGGATAATGGAGCAGAATAAGGCTATTCTTACTGCAAAAATGCTTGTGGCAAAAGCAGAGGAACAGTTGCAGAAGCTTGTTAATTCCAAGCCAGTTGAAGCAGTACGCAATACTGCAAATGAAGTCCTTGATATGATTAGAGCAGTTGTCGGCAAAAAGGGCAGACTGGAATTGCCAGTAATCAAGAGCAAATATTTGAGGAAGATTTCTCAAAGACAGTCATTGCAGGAGCAGGAGAGAATGGAGCGTTTTGTTGTGGCAAATCAGATTGAGAGCTTTGAGCAGTTGCAGGAGTTTAAGACACAGCGAGAGCCAGCCTATGAGAAGCTGTCAGCGGAGAGACAACAGCTTGCGGAGCAGATAGCAAGACTGGAGCAGTTGCTTGTGGCATACAGTGATTATGAGCCTTATATCGTGTATCATAAGACGAGTAATTCGCTGAAAGGATTTGCCAAGCGTAAATATGATAAGGAGCATGAAACGGAGCTTAGAGAATACGACAGTTATCGTGCAAAATTAAAGAAAATGCTTTCCTCTGATGAGAAGATTACACCGAAGAAATGGACAGCGGAAAAGGCAAAACTGGAAGAACAATTGCAGGAGAGCAATCCCGACTATGCAAGAGTGGTTACGGAGCTTGCGTCAACAGAGGTTATTGAGCATAACCATAAAATGCTTGCCATGACCCGAGAAGCCGAGCAAAATCAACGCAGTCAGATACACAGCAGGAAGAAAAATGAACAGTCATTATAACAGCGAGAGGGCAGTTTACAAGCAATGGTTTGTAGCTGTCCTTTTTGCGTGAAGGGAGAAGAACATGGAAGAAAGCAAGAAAGTGAATACAGAGCATTTCAAGAAAAAGATAGGTAATACCACTTATCGGGTAAGAGTGCATTTTCCGCAGAATACCAAGCGGACTTTTACGGACAGCGTGAATACGCTGATTATGAATGAATGTACCAGCAAAAAGAAATAATCCACATCCTACCTTGACAAATCCTCACAGAGGACACTTTGCTGTCAGCTATGGAAAATGCCAGTGCTGATGAAATGCCAAAAGAAGTAGAACGAAAAGGAATCGGAACACCGGCAACAAGAGCCGGCATTATCGAAAAACTGGTGCAGAAAGGATATATCAAACGAGTTGGCGATAAAAAGACAAAGAATGTCATTCCTACTGATGTCGGGGTTGCTCTTGTAACGGTTATGCCGGAGCAGATCCAATCACCGACCATGACAGCGGAGTGGGAAGAAAAGCTAATCGGTATTGAAAAAGGAGAAACGGAGGGAGAAGCGTTTATGGAAGATATTCAGACAATGGTTAGAAATTTAGTAGGAACATACGAAGTTGTGAAAGGAGCAGAAGTTATTATGCCAAATAAAAATCATGTAGTAGGTCGTTGCCCTCATTGTGGCAGTGAAGTAATCGAGCGTCAGAAAGGCTGGTTCTGCGACAATAAGCGGTGCCGATTTGTGTTATGGAAAGACAATGCGTTCTTTACCTATATCGGAAAGAAAATCAATCCTCATATTGTCGATCAGCTGCTTCGTGATGGAAAAGCAAGGCTCAAGGATTGTAAGTCCAAGAAAACAGGTAAAAGCTACAATGCCGATGTGCTGTTAAGTACGGAAGCAGATGGCAGAGCAAAGTTTTCGCTGTCCTTTGAGCAGAAAGGAAAAAGGTAAGCTATGAGTAAAGAAATTCGATTTATCAACAGTAAATATGATGATTTGTTTCGTATTCCGGACGGGGCAACAATCCAGATTGAGTTTTCAAATGAGCCGGTTATCAAGACTTGCAAGTATATTGATGATTATCATACCAAGATCGGAAGTGAGCTTTTTCATATTTGTCAGTTTGCAGAGATGATGGAGCGTGTCGGAGCAAAGTATTATCCGGAAGATGAGATTATGGACGAACAGACAGCATGGAAAGTCGGTCAGAATCATTATCTTGCCTTGCAGACTTCGGAAGATGGATATGACTACACCCTTTATGACAAGAACTTCAATGAGATTGATGGAGGTCAACTTGATGATTTGGAACTTTCTATGAAGGAAGCCAGAAAAGAAATATTAAATGACTTTAAGCTTGACAGAAAGGACTTGGTGGCATTCGACTATGATGATTTGCTAGAAAAAGCGGAACATGTAGAAACCAAAAAGATTTCTTCGGTGCTTGAGAAGCTCAATAGTCATAAGCAATCCATTTTAGAAAATAAACAGTCATCAGAGCTGTTCTTTGATGAGGAAAGATAGAGGAAATTACGATGAAGATAGAAAAATGGGACGAAATCAACGGAGCCAGCCATGAGAAAAAGTTAGAAGCATTTATTGAATCGACCAATGACTGCTATGCCATTATGCAGCTGAAGAGAACGGAAGAAACAGCAATGGAGAGATTTGCTTCGATGACTGAGCTGAACTATTTGGGAAAGACGCCACAGATTGATCACTATGAAATCATCTATGTTGCACCGATGGAATCAGCTGAACCGCAGAGTGTTCTGCTTGAAAGCTTATATGAGAAATTCAATCTCTATCACCCTGAGGATTTTCGAGGACACAGCTTGTCGGTCAGCGACATCGTGGCACTGAAAGCAAATGATGTGGTATCTTGCCATTATGTTGATACGATTGGTTTTAAAGAATTGCCGGACTTTATGAAGCCTGAGAACTATTTGAAAAATGCAGAAATGTCGATGGAAGATGATTATGGAATGATTGACGGTGTAATCAACAACGGAAAAGGCATGGATAGTCTGGAAAAACCATCGGTTTTAGAAAAACTGAAAGAACCGTCAGTCATAGGAGAAATCAAAAAGCCTTCCAAAGCACATTTGGAAAGAGAGCTAGAATGATGGAATTTACGCATGATGAAAAAATGCTGATACTGATTTATCAAACAGGAACAAGAAAAGATTTGATTGAAACACTAGAACAGATGAAAGCACAGCTTGACAATGATGAAACAGACTTAAAGGAAATGAGTGAATCGCTACTTCTGAAGCTGAACAAGATGAGCGACAAGGAATTTGACGGTCTGTGCTTTTATCCGGATTTTTAAGGAAGGGAGGTCAGCAGATGAATCAAAAAGAAAAATACTATGCCGGCGTAGCTGCAAGAGCGATTAGAGAAATCTCAAGCAGCGTGGAATCATGGACTTCGTTTCTTACAACGATGGGAAAGAACTATGATTTCAATTATCCGGATCAAGTGATGATCCATGCCCAGCGACCGAATGCGACGCTATGTATGGAATTTGACCAGTGGAAAGAAGAAAAGTACCGATATGTAAAGCGTGGTTCAAAAGGAATCGCCCTATTCGTTACAGATAGCGAAAGACCTTATTTAAGATATGTATTTGATGTTGCAGATACCGGCAGCCAAAGAAATTCTCGTGAGCTTGAAAAACTGTGGAAATTTGATGACAGTCATCGTATTCCGATTCAGGAAGCTATGGAGAAAGTCTTTGGAGCGAAAAAAGAATGGAATATGGAAATGCAGCTTCAAAATGTTGCAGAAAAGCTTGCGGAAGAATATTTCAGCGACAGAAGAAACGAGATGGCTGACATCATTGCGGAATCTTTCTTGGAAGGTTATGATGAACTTAACCTAGAAGTAGCCTTTACAAGAGCAGTATCGACAAGCGTTGCCTACAGCCTTTATTCAAGACTGACGGATAATGCCGAAGCCTACTTTGATGAGGAAGATTTCAGAAACATCTTTGAATTCAACACAAAAAAAAGCGTCAATGCTTTGGGGACAGCGGTCAGCACGATCAGTAACGAGATGTTTCTTGAAATTGAAAAAACAGTGATTGCATTTGAACAACAAAAAGAGGTCGAAAGGAGCGAACGATATGACGACACAGATGAACTACAGCAAAGTTGGGGAATATTTGATTCCGGAGATTCAGTTACAGAATACAGAAGCGAAGCCATTAGGGAAGTACGCAAGAATGAGGAGAGCGTTCCTCAAGGAGAACAGACCGATGACTTACAACGACATGATCTTGACAGAAACACTGTTTCCGCACCTTTGGGAAGTGGACGAAACAGCGAACAAGAGAATGGAAGTGCTGATGAACCAGTTGCTAGAGAAGAATCCGGCACCGAGCAAGAAAGAAAACCAGATGTCTTGGGTGCAGCACATGAACGCACTAAAGGCACAAGCCGAAGAAGTGATTATGACGGAGTTAATCAACAATTAACCTTAGATTTGTTCCTTAGTGAGCAGGAACAGATCAGATGGATAGATGAAGCGGAGAGCGTAGAAACCAATACGATCTTCGCTTTTTCTTTTGCCCAAGAGGATATTGATACTATTCTGATTCATGGAAGCAATACCGACAATGCCAGAATGATGGTTGCGTCAGAATTTATGAAGCAGAAATCAGTTGATGAAATTGCTGAAAGATTGAAAACAATCTATCGTGGAGGATACGGACTTAAAACAAGCAGAGGTGCGGTTTCAGCTTGGTATGGAGAAGATGGTATTCACTTGGCTAAGGGTAATACAGCAAGATATTCTAATGCGAATGTCATCTCTTGGAACGAGGTGACTGAGCGTATCGGCGAGCTGCTTGAAAACGGACAGTTTGCAACCAATGTGGAGCTTGCTGAAGCAGCGAGTTTTGAAAAAACACAGATTGCCCAAAGGCTTTGGTATCTGATCCATGATTTTAGTGATGAAAGCAATGAACTCCATCTTTTCCCAAGTCTTTCAGAAATTAAAGGATATGGCTTTCCAAGCGAAACACAGGCACTTGCAGAAAGACTGAATGATTTAAGTTTTTGTAATCAGATTGCTGCCGAATATGAAGATTTTATTGATAAGTATGAAGCAGACAGAAGCATTCTTCGTTTTCATTATCATCGGGTGTATGAATTGCATAAATCTGTAAAGGAACTGTTCCTTGACAGAAGAACTTATGAAACGGAAATCTTTGACCTTCCGGAAAGCAAGACTTTTATTACGGACGATGAAATCAATGCAGATCTTGCCAGAGGAAGTGGTATTTCCGGTGGAAAAGAAAGAATCTATGATTATTTTACGGAAAGCCATGACACCAAAAGCAAAGCAGATTTTTTGAAAAATGAGTTTGGTACTGGTGGTCATTCCCATGCCTTATCTGGTGCGACTCATAGTGGACAGGATCATAGTGCAAAAGGAATCATCTATAAAAAAGAAGGTTGTGAAACAGTCAATCTGAATTGGACTCAGGTGGCAAACCGTATCGGTGAGCTGATAAGCAAAGATCGCTATCTGACAGCTGAGGAGCTTGAAAAAAGACAATTAAAAGAAGCTGAACCGGTAGAAGATGAAATGATTGAAGAAGCAACAATAGAAGCTGAGGAAGTTTTGGAAGATATTGCTGCTGAAGAAAAATTAGAGGATTATCCTTATGAGGTTGGTCAAAAGGTATTTCTTGAGGGTACGGAGTTTGAGATTACAGAAATCAGAGAGCATGAAGTTCAGCTTCTTGATCCGTCTTTGCTCTACCCTATCTTTCGTGTGGAAAGCAAAGCCAATTTTGAACGCTTGGTTGAGCTTGATACAAAAAATGCGGAAGCCAAAGAAGAAAGCGTTGAGATACCGGCAGTCAACTACACCATCAGCAACGAGCATTTAGGTGAAGGCGGTCCGAAACAGAAGTTTGCAAGAAATGTTGAAGCGATAAAGCTGCTTTATGACTTGGAAAAAGATGACCGTAATGCGACTTTTGAAGAACAGGAGATTTTGTCGAACTATGTCGGCTGGGGCGGTCTTTCTGACGCATTTGACAGCAATAAATCGAACTGGTCAAACGAATATCAAGAGTTGAAGAATTTGTTGCCGGAAAAGGAATATGAGATGGCACGAGCTTCTACACTGAATGCCCACTATACAAGTCCGGTAGTCATCAAGGCAATGTATGAAGCGTTGTCCCAGATGGGATTTAAGACGGGAAATATCTTGGAACCATCTATGGGCATTGGTAACTTCTTTGGACTTCTTCCGGAATCTATGCGAGGAAGCAATCTTTATGGAGTTGAGCTTGATTTTATCTCCGGTCGAATTGCTCAGAAGCTTTACCCGAATGCTGATATTAAAATCAGCGGATTTGAAAAAACTGACAGAAGGGATTTCTACGATATATCTATCGGCAATGTGCCTTTCGGAAATTATAAAGTTAGTGATAAACCATACGACAAGCTTGGCTTTTCAATCCACAACTATTTCTTTGCTAAGGCTCTGGATCAAGTAAGACCGGACGGTATCGTTGCTTTTATTACAAGCCGATATACGATGGATCAGCAGAGTCCAGATGTTAGAAAATATCTTGCTCAAAGAGCTGAACTGCTTGGTGCGGTCAGACTTCCGAACAACGCATTTAAAGCCAATGCGGGAACCGATGTTGTGTCCGATATTATCTTCTTGCAGAAACGGGATCACCCGATTGATATTGAACCGGATTGGGTGCATTTAGGACAGAGTGAAGATGGATTTGCTATCAACAGCTATTTTGTCGAAAATCCTCAGATGGTATTGGGAAAGCTCGAAACCCAGTCTACGCAGTATGGTAAGGAAGAATGTACGGTTGCTCCGATTGAGGGTGCAGAACTATCAGAGCTTTTAAGCAATGCAATCAAGAATATCAACGGTAGCTATGTTGAAGTAGAGGTATCTGAACAGCCACTTGTGGGAGCTGCGGAAACCATACCGGCAACACCAGATGTAAAGAACTTCTCCTATGCTGTGGTTGATGATGAAATCTATTTCAGAGAAAACTCAGTAATGAGGCTTTGTGATTTCAATGATACAGCAAAAGGCAGAATCAAAGGCATGGTAGAGCTGAGAAAAATCGTCAATGAGCTGATTGATTATCAGTTGAATGATTATTCCGACGAGGACATCAAAGCGAAGCAGAAAAAACTGGATATAGCTTATGATGAATTTTCATCTAAGTATGGCTTGCTTAATTCAAGAGCCAACTCGATGGCATTTGCAGATGATTCTTCCTACTACCTTTTATGTTCCCTTGAGAACATTGATGAAAACGGAAATCTTGAAAGCAAGGCGGATATGTTTACCAAAAGAACAATCCGACCGGAAGTCAATATCACAAGCGTGGATACGCCGATTGAAGCGTTGGCAATTTCTATCGGAGAGCGAGGTATGGTAGATCTTCCGTATATGGCGGAGCTTGTAGGTACGCCAGATGAATTTGAGGATATTATAAGCGAACTAAACGGTATCATTTTCAAAAATCCATTGGCTTCAGACGAGGCTTTTAACGGGTGGCAGACTGCTGATGAGTATTTGTCCGGCAATGTGCGTGAGAAGCTTAAAATTGCCCGTCTTGCTGCTCAAAACGATAACAGATATACTTCTAATGTGGAAGCACTGGAAAAGGCACAGCCAAAAGATTTGGACGCTTCTGAGATTGATGTAAGAATTGGTGCGACATGGATCGACAAGGATTATATCCAACAATTTATGGAAGAAACTTTTGAAACACCGTTCTATATGAGAAGAAGCATTGAAGTAAAATACGCTCCTTTAACAGCTGAGTGGCAGATTACAGGTAAATCCGTACCGGGCAGACATGATGTCAATGCGTATGTAACCTATGGTACGGACAGAGCCAATGCTTACCGTATTTTAGAGGATTCCTTAAATCTGAAAGATGTGCGTATTTATGATACGATTGAAGATACGGACGGAAAGCAGAAACGAGTGTTGAATAAAAAGGAAACGACGCTTGCCCAACAGAAGCAACAGGCAATCAAGGACGCTTTCCAAGATTGGATATGGAAAGATCCAAAAAGAAGGCAGGAGCTTGTTGCAAAGTATAACAAGATGTTCAACTCTACCCGTCCTCGTGAGTTTGATGGTTCTCATATTCGCTTTGGTGGCATGAACTCAGATATTAAGTTGAGGGAACATCAGAAAAATGCGATTGCTCATGTTCTTTATGGTGGCAATACGCTCCTTGCTCACGAAGTGGGTGCGGGAAAGACTTTTGAGATGGCTGCTTCTGCGATGGAAGCAAAACGATTAGGGCTGTGTCAGAAATCACTCTTTGTTGTACCGAACCATTTAACGCTTCAATGGGCAAATGAGTTTCTAAGGCTTTATCCAAGTGCCAAGCTGCTTGTAGCGAGCAAGAAAGATTTTGAAACAGCCAATCGAAAGAAGTTCTGTGCAAGGATTGCCACTGGCGATTATGACGCTGTGATTATCGGTCATTCGCAGTTTGAAAAGATACCGATTTCAGCAGAAAGACAAGAAAAGCTGCTAAGGGAGCAGATTGAGGAAATTGAAAATGCTTTAGCAGAGATGAAGTACCAAAGAGGTGAAAACTTTTCTATCAAACAGATGGAAAAGACAAGAAAGTCGTTGCAGACAAGACTGGATAAGTTGCTTGCCAACGATAAGAAAGACGATGTCATTACCTTTGAACAGCTTGGTGTTGACCGTCTGTTCGTTGATGAAAGCCATAGCTTCAAGAATTTGTTCCTCTATACAAAAATGAGGAATGTAGCCGGCTTATCAACATCAGAGGCTCAGAAGTCATCAGATATGTTTATGAAGTGTCGCTATATGGACGAACTGACAGATGGAAAAGGTGTCATATTCGCAACAGGAACTCCCGTCAGCAACTCAATGACGGAGCTTTATACGGTTATGAGATATTTGCAGTATGGAACGCTTCAACAGAAGAATTTGACGCATTTTGACTGTTGGGCTTCGACATTTGGAGAAACAGCGACAGCAATAGAACTTGCTCCAGAAGGAACGGGTTACAGAGCAAGGACAAGGTTTTCTAAGTTCTTTAATCTGCCGGAGCTGATGAATATGTTCAAGGAAGTCGCTGACATTAAGACAAGCGATCAGCTTAATTTGCCGGTTCCGGAAGCAGAATTTGAAACAATAGTCGTAAAGCCATCGGATATTCAAAAAGAGATGGTATCATCACTATCAGACCGAGCTGCACTTGTGCATGGTGGTACAGTTGATCCATCAGTTGACAATATGCTGAAGATAACATCGGACGGAAGAAAAATTGGTCTTGATCAAAGATTGATGAATCCCCTACTTCCAGATGATCCAAGCAGCAAGCTCAATGCCTGTGTCAATAAAGTTTTTGATATTTGGCAATACGGAAAGGAGGACAAACTGACACAGTTGTTGTTCTGTGATTTATCAACACCGAAAAATGACGGAACATTCAATATCTATGATGATATTAAGAATAAGCTCGTGGAGCGTGGTGTTCCAGCTGATGAAGTAGCTTTTATCCATGACGCAGATTCAGAAGCCAAGAAAAAAGAATTGTTTTCCAAAGTGAGAAACGGTCAAGTCAGAGTTCTGCTTGGCAGTACGCAAAAGATGGGAGCTGGTACCAATGTTCAAGACAAGCTTGTTGCAGTTCATCACTTAGATGTCGGCTGGCGACCATCGGATATGACGCAGAGAAATGGTCGTATCATTCGTCAAGGCAATCAGAACAAAAAGGTTCATGTGTTCCAGTATGTAACGGAAGGAACATTTGACGCATATCTTTATCAGACGCTTGAAAACAAGCAGAAGTTTATTTCGCAGATTATGACGAGCAAATCGCCGGTAAGGTCTTGCGATGATGTGGACGAGCAGGCATTATCTTATGCGGAAATTAAAGCTCTGTGTGCCGGTAATCCGATGATAAAAGAAAAGATGGATCTTGATATTGAGGTGGCAAGATTAAAAGTGTTGAAAGCAGACCACCAAAGCAAACAGTATCGTCTTGAAGATCAGCTGTTGACTTATTATCCGGCGGAGATTGAAAAGTTCAAAGGTTTCATTAAAGGCTTTGAAAAAGATATTGAAACAGTAGAAAGCAATCCGGTACCGAAAGAAGATTTTGTCGGTATGAAGATAGGCACAAAAACATTTACTGATAAAGAAATGGCGGGCGAAGCACTTCTTTCCACTTGCAAGAACTACAAAGGCAATGAAGCGATGATGATCGGCGAGTATCGTGGATTTAAAATGGAACTATCCTTCGATTCTTTCAAACAGGAATATGAGCTGACACTTAAAGGAAAGATGAGTCATAGGTTTTCGCTTGGTACAGACGCCAGAGGTAATATCATCAGAATGGATAATACCCTCGCTGGCATTTCCAATCGTTTGGAAAAAGCAAAGACACAGCTTGATAATCTTTATCATCAAGAAGAAGCGGCAAAGTTTGAAGTCGGAAAACCATTCCCGCAAGAAACAGAGCTTAGCCAAAAGAGTGCAAGGTTGGCGGAGCTTGACGCAGCACTGAATATGGACGACAATCATTCATCTGAGGAAATCAGTGAAGAAAAGCCATCAGTGATTGCAGAACTGAAGAAACATTCCAGTACCATTGTTCCAGAGAGAAACCGTTCAGATGATGAGGTGTCCCTATGATTGAAAAAAGAGATAAGCAGATGAATGTGTTGGTGTCGGAAAGCGAGATGAAGCGTATCCGATTGAAGATGGAGGAGCTTGAAATCAGTTGTCTTAATGCTTATGTCAGAAAGATGGCACTTGACGGATATTGCGTAAAGCTTGATCTGCAAGATGTAAAAGAAATGGTTTCGCTGCTCAGAAGATGTAGCAATAACTTGAATCAATATGCGAAAAGAGCCAACGAAACAGGCAACATCTACGCTGAAGATATTAAGGACTTGCAGAACAGATTTGAAGAAATCTGGAATGTAGCAAAAGAAATCATGGCAAGATTATCGACAATCTAAAAAACGGATACAGTCAGAAATGGCTGTATCGGTACATAAAATATTTGACATCGTTGCAGACCTTTACATATTCATTTAGAATGTGATTAAGATAAGAAACGGAGGGATTGAGCGATGATGTTTTTGAAGTTTTTACTTAAAATAGTGGCGGTAGTATTGATAGTTCCGGTTGTTCTGTTCATGCTTATGATGAAGCTGTTAGTGAATCTTTCTTCGTATGTGTTGGGACCGTTTATGTTGTTCTTGATAGGCTGCTCAATCTATACGATTTTCCAAAGTGCATGGAACCAGCTTTTGATTCTGGTGATTTTATTGCTTGCCTGTGTACTGGCGTTGTTCTGTGCTTCATGGGTAATTGTAACATTGGAAGATGTAAATGACAGATTGAGAAGTTTTGTAAAAGCTTAAAATTTTAAAATGAGAATATGTAAGATAGGCTGTTTCGAGTGCGGTTCAGCTTTTTCTTTTGCCTAAAAATGATGGAGGTGGTAACTTGGCAGCTACAAAATTGATTGCGTTGCATATCAACAAAGGAAAAACTTTAGCAAAGACTTTGCTTGATAGACTTGAATATGCACAGAATCCAGAAAAGACTGAGGACGGAACATATATCAGCTCTTATGGGTGTGATCCTAAAACAGTCCATGAAGAATTTCTGCTTACCAAGCGTGAGTATCAGCACAAAGTCGGCAGACAACAAAAGAATGATGTTATCGCTTATATGATAAGGCAGTCTTTTAAGCCGGGTGAAATTACACCAGAAGAAGCAAATCGAATTGGCTATGAATTGGGTATGAGATTTACAAAAGGTAAGCACGCTTTTATCGTTGATACTCATACGGACAAAGCTCATATTCATAATCATGTGATTTTCAATTCTACAAATATTGAAGCTAACAAAAAATTCAATAACTTTTGGTTTTCCGGTTTAGCAATTCAAAGATTGAGCGATATGATCTGCTTGGAGAATGGATTGTCGGTTATTGAAAAGAAGCCTTATAGAGAAAGGCAGAAGCGAACGGAATATCCCAAGAGAGATTCCTTTAGAACCGCAATCTGCATTGCGATTGATGATTGTCTTTCAAAAAAGCCAAAAGATTTTGAAGCTTTCCTATTGCTGATGGAACAATCAGGTTATGAAATTAAACGAGGAAAACATACCGCACTCAGAGGTAAAGGACAAAAAAGATTTATTAGATTTCGTTCTTTAGGAGATGGTTATACTGAAGAAAATATTGTTGCTGCAATTCTCGGAAAAGATAAAAAACCAGAATTGATTAAGCCACAGAAACTAAATCTTCTCATTGATATTCAAGAAAAGATTATCAGTAAAGGAGCTGCATATGAAAGGTGGGCAACGAATTTTAATCTAAAGTCCATGTCAAAAACCTTACTGTTTTTAAGAGATCATAAGATAGAAACGGTTGAAGATTTGAAAGCTATGGAAGAAGAAGCAACAAATAAATTCAATGACCTATCTGCCGGCATTAAAGAAAAAGAAGCAAAGATGGCAGAAATGCTGGCATTGAAAAAACAAATCTTCAATTATGCAGATACCAGAGAGATTTATATTCAGTATCGTAAATCTGGATACAGTAAGAAATTCTTTGAGCAGAACCGTCAAGCAATCACTCTGCATAAAGCAGCGAAGCAAGCGTTCAATGAGTGCGGACTTGAGAAAATCCCTACAGTCAAGGAATTGAATGTGATGTACCATGAACTAATGAGTATGAAAAAACAGATGTATTCAGAGTATCATCAGTTGAAAAATGAAATGCAGGAGCTTATGAAAGCTCGTAAAAATGTAGAACGCTTCTTGTCTGATGAAGCTAAAAATGATGAAAGAGAAAAAGAAGTAACTCGATAAAACTGGCAGGGTTCACAAAAGTGAGCCTTGCCTAATTTTTTTGAAGAAAATAAACCAGCGTTCGGAACGAATGCGTAGCCATCAACTGCAAGTTGGTGTTTTAAGGGGATTGGGGTATTCCCCAACAAGCAATTTTTGAAGATGAGAGTGGAACGGAACATCGAAAAAATAGTAAACCAATAGTGGTTTACACTGCTTGCCAATTTGTGAAATGCGATTAAGTAGTAAAATGAATGTTTTGCTTTGTTTATTTTATCAATAGCTAAAAAAAATTTGCTATAGCTAAATTTGACATTGAGAACACATCGTTGAAGTAGTATAATAATACTATTAAGTGAGCATAGCTTAAAAAGGACGGTGATCATAAATGGAAATAAGTTATAAGAAACTCTGGAAGCTTTTAATAGATAGAGATATGAAGAAAAAAGATTTAGCAGAAAAAGCAAATATCAGTACATACACTCTGAGCAAACTTGCAAAAGGAGAAAATGTAACGACCGATATATTACTGAAAATATGTAATGCGTTAGGCTGCTCTTTTGAAGATATTATGGAGATAGTGGATTCAGAAAAATAAATGTGATAAACGGAGGAAGAAGCAATGAATAAACAACAACTTGCAAATAAGATTTGGGAGTCAGCAAATAAAATGCGTTCCAAAATCGAAGCAAACGAATACAAGGATTATATTTTAGGATTTATTTTCTATAAATATTTGTCAGACCAAGAAGTTAAGTTTCTAAAAGAGAAAGAGTTTACAGATGATGATATCAAAGAACTTGTAGAAGATGATTTGGAAACGCTTGAATATGTGCAAAGAAATATCGGTTACTTTATTTCTTATGAAAATTTATTTTCCACATGGATTTCAATGGGCAGAGATTTTGATGTATCAAATGTAAGGGACGCATTGTCTGCATTTAGCCGATTGATTTATCCGACTCATAAAAAAGTATTTGATAAGGTGTTCGATACACTTCAAACAGGACTTAGCAAATTAGGCGATAGCTCTAATGCACAAACAAAAGCAATTAGTGGATTGTTACAATTGATTAAAGACATTCCTATGGACGGAAAACAAGATTATGATGTGCTTGGATTCATTTATGAGTTTTTAATCAGCCAGTTCGCTGCTAATGCCGGTAAAAAGGCAGGGGAGTTCTATACACCTCATGAAGTTTCTGTTTTGATGTCAGAGATTGTTGCTGATCACTTAAAAGGAAAAAGTGAAATTAAGATTTACGATCCAACAAGTGGTTCCGGCTCCTTGCTTATTAATATTGGTAAGAGCGTTTCAAAATATATGTCAGATGGAAACAATATAAAATACTATGCTCAAGAATTGAAAGAGAATACTTACAATCTTACTCGAATGAATTTAGTAATGAGAGGTATTAAACCAGACAACATTGTTACACGAAATGGAGATACTCTTGAGGAGGACTGGCCGTTTTTCGATGAAAACGATCCAGTCAACACATACAATCCGTTATATGTGGATGCGGTCGTATCAAATCCTCCGTATTCTCAAGCGTGGGATCCATCTAATAAAGAGCATGATCCAAGATACTCTCGCTTTGGTTTAGCACCTAAAGGAAAAGCTGACTATGCTTTCTTATTGCACGATTTATTCCACATCAAACCTGATGGAATTATGACGATTGTATTGCCTCATGGTGTGTTGTTTAGGGGTGGTGAAGAAGGAGAAATCCGAAAAAATCTAATTGAAAATAATCACATTGATACGATTATTGGATTACCAGCGAACATCTTTTTCGGAACAGGTATTCCTACAATTATTATGGTTTTGAAGCAAAAAAGAGAAAATACAGACACTTTGATTATTGACGCTTCTAAAGGATTTATCAAAGAAGGTAAAAATAATAAATTGCGTGCTTCTGATATTAAGAGAATTGCGGATACAGTTATTAAACGAGAAAGCATTGATAAGTTTTCAAAGGTTGTAACAAGAGAAGAAATCAGAAACAACGATTACAATCTTAATATTCCACGTTATGTAGATTCATCTGAATCAGCAGAAAGTTGGGATATTTATGCCTCGATGTTTGGTGGTATTCCGGTGGCAGAAATCGAAGAACTGAAAGAATATTGGGAAGCATTTCCGACTTTAAAGAATGCGTTATTCACTGATAGCGACATTCCTTATGTTGAAGTTGCTACAGAGGATATTAAGCAGACAATTAAAAACCATGAAGATGTAGTATCTTTTGAAAAAGGTTTTGCTTGTGCATTTGAAGATTTCCATGCTTACTTGAAATCTGAATGGATTGATAAAATGTCTGAAGTTGAAGTTGGAAAAGCTGAGAATAAAGTCAGCGAAAATATTTTCGCTCGTTTAGAAAATATCGCTTTAATAGATAAGTATGAAGCATATCAGCTTTTAGATAACGAATGGGGAAGGATTGCGGTAGATTTGGAAATGATTCAGTCAGAGGGATTTGCTGCAACTAAGAAAGTAGATCCTAATCTGATTGTGAAAAAGAAAGATGGAAAGGAACAGGAAGTACAAGACGGTTGGATTGGTCATATTATTCCATTTGAATTAGTGCAAAGAGAAATTCTTTCCGAGCAGTACTGCACCTTAAAAAATAGAGAAAACAGATTATTAGAGATACCATCACTTTATGAAGAAATCATTGATTCTTTAACGGAAGAAGAAAAAGAAAGCGAAGTATTGAATGATAATAACGACGCTTTTGTTGCAAAGGAAGTTACAAAGAAATTAAAGGAATTAAGAAAAGAGATTCCTACAGAGGAAGTGAAAGAATTTATTAGCAAGTTAGCTAAATTTGAAGAATTATCACAAGAAGAAAAGGAACTTAAAAAGGAGATCAAAAAAGAAACTGCGGAACTTCACATGCTGACAAAGGAAACGATTGAAAATTTATCAGACGAAACAGTATATGAATTGCTTGATAAAAAGTGGATTGGTAATTTAATTGAAAGTATCAACAAGTTGCCGGATACGATCATAAACAACCTTGTTTCTAAAATTCAAGCTCTACAGTCAAAGTATGCAACAACATATTTTGAAGTAGAAACAGAAATCAAAGAAACTGAACGCTTATTGTCTTCAATGATTGATGATTTAGAAGGAAATGAATTTGATATGAAAGGCTTAAGTGAGTTTAAATCACTTTTGATGGGTGAATAATATGAATGATAAGCAGAAACCTTCAATTCGTTTCAAAGGATTTACAGAAGCTTGGGAACAGCGTAAGTTGGAAGATATAGTTGGAATATACGATGGTGTTCATCAGACACCAAATTATCAAAATAGCGGAGTTATGTTTTTGTCAGTAGAAAACATAGCTACATTAAAATCTTCAAAATTTATTTCTGAAGAAGATTTTAAGAGAGATTACAAAGTATTTCCACAGGAAAATGATATTTTAATGACACGAATAGGTGATGTTGGAACTACGAATGTTGTAACTGATAATGGCTTAAAAGCGTACTATGTAAGCCTTGCATTGTTGAAATACAAAAGCACAGACCCTTATTTTTTGAGTAATGCTATTCAATCGGATTATGTTCAAAAAGAGTTAGCTAATAGAACACTCAAAACAGCTATTCCTATGAAAATAAACAAGGACGAGATAGGTAAAGTAAGCGTTATGCTTCCGCTTTCAGCAACGGAACAGCAGCAAATCGGTACATATTTCCGCAATCTCGACGACCTTATCACCCTTCATCAGCGAAAGTATGACAAGCTTGTGAATGTTAAAAAATCCATGCTTGAAAAAATGTTCCCTCGTGATGGAAAAAATGTTCCGGAAATAAGATTTTCGGGATTTACGGAAGCTTGGGAACAGCGTAAGTTAGGTGAAGTTGCTATATTTAATCCAAAGGCTGACCTGCCGGAACAATTTGAATATGTTGATTTGGAGTCCGTTGTTGGTACAGAAATGTTATCACATAGAACAGAACGAAAAGAGTCTGCCCCCTCAAGAGCGCAACGTTTGGCACAATATGGCGACTTGTTTTATCAGACAGTAAGACCGTATCAAAAAAACAACTATCTGTTTGAAAACCCTGATAAATACTATGTTTTCTCAACTGGTTACGCACAAATGCGTCCTCTTGTAGATGGTCGTTTTTTGCTCAGTCTTATTCAGAATGAGAGCTTTGTTAAAACGGTTTTAGATAATTGTACTGGTACAAGCTATCCTGCAATCAACTCAAATGATTTGGCAAATATTGAAGTGTATTCTTCGACTGAATCTGAGGAACAGAGAATAATCGGTAGCTTTTTCAAGGGACTCGACAACCTTATCACCCTTCATCAGCGAGAGGTAGAAAAATTACAGAATATAAAAAAATCATGCCTTGAAAAGATGTTTGTTTAATTAAAAGAAACTATTTGAATGTAATTGAAAGTAAATGACTTATCAAAAATGTCTTAAATGAATGAGATGGATGAAAAAAATCACTATAAAAATAGATTTCGATAAAAATGAAAATATGTAACTGAAAAAGTTATTGATTTAACTGTTATTTAGTAAAGCAAATAGGTGATATTTTGGTAAAAAACTTTAGTATTTATCAAAATTTCAAAAGTTCTTGGGAACAGCGTAAGTTGAGTGAACTGGTCGATAGGGTTGTGCGTAAGAACATAAATAATGAATCTACTCTACCATTAACTATATCTGCTCAGTACGGATTGGTAGACCAAATAACTTACTTTAACAATAGAGTTGCAAGTCGAGATGTAAGCAATTATTATCTCGTTCTAAATGGCGAATTTGCTTATAACAAAAGCACATCTGATGGTTTTCCGTTTGGTGCTGTGAAAAGACTTGATTTGTATGAAAAAGGCGTATTATCAACACTTTACATCGTTTTTGCACTTAAAAATTCATCGGAAACAAATTCGGATTTTATAACAGTTTTCTTTGATACTGATAGGTGGCATAAGGGGGTTTCAGAACGAGCAACAGAAGGTGCGAGAAATCATGGACTATTAAATATATCGGCAGAAGATTTTTTTGATATTGATTTGCGAATACCAAAATCAGAAATAGAGCAAGGCTTGATTGGGAAATATTTCGAGCACCTTGACCACCTTATCACCCTTCATCAGTGTAAGGAATCAGCTTTTTCAGAGTGGAAAGACAGTAGTTTTTTACAAAAACACAAAACAACTTGGGAACAGCGTAAGTTGGGGGAACTATCTTCATCTTTTGAATACGGACTCAATGCAGCAGCAAAAGAGTATGATGGTGAAAACAAATATATAAGAATTACAGATATTGATGATGAAAGCCGAGAATTTAAACAAGAAGACATCACTTCACCAGATACAGATTTATCTTCTGCTGAAAACTACAAATTATCTGAAGGAGATATTTTGTTTGCCAGAACAGGAGCAAGTGTTGGAAAAAGCTATATTTACAAGGCTTCTGATGGATTGGTCTATTATGCAGGTTTTTTGATTAGAGCAAGAATAAAGCCAGAATACAATTCGGAATTTGTATTTCAGAATACACTTACAGGCGATTATGAGAAGTTCATTAAGGTTACTTCGATGCGTTCAGGGCAACCGGGAGTTAATGCTCAGGAATATTCACAGTATCAAATAATGATGCCAAGTAAACCCGAACAAGATAAGATTAGTGACTGTTTAAGAAATCTCGACAACCTTATCACCCTTCATCAGTGTAAGTGCAATTATTTGATACGATTGAAACATTGGATATTTTACTTACTAAATAAAACAGATTGGGAACAGCGTAAGTTGGGAGATATTCTTAAATATGAGCAACCTCAGAATTATATTGTTGAAAGTACTGAGTATGATGACCGATATAAAATTCCAGTATTAACAGCAGGGCAGTCATTTATTTTAGGTTATACAAATGAGAACTTTGGATTAAAAGAAGCAAGTAAAGAAAATCCAGTGATCATTTTCGATGATTTTACTACTTCATCACATTATGTTGATTTTCCATTTAAAATCAAGAGTTCTGCAATGAAATTGTTAACTTTAAATGATATGCATGACGACATTTATTGTGTTTACAATGTTCTACAAAATATTGGATATGAGCCTGTTAGTCATGAACGACATTGGATTTCAACATTTGCGAAGTTTAATGTTTTAATGCCTAAAACGGTAGAAGAACAAGAGGTTATTGGTACATACTTTCGGAACATTGATAACCTTATCACCCTTCATCAGCAAAAGTTAAAATTGCTTAAACAAATCAAAAAAGCGATGGTGAATTGCTTTTTTACAAAAAAATATACAGAAAAAAGTAGAAAGGAGCCAGAAAATATGACTTTTAAATACGAATCTGACTTTGAAGAAGCACTGATAAAGGTGCTTTCCAATAAAGGGTGGGAAAAAGAAGTTATAAAATATCCTACAGAAAAGGATTTGTTAGAAAACTGGGCAAAAATCTTATTCGATAACAATCGAGGGATTGATAGATTGAATAACTATCCTCTAACAGAGGGGGAAATGCAGCAAATTTTAGAGCAGATTAACTCTTTGCGTACACCTATTAAGTTAAATACATTTATTAACGGAAAAACAGTTTCAATAAAAAGAGATAATCCTGATGATGTAGAACATTTAGGAAAAGAAGTTAGTTTAAAAATATATGATAGACGAGAAATAGCAGCTGGACAAAGTAGATACCAAATTGTTCAGCAACCTGTTTTCCCAAGAAAATCAAAGATACTTAATGATCGCCGAGGCGATTTAATGCTTCTGATCAATGGAATGCCGGTTATTCACATTGAATTGAAAAGAAGTGGTGTGCCGGTTAGCCAAGCTTACAATCAAATTGAAAAGTATTCTAAGGAAGGTATTTTTACTGGTTTGTTTTCACTTGTTCAAGTTTTTGTGGCGATGACACCAACCGAAACAAGATATTATGCTAATCCGGGGGTAGATGGACAATTTAATCCTGATTACTATTTCCAATGGGCAGATTTTAATAATGAACCGATAAATGATTGGAAAGATATTGCGTCTTCTTTGCTTTCAATTCCAATGGCACATCAGCTGATTGGGTTTTATACCGTAGCAGATGAATCTGATGGAATACTAAAGGTTATGCGTAGTTACCAGTATTATGCAGCCAATGCGATTTCAGATAAAGTAGCTAAAACAAAATGGGACGAAAAAAATCAACGAGGTGGATTTATTTGGCATACAACTGGTTCTGGAAAAACTATGACGAGTTTTAAATCAGCTCAGCTGATAGCAGATTCAAGGGACGCTGATAAAGTAGTTTTTTTAATGGATAGAATTGAATTAGGAACGCAGTCATTGGGAGAATATCGTGGCTTTGCCGGTGAGTCTAAAGGAATAAGCAATGAGTTGTCAAGTGTAAAAGCAACGGAAAATACATATACACTTATTTCTAAACTAAAGAGTGATTCTCATCTTGATACTTTGATTGTAACTTCTATTCAGAAAATGAGTAGAATTAAAGATGAAGATGGTGGATTGAATGCATACGATATTGAAAAAATTAACAGTAAGCGAATTGTGTTTATAGTTGACGAGGCTCATAGATCTACATTTGGAGATATGCTTCTAACTATAAAAAACACATTTCCCAATGCCCTATTCTTTGGTTTTACCGGTACTCCTATTCAAGAAGAAAATCAAAAGAAGATGAGTACAACGACTACAGTTTTTGGCAATGAACTTCATAGATATAGTATTGCTGATGGAATCAGAGATAAAAATGTTCTAGGATTTGATCCATACAAGGTTATGACTTATAAGGATAGTGATGTTCGCAGAGTTGTTGCACTTGAAAAAGCAAAAGCAAAAACGGTCGAAGAAGCTTTACAAGATTCTAAAAAATCCGAGATTTACTATAAGTACATGGATTCATCTAAAGTAAAAATGGCTGGTTATATTGGTGATGATGGAAAATATGTGAGAGGAATCGAGGATTATATTCCTAATTCTCAATATCAAACAGAAGAACATCAGAATAAAGTGGTTGAAGACATAGCTGATAAGTGGCTTGATTTAAGCCATGCTTCAAAATTTCATGCGATTTTTGCTACAAGCAGCATTCCAGAAGCGATTGAATACTATCGTTTATTAAAAGATAAAATGCCATCATTAAAGACAACATGCTTATTTGATCCGAATATTGATAATGGCGGAGGTGTTCAATTCAAAGAAGAAGGATTGGTTGAAATTATAGATGATTATAATAAAAAATATGACCAAGAGTTTTCTATTGGAACACATGCAGGATTCAAAAAAGATATTGCATTAAGATTGGCTCATAAAGAATATTATAAAACCGTTGATCGAGAACCGGAAAAACAACTTGATTTGTTAATTGTAGTAGATCAAATGCTAACTGGGTTCGATTCAAAATGGGTAAACACATTATATATGGATAAAATGCTGGAGTATGAAAATATAATACAGGCATTTTCGAGAACAAATAGATTATTCGGTCCCGATAAACCATTTGGAACTATTAGATATTACAGAAGACCTCATACAATGGAACGAAATATAAATGACGCTGTAAGTCTGTATTCTGGTAATAAGCCAATCGGTTTATTTGTGGATAAGCTATATAAGAACCTCGAAAAAATGAACGAATTATTTGGGGACATCAAAGATTTATACAAGAATGCAGGCGTAGAAGATTTTTCCAAACTTCCAGATGACGGAACTGTTGTTGCAAAGTTTGCTTCTTTGTTTAGAGAATTCAATGATTATTTAGAGGCTGCTAAAATTCAAGGCTTCAAATGGAATGAGTTGTCATATAAGTTTGTAGATGAAGATGGCAAAAAAGATGAAATAACAGTTGATTTCGATGAAACAACTTATCTTATTTTGGTTCAGAGATATAAAGAAATTCCTAGCGGAGATCCGATAGGACCGGGTGGAGATGATGTTCCGTATGATTTGGTAGGATACATTACTGAAATTGATACCGGAAGAATTGACGCCGACTATATGAACAGTCGGTTTGAAAAATATCTAAAGGCACTTCATAGTGATGAAGCTTCCGAAGATTTGAAAGAGCAAGCATTAAATGAGCTACATAAGTCGTTTGCTACATTGAATCAAGAAGAACAAAAATATGCGAATATCTTCTTACATGATGTACAACGGGGAGATGTTATCGTTGAAGAAGGAAAAACGCTGAGAGATTATATTACTGAGTATCAATTTAAGGCTAAAAATGATCAAATCCATCGTTTCGCAGATACCATAGGAATTGATGAGGACAAGCTTAGAGGTATGATGTGCTTAAAATTAACAGAAACGAATATCAATGAATTTGGAAGGTTAGACGAATTGAAGAATACAATTGATAAATCGAAAGCAAAATCCTACTTTGAAAACAAGGAAGGTATAAAGCTTAATCCACCAAAAGTAAATATTAGAGTAGATAAGCTTGTACGAGAGTTTATCTTAAAAGGTGGCTTTGAAATTGATTAAATAATTTCAAAAACAACCATAAATATCGAATCTAATGCTAATAGAGTCAAGGGTTTTCCTTGACTCTTTTACTTTAGCGTGGGAACAGCGTAAGGTTCGTGATGTAGCGGATAGATTTGATAATTTGCGTATTCCAGTTGCTGCTAATTTAAGAGTTCCGGGTGCTACTCCTTACTATGGGGCAAATGGAATTCAAGATTATGTAGAAGGTTTTACACATGATGGAGAATTTGTTCTTGTGGCTGAGGACGGTGCAAACGATTTGAAAAATTATCCGGTAAAATGCGTTAAAGGGCGTATTTGGGTGAACAATCACGCACATGTGCTTCAAGGAAAGCAAAATATTGCGGATAATCAGTTCTTAGCATTTTCTATAAATAGAGCAGATATAGAGTCCTTGTTAGTAGGTGGAGGACGAGCAAAACTCAATGCAGAAACAATGATGGATATATCTTTATCAATGCCAAATATAGAAGAACAGCGAATCATTGGACAATATATTTCGACTGTTGACAACCTTATCACCCTTCATCAACGTAAGCCATTTTGTATAAACAGGAGGCAAAAATGGAAACAAACAATAAAAATGCGGAATTGTTCTGCAAATATTATGCAAAATGGATTTCAGTATATAAGGAAGGGGCGATAAGGGAAGTTACTTTGGGTAAATATAAGATGACTCAGAAGTGGTTAGAGAAGCTTGCACCAGATTTGAAGATGTCTGATTTGAATAGAATTTCATATCAGCAACTTTTAAATGATTATGCAGCGACACACGAGCGACAAACTACTATGGATTTTCATCATCAATTAAAGGGAGCAATCTTAGACGCTGTTGATGAAGGATTGATAGAAAGAGATCCTACCAGAAAAGCAATCATCAAAGGTAAGACACCGAGTGAAAATAAGAAAATTAAATACTTAAATCAGTTTGAGCTACATACATTGATTTCAACATTAAATCTTTCATCAGAGATTAGCTGGGATTGGTTTATTTTGCTTGTTGCTAAAACTGGTTTGCGATTTTCTGAAGCCTTGGCTTTGACACCAAAGGACTTTGACTTTGCACATCAGTCGATATCAATAAGCAAGACTTGGAACTATAAAGGCGATGGCGGATTCTTACCAACCAAAAATAAATCATCAGTAAGAAAGGTTCAAATTGATTGGCAAATGGTTATTCAGTTTTCTGAATTGATAAAAGGATTACCGGAAGATGAACCGGTATTCATCAAAGGTAAAGTGTATAACTCGACTGTGAATGATATTCTGAGTAGGTATTGCAAAAAAGCAAATGTACCAGTGATTTCCGTACATGGCTTACGACATACTCATGCTTCAATTTTATTGTTTGCAGGAGTATCTATTGCAAGCGTTGCAAGAAGGCTCGGACATTCAAGTATGAATACGACACAAAAAACATATCTACATATTATTCAAGAATTGGAAAATAGAGATATAGATTTGGTAATGCGTTCGTTATCTGTATTAAACTAATAAAATTTAATGGCTTACGTTGATTAAAGTTGATAAGAACAGATGATGAATCAAAATTTGGGCTATCTTATGTGATAGCTCATTTTGTTTATTCAAAGTAATATATGGATATTCTAAATATTTTTTTAGAAATTAAAAGTATCAGTTGGAAACTATAAATAATGCTTTGTTCTAATCAACTCCAATATTTTTTAAAATATGTTTACGATACATACGGATGGAGGTGATTACATGCAAGATTTGACGGATCTTTCTGAAATAGAAATTGAACTAGACCTCGTAAAGATGGGCAAGCGTATCCAGAAAGTACGCAAGCTAAGAAGGCTAACCCAAAATGATCTTGCATCTATATGCAATTGTTCAAGTAATCATCTGAGTGCGATAGAAAATGGGATAAACAAACCATCGCTTGAGATGATGATGAAAATCAGTGTAGCACTTGATAAGAGCGTTGATTATTTTCTCATGGACTCATCACATGTTAGCAAAGCTTATCTGATTGACGATCAAATCATTGATCGGTTGAATAAATGTGATACTACGACATTACAGTTTATAGTTTCGTTCATTGACGATATTGTTATCTATAAAAAAGATGTCATCAGAAATTATAAAAAGCAAAATGAGTGATTCAAGAGAAAAAGCGTGATTAAGATTGCCTAACCTAATAGATTAGACAGTCCTCAAAACCGATAAAACAGACCGTAAGACTGTCGATATACGACTTTCTTGCGGTCTTTTTACATTCAAAGGAGCGTGAACAAAATGGAAATGAGAATTCCCCCGCCGAGTGCGGGACAAGAAATTTTAGAAGATTGGAAAGACTTAGCTTATTCGTCAGAGTTTGTGGAAACATTATGCAAGTTGGAGTTTCAATCGCATGATCAAGACAATCCGGAGAAGATTGCAATGAATGCCTTGAATACTGTAGCTGAATTTTATGACGCAGACTGGTGCGGTGTCGTAGAAGCAGATTTGATTTTTCACGTATGGAACCCTATCTGGTGGACAAGCGGAAAAATACATAATGATGTTGTACGGAAATTTTTTGAACAGGATAAGATTACTCCATCAGAAGAATGGATCAATGCCCTTCATCAAGGCAAATGCATGATTATTGAGGATACTTCCGTTTATAAAGATACGGATCCGGAGGAATATGCCAATTATAAGAATCTTGATATTGATTCTTTGATAGCGTATCCGTTTTGGAAGAATCCTGCCGGTTTTCTGATTGTGCTGAACCCGAAGAAACATAAGAGAAAGGTCAGCTTGATACAAGTGCTTTCTTTTGTAGTGTATTCAGCAATCAGCGAAGCAAGGCATACAGCCGGAAGCAATCGTGCATTTACGGTTGATGAGATTCGGACTGATAAGGATATTGTAATCAATTTATTTGGTTCGTTTGAAATCCATACTTTAAAAAGCGTGTTAAGAGAAGATGAAATCAATTCACCAAAGATTATAAGGATTTTGACTTATTTGTTGCTTAATCCGAACCAACATTGCTCACCGAGAAGATTATGCGATGCAATTTGGCCTGATGAGATTATTGATAATCCAAGCAGCAAAATTAAATCGCTTATTTATAGATTACATACGCTGTTTAGTGATGTGCTGGATCATAAGCTGATTATTTCGACTTATCGAGGGTATCAGCTGAATCCAGAATTGAATATCGTTACAGACCTCCAGCTATTTGAAGATTATTGGCTGTTGTCGCAAAAGACATTATCAAGCAAAGCCAAGATTGAGATTTTGAAAAAGCTGACAATCATTTATCGAGGAAGCTTACTTTCTTCAGCAACCGGAGAACATTGGTTATTGAACTCTGAAATTGGATTCCATCATAAATATATGGGGATTATCAATGATCTGCTGAAAGCATTCTTTGAAGCAGAAAGCTATGATGACATTCAAGAGTATGCAAGCAAAGCATTGATCATTGACAATGCCAACAAGGAAGTTTACTACTGGCTGATTAAAGCAATGTATAAACTTGGTGCAAATGGAATGGCTCGTGGCGAGCTTAGAAATGCTGAAAGACTTCTTTCTGATGAAGAATATCAAGTGTTGTTATCGGCATTAAATGGAGCAATATAGAGCCATAACACCACTATGCGACCGCCATACGACCGGTGTAACACCTAAAATTTTCTATACGACCATCATGCGACCGGCACAACACCGTTCGCAACACCCTCACTTTGTAGATTTTTTGTGCAAGGACAAAGCACAGAAAGCAAAGTGAGGGTTTTTAATTGGGAAAAAGAGATAAATACGGAGCGATTGTCTTTGCAAGAAATTGTGAAGATGGTCGCTCTTTTTCTTTATTTACAGCTTTAGTTCGTAATCGTTCTCCTCCCCCAACCTTTGAATTTCAAATCTACAAATTCAAGGAAAACAGGAGGAAATAAGAATGTATTACGATCCAAAAGAATGTGGAAAGAGAATCAAGGAATTAAGAAATTTACATCAATTAACACAGAATCAGTTATCTGAGCGATTAAATATCAGTTTGAGCATGATGAGCAAGTTAGAACAAGGTACAAAGAGCATATCCGTAGATCTTGCCATTGAAGTCACTGAGTATTTTAATGTTTCGCTTGATTATTTACTACTTGGAAAAGGCATGAGAACAGATGAACTGCAAAAGAAATTGCTGAAAGCTGAAGCACTGATTCGTGATGTTGCAACTTCGATATAAGTAGCACGATTAGTGTCATCAACTGGCACTATTGGTCCCTCCTAAAGTGATTCGGGAAAGGATAAAATTTGGGTGTAGTCAGAAATGAGCTACAGGATCTTTGAAAACTGAATATCATTCATCAGGTACATTCCTGTTGTCGGTGTGAGAACATCAGCCACATCAGTGATACGCCATGACTGCACGAAGTGAATTAGACAAGGTAAGGGTTTTGATTCATGGGATTGCACGAGCGAGTCTTATCAGCTTGTAAAAATAAGTTAGCTTCTTATTTGGCAATGAAAGCAACAGGGACAATGATACTTCTCTACGGAGCTGGCGGAGAACCCGGCGGAGGGCAGAAACCCTATGGAGCTGTTTAGCTGACAGCCATCTGATGATTTCCCAATACGATTTTTACAGTCAATCCCTAGGGGCGTTTAGGACAAATATAGGGTTCACATATTCGCATTGGAAAGCTGCGATTGTCAAAACGATTGCAGCTTTTCGGTACATACCCAAGAAAAGGAGGTCATTCAATATGATGAATAAAGATTGGGCGTATCGTAGAGGCGATATATATTATGCTGATTTGAACCCTGTGTGTGGCTCAGAACAAGGAGGTTTGCGTCCGGTAGTGGTCATTCAGAATAATATCGGTAACAAACACGCACCAACCTTGATCGTAGCTATGGTAACGACTAAAACAACAAAGAAAGCCAGCTTACCAACACATTATTTGATTAGAAATAATGACGCATTTACAGAACCGTCTATTGTTCTTCTGGAGCAGATTAGAACGATAGATAAGAAAAGAATCAAATCGTACTTAGGAAAAACGACTGAAAAAGAATTATTGGGAATTGATAAAGCACTTCTTAGAAGTCTATCTTTGAATTATTTGATTTGTATTAAAGAGCCAAGAAATTAACGAGATAAATGCTAGGAAGATGAAATGTTTTCATAATTGAGAAGTTGACTTAAAACTTGTGGATCGTCTGTCTGTGAAAGCAGACAGACGATTTTCATAGGTGTATGGAATTGCTTTTAGTTTTACATATCATTTTGCAAAACCGGATATGTAGAACGGAGGCTTTCTATGAAAGATGAATGGACAGATTTAGCTAACTTTTTACAAGAGATGATTGAAAAGTATTATAGTTCCCTTGACCTTAGTAATGACGAAATTGACATCGTTGCTAGAAAATAAGATTAAAAATAGAATGAAGATGGGTTGAGGAGTTTGTGTGAGAAAAACTCACACAAACATTTACATAACAAGCAAAGATAGACAAGCAGGAGGAAAGTTACATGGAAAAAGAAAAAGTATATACATATACACGAGTATCTACAGCAATGCAGATTGATGGGTATTCATTGGAAGCACAGAAAAATAGAATTAAAGCGTTTGCTGATTATAGTCAATTTAATATTGTTCATGAGTATGAAGATGCTGGAAAGTCAGGAAAATCTATTGATGGAAGAATTGAATTTCAAACAATGCTGAATGACATTATTTCAGGGAAAGATAAAGTATCTTATGTATTGGTTTACAAATTATCAAGATTTGGAAGAAATGCTGCGGATGTACTTTCTACGCTTCAGATTATGCAAGATTACGGTGTCAATTTAATCTGTGTTGAAGATGGTATAGATTCCTCAAAAGACGCTGGTAAACTGATGATTTCTGTATTATCTGCTGTTGCAGAAATAGAACGTGAGAATATCAGAATCCAAACAATGGAAGGGCGTATTCAGAAAGCTCGAGATGGAAAGTGGAACGGTGGATTTGCTCCGTATGGATATAAGATAGTCGATGGTGTTTTGGAAATCAACGAAGAAGAAGCGGAAGCAATTAGAATGATTTTTGATATGTATGCTAATACTGACATGGGAGCAAATGGCATTGCTAAATACCTAGAAAATCATGGCATTAGAAAAATTGCTAGACAAAATGGAAAATATCCACTATTTTCTCCACATCTGATTAGACAAATTATAAATAATCCTGTATACAATGGAAAAATTGCTTATGGGAGAAGAAAAACGGAAAAAGTACATGGAACAAGAAATGAATATAAACAAGTTAAATCTGATGATTATCTTTTGGTAGATGGACTTCATGAAGCTCTTGTTGATGATGAGTTGTGGAATAAAACACAGATTAAAATTGCTTCACAAGCTAAAAAATATGAAGTCGTTGATAGAGTTAAAAATCAGCAAAAACATTTATTGTCAGGACTAGTGAAATGTCCGATTTGTGGAACAGGGATGTATGGAAACAAATCAATTAAGCATAGGAAAGATGGCTCAAAATATAAAGATTTCTATTATTATGGATGTAAACATAGAAAGTTTATTAATGGAGAAAAGTGTACATATAACAAGCAGATAAATGAAGATGTTTTAAATAACGCTGTGATAGAAATATTATCTAAAGCAGTCAATAATCCAAAGTTGATATCAATTATGGAAGATAAGATTAATACCAAAATTGATACTTCAGAAATTGACTTAGAAATCAAAAATTATGAAAAACAGTTAAGACAGTTCCAACTAATAAAGAATAACTTAATTAGTGAAATTGATATGCTTGATCCGGAAAACAAACATTACATATCAATAAAAAATGATTTGAATGAACGCTTGTATTCTATGTACGATAAGATTGAAGGTGTTAGAGAATTACTAAATGATGCAAATGCAAGAAAGTTAACAATCGAAGAAGAAAAGTTAACTAGTGAAAACATTTATAGAATTCTAATGCAATTTGATAAGCTGTATAGTAAAATGAGTAATGACGAACAGCGGAAATTTGTAGAACTCATTATTGAAGAGATACATATTTATGAAGAAAGACAAGCTAACGGTCAATGGATAAAAAGTATCCATTTTAAACTTCCAATAGTTGAGGATCTTTTAAATGTAGGTTTGGACAAAAATTCGCAAGTCGAGACGGTTGTTCTTTTATACAAATAGAGGGGACAGTAATACAGCGTAAAACAGAAAGGGTTAAGTGGTAATACATGTTTGAACCTGGTTTGGAAATTGGTCAAATTCTGAAGAATACTGATATAATGGAGATATTTAAATGTGGAAATATGGGTGGTATGCGCCGCTCTAAAGCAACGAATAGCTTGGTTATTATTTCCGATTATACGAAAGGAATTTATCACGATAAATGGATCGGTGGCGTACTTCATTACACTGGTATGGGGAAAAAAGGTGACCAAGATATTAATTGGGCTCAGAACGCGACTTTGGCCTCTTGTGGCAAAAATGGCATTGATGTCCATCTGTTTGAGGTTATGAATAGGGGAGAATATATCTACTGTGGAAGAATTGAACTTGTAGATAAACCGTATACAGATATTCAACCAGACGAAGACGGAATGGATAGAAAAGTCTGGATGTTTCCTATTCGCCCTGTGCCGGACAACGACGTTGAAAAGCCGAATATGTTTGTGTTTAAGGACATGGATGATTACAAGGCGTACGGAAAAAATATTGATGAAGAATACAGAAGGATGCTTGCAGGACGCAAGAAATCTAGAAACAGAGAAATAAAGAAAACAGTGCCTGTGATTCCAACTACTTCAAATGGACTACTAATACACGTTGTCGAAATCCCTGCAGAGATAGTGGGGCAAAAAGTAAAGCATAAACTCTATGGAGAAGGAACGATTAGTAGTATTGATGGAGCCAGCATTGTTGTTTTATTTGATTCTGTAGGGGAAAAGAAGTTGGGTTATGATATTTGCATAAAAAATAGATTGATTGAAATGATTTAACCCAGGAAAACTAAACCACCCCACCTGCCAACAGGCAGGTGGGGTGGTTTTTTCAGGTGAAGAAAATCATTCAGTTTCCCGCAGGCGTTCCACGATGGTCAGTTTGGCAACGCTGTGGTAGATTCCTAACGGGACCAGAGAGCCCAGCAGGACAAACACCGGAAGCAAAAGGAAAATCGGCAGGATGGTGAAGCGGTAGCTAAAGAACCAGAAGAGATTTTCTACCGCGGAGCCGACCAGCGGTCCCATGAGCAGAGCAATCGCCAGCGAGAGCAGTGCGGCTCCGAGCGAGTAGCAAAGCCCTTCGTAGACCAGCATCTGCTTGAGCTGTCTGCCGGTCATGCCGACCGATTGCAGCATGGCAAATTCCCGCTTACGGGTCAGGATGCCGGTGAGGATGGCATTGAAGAAGTTGAGGATGCCCACCAGCCCGATGATGAAGCTCAAGGTGCCGCCCAGCATCAGGAACATCGAGCGGAAGCTTTCAAACTGTGCAACGTAGGTCGCCTTGCTTTCATAGTCGAACTGCGGGTTTTGATTTTCGGTGTAGTCGGCAAGGAAGCTTTCCATCGCGGCGTTTGCCTCGTCGGTGGTATCAAAGGCGTAGAGCATGACCGAATCGGTGCCCGAGTCGGTGCAGAAGGTCTGGGCATTGAGGATAAATTCATCTGAACCGTAGTAGCGGTAGGAAAGGGAAGAAGGAACACAGACCAGCGCACAGACGGTGTAATCGACATCCCGCCAGCGTTTGGCGCGGGAGGCATAGCCGGCGACCGTATCCAGATTGGTCCCCTCGGGGAAAACCTCTCCGGTGAGCGGATTATAGTATTCCCACTCCTCCACATAGCGGATGGTGACGGTGTCGCCCAGCTTTGCCCAGTGGGAGTCGGGGTGTGGTTCGCCGTAATCATCATCGGAGTAGACAGCGGCAATCGAGCGGCTGCCGTCGGTGTACAGCGGCGAGAGGTCGCCCTCGAGCAGGCGCAGGCGGTCCAATGCAAACGGCTCCATGCCGTACAGCTGAGCATCTTCGGCAATCAGACCCTCTTGATTTTTTTCCTCAAATTTAATCGCGCGGTCCATCTCCTCCCGGCTCATCCACATACCATGCAGGGTGCGGTAGTAGTCCTCGGTGATGAATTCCTGTGAAGGAAAGGTTCTGCCGTACACTCTGCCGCCTTCGGTGATACCGCCCTGTGCTTCTACCTCGTCGATGACTGACTCCGGCAGCAGGGTGTCGCCTCCAAAGAGAGTGCTGGTCTGAAAATATTTGGCATCCGCCAGAACGAAATCGCTGGTGACAAAGTTGGCAAGATATTTGTCCATGTCAAAGCCATTGGTAAAGGTGACAGTGAGGTTGAGCAGGACGACAGCCAGCGACAGGGAGAGAACGGTGACCACCGTTTTGGTGCGGTTGCGTCCCAGGTTGGATTTTGCCATTGAGAAGAGCGAAAGGTTTTTTACAGAACGTTTTTTCTTGCGCTTGATGTTGCTGCCCTCGGTGTAGCGGACGGCTTCCACCGGTGAAACCTTGGCGGCTATCTTTCCGGGACGGTAGCAGGAAAGCAGCACGGTGAAGAGGGAAAACAGCGAAGAAACGATGAAGATGGCAGGGTTGAGGGAAACCAGGCTGACGATGCCATCCAGACGGGAGATGATGACCGGTGTGAGCGCGCCGCCGACAAACCAGCCGCCCACCAGACCGAGCGGGATGCCCAGCAGGCTGAGCAGCAGCGCCTGTAGACGGATCATGCGGGAAATCTGGGAAGGGGTGGTGCCGATGGTCTTGAGCAGACCGTAGAAGCGGATGTCGTTTGCCACCGAAATCTGAAAGACGTTGTAGATAATCAGATAACCGGTGAAGACAATCAGCAGCAGCATGGCAGCAATGGCAAGGATGGTGCCGGGGTCGATGTTTTCTGCCAGCTGAGAGGCGCTGTATCCCCAGTTGACACCAGTGCGGATGTAGTTGTCTCCGTCAGCAGGGCTTTCATCCTGATAGCCGAAGTTGGCAAGCACCTGCTTCATATTCTGATCGATATTCAGAGAGTTTTTGAACATGACGTCCAGGTTCCAGCTGCCGGTCATTCCGTCTTTGGCTTGACCCGGGATGAGACCGACCTCATCATAGATTTGCTGGGCACGGCTGAGCGGGATGAGGATGTGGTTTGCTACCACTGCCTCGTCATATTCCCACCAGCCGCACAGGGTGAAGGTCTGGGTGGTCGTATGACCGTCCACCGGAAAGGTGACGGTAAACTGTGCGCCAAGCTCAGGTTCTACCCCCAGCAGCTCCAGCACGCGGGTGTCGGTGGCAGCCTGGTTGGTTCCCTCCTGCGGCAGAGCGCCTTCGATGGGGTCGCAGTACATCCAGTGCGCCTGTGTAGCGTCCGAGTAACCGACCTCCACATGGGATTTGTTGAAGGGGATGTCGTCGGGCATTCCGACAAAGCGGCGCAATCCCCATTCCTGAATGAGCGGGTCGGTCTTGATCTGGTCAAACTGCTCCTCAGTCAGATATTTAAAGCTGCCGTGGTTCCAGCCGCCGCACTGGCGGAAGTTGGACTGCTGAAAGCCGTCGTTGATGGAAAGGGCAATGGTGAACAGCGAGGTGAACAGCAGGGTGGTCAAAGCGATGGCAAATACCGCGATGAGGTTCCTGCTTTTGGATGCTTTGAGCTGCCGAAAGCTGAGCGTTCGGATGCAGCGTCTGTTTTTTACCTTCATAATACACCCTCCTTATCGGCGCTCGACAATCTTGCCGTCCTCGATGCGGATGATGCGGTCGGCAAGCTGGGCAATCTCCTCGTTGTGGGTGATCATCACAATCGTTTGACCGTACTTCTGGCTGGTCACCTTGAGCAGACCCAGCACGTCCTGACTGGTTTTGGAGTCGAGGTTTCCGGTCGGCTCGTCGGCAAGGATGATGGCAGGCTTGGAAGCGAGCGCACGCGCGATGGCAACCCGCTGCTGCTGACCGCCGGAGAGGTTGTTGGGCAGATTTTCCAGCTTGCGCTCCAGACCCAGCGTTTCGATGATGCTGTCGATGTAGGAGGCATCGGGTGTCTTGCCGTCCAGCTGCACCGGCAGGACGATGTTTTCATAGACATTCAGAACCGGCACCAGGTTGTAATTTTGAAAGACGAAGCCAATCTTTCTGCGGCGGAAGATGGTCAGCTCCTCATCCTTGAGGGAGAAGATTTCCTTGCCATCCACCTCGACACTGCCGCCGGTCGGGCGGTCCAGTCCACCGAGCATATGCAGCAGGGTGGATTTACCGGAGCCGGAGGTTCCGACGATGGCAACGAACTCTCCCTTCTCCACCGAGAAGTTGACGCCGTCCAGCGCGTGGACCTCATTTTCGCCGGAGCCGTAAATTTTTGTCAGGTTGCTTGCCTGTAAAATTTTCATACCAAATACCTCCATAAAAAAATCTGTATGTAAAGATAACGTTGATCCTTGCATACAGATTATCGCATATCAATCTTTCCACAATCTTTCCAGAAGTCAAAAGAATCTTACAGTTTTATAAGATTTGGGCAGAGCGCGGCAGAAAAACGGAAAAGGTGGAGCCGATGCCCACTTCGGAGCGCAGCTTGATATAGCCGCCCTGGTCGCTGATGATTTTTCTTGCCAGGTACAGTCCGATGCCGACCCCTTCCTCTTCGCACACCGCCTGGGAGCGATAGAAGCGGGAGAAGATTTTGGGCTGCTCGGCTTCTGCAATGCCGATGCCGGTGTCGGTCACGTCCACGCGGGCAAACAGCTCGTACAGCTGCACACCGACGCAGATGCTGCCCGATTCGGTGTACTTGATGGCATTGTCCACCAGGTTACCCAGCGCCTCGGCAGTCCACTTTCCATCAAAATCGGCGGCAGCGGCGGTGGGAAGAACGGTGAAGGTCAAGCCTTTTTCGTCGGCTTTACGGGTGTACTGGGCAGCGATTTCATCCAGCAATGGCTGGAGCGGCTGCGGGTGTGGCGAAAGGGTCAGGATGCCGTTTTCCAAACGGGAGAGCTTGACCAGCGAGTCGATGAGAAAGCGCAGCTTTTCGCTATGCTGGCGGATGGCTTCCACATTGGAGCGCATCTGCGGGGGCAGCTCTTCCTCCGACAACAGCTCGCTGTACAGCATCAGGTTGGCGATGGGCGTTTTGGTCTGGTGGGAGATGTCGGAAATCATCTGCTTAATCTTGTCCTTTTCGACCGTCACATTTTGTGCGGAGAGGGTACAGGAGGAAAGGTAATCGGAAAACTTGGTTTCCAGCGCAGAAAGGCGGCTTTCATCAAAGTGGCTTTCGGCGTAGCTTCCTTCCAATGCGGCATCGAGCATCTGTTCGATGGTGTCCATCGTTTTTTTGGTTCGGCGTCGGTCGATGAGGACAATCAGCAGAGCAAGCAAAATCATACCGACCGCCAGCAGAAGCAGGCGTTCATTGTCCATTCTTTTTCCTCCAGCAGTAGCCGATGCCGTAGACGGTTTGGATAAAATCGTGTGCGCCCAGCTTGTCGCGCAGCCGTTTAACGGTGACCGAGAGGGCGTTTTCATCGACATATTCTGCACCGTCGGTCCAGATGCGGTCGATCAAACGGCTGCGGCTCAGGGTGGTTCCCTGGTTTTCCACCAGCAGGCGCAGCAGCTTCTGCTCGGTTTTGCTCAGTTCCACAGCGGTGCCATCGGTCCAAAATTGCATCCGTTCAAAGTCAAAGACAAATCCATAGTCCCGAAAGATGCTGTCGGCTCGGCTGTTCTTTTTGCGCAGCTGGGTATTGACCCGCGCACGCAGAACAGACAGGGAAAAGGGCTTGGTGATGTAATCGTCTGCACCCTGCTCCAGTCCGTTTACAATGTCCATGTCGGTGTCGTTGGCGGTCAGCAGGATGACCGGACGCAGCGGAGAGGAGGTCTTTATTTCCCTTAAAAAGTCCAGACCGCTGCCGTCCGGCAGATTGATGTCCAGCAGCACCAGTGAAGGGTCGCTGCACAGCAGTTGTTCTCGTGCAGTTTTTAAGTTAGGGCAAGGAATCAGCTGACGCTCTTCCTGCTTGAGCGCACGGCACAGTCCCTGATTCAAACTGAAATCGTCCTCTATAATCAAAATCTGTTCCATGATAGTTCTCCAATCCTTCGATGAGCTTTCCTCTGCATTATATTCCATTTATAACAGAATAGCAACCATTGGAGGATGGCTCTTTCAGACACAAAAAAGCCCTGCCAGGCGGCAGGGCTTTTACGGTTACAAAACGGTTTGTCTAAATCCGATTAGCAGTTGCAATCTCTGTTAGCAGAACCCTTCAGGGAGGTGGAGCTGCCTCTGTTAGCAGAACCTTTCAGGGAAGAACCGTTGTTTCTGCTGGTGGAGCTCTTCAGAGAAGAAGAGTTGCTTCTGCTGGTGGAGCTCTTCAGAGAAGAAGAGTTGCTTCTGTTTGCAGAACCCTTCAGGGAAGAAGAGTTGCTTCTGCTGGTGGAGCTCTTCAGGGAAGAAGAGTTGTCTCTGCTGGTGGAGCTCTTCAGGGAAGAAGAGTTGCTTCTGCTGGTAGAGCTCTTC
>OFPS01000396.1_pt1 | contig 43961 bp, 37 predicted proteins | sample 1542111 | NCBI WGS metagenome assembly OFPS01 (sample SAMN04209233, study PRJEB22552) | human gut metagenome | biome: gut; material: feces | host: Homo sapiens | place: USA: Oklahoma | reverse complement strand
CTGCTTAACTTCAAAATCCTTGCGGTTAATGTGTCAAGTGTTATTGACAATTTCACTTCAATATTACAAAGGGTGATAGAATGGAAGATATTTTAAGCAAATGTGCAAACAAAGCGTATATGGACTTGTGCAGAACAATCAGATTTAAGACGGACGACAGCAGCATCAAAGCAAAGTACAAGGCAACAATTTGTGATATGCTTATGCAGAAATATGATGTTCTGTGCAATGCTGTCAGTGCTTGTTCTGACGAAGAAAAACAAAATATTTTCGATAAGGAGCATAATCACATCTGCGAAGAAATCGTCAAGAGATATTCTGAAATCAGCGAATTCACATACGGTCAGGCACAGAAGTGGCTGAATATGATGCTGAAATATGTCCTCTTAATTGAGGAGGATTCTGTTCTGAAAAGTTATCTGCATATTCCAGTTGACAGTTATATTATGCAGGCTGTTGGTTCGGATAACCCCAAACTGAAATATTGTCTGAAATTGGAATGTGTTCCAAAAAAGGATGGTACTTTAGGCAAGTATAGCGAAAGCAGTTCTAAACCTTGGAGCAAGTGGAATTATGAAGAATATATTGCCTTTCAAAGTGCTGTAAGAACTGCCATTTCAGAAAGTAATTATCATTCTCCCATTGAATGGGAAAATGAAGCGTGGATTGAAGTTGCAGAATATAGAAAATAAAAGGAGAAAATTACAATGGCTTTTTGTATGCAATGCGGTAATCAATTAAATGAGGGTTCAGCTTTTTGCGGTAAATGTGGTGCTAAAGTATATACCGGAGCGACCCAGTCACATCCGACAAATAATGGCTTTTTCAACCAGTTGAACAGCACCGTTAAAAAGGCAATGAATGGTGCGCAAAAAGTTGTCAGTGATATTTCGGGAAGTCAATCAGCGAATACTTCTTCTAATAATACTTCACACACTATGTATGAAGTATTTACCCCTGCGCTCGGTTTGGGAAAGAAATTTATTTTTACAGAAAACTCTTTAATATATGGCAGTGCAGAATACGCTTACTCGGAATTGACACAGATCAATATTACAAATCCACCCAGACCAATGTCAAACGGCGTAGCTCAAACAAATGCAAATGGAAAATATCTCACTTTAGCTTTTGAGTACAGTCAAAAAGAACGCTTTGCCAGTGCAGTAACATATGCAAATGAACAAATCGCTTCTGCAAATGGAGTGAAGCAAAATTATAAATACATTTTGCAGTCGCCCAACGGCACTAAGCTGGAGATATATGAGGATTATGCAATTCTGTATTATTTGAAATCCGGATATAGCAGTATTCTGAGCAATTCTATGAAAGGCGGTTCAAGCGGAAGTATTGTTTATTTCTCCGATTTGACATTACAGATGATAAACACTGTAGAAAATACATCTGCTTTAAAAATTGATATATTGGGCAATAATGGTGCATCTCCTGTATCTATGCCTTTAAATCCGCAGGATATAGAAACTGCGAAAGCTGTTATTTCCTATATAGAGGAAGTGAAAAACAGTAAACAAGATGAATCAAAGGAAACTACACCGGATAAATGGGAGCAGGTAGTTGGCTCAATCAGAAAGTTTCCTTTATGCGGAAAGGAACTTGAAATTTCAGAAAGTATGGATATTTTCAATTCATACAGACTGAAATTCCGCGAGCTTGCTTCTATTTGTGCTGATAATGCAAGAATAGAATATGACAGAAAAGTTCAGAATCTCACCACATTTCTTGGCTTTTATCCGAACATATATCAATCCTATCTCAGCGTTTTAATCAAGCAGTCCATGAACATTTTGATTTCTGAGGGAATATGGACAGTGACGGAAGATTCATTTGAACAGCAGCACCTTGCTGACTTTCACCTTGGAATGAATGACTATACCACAACCCTCGAAAGTATTGAATTGACATTGCAAGCAAACCGCAGAAGAATGTCAAGTCTGACAAGCCTAATTCCAAATCTAAGCGGCGGTGGTTTTGGTCTAAAGGGAGCAGTCAAGGGAATTGCAACAGCTACAGCATTCAATATTGTTCGTGACGGAGCAGAAGCAGGACTCATAAACAGTGTATCCAACATCAATCAGGCACAGCAGGCAGAATTATACGGTCGTATTAAACCCGACTATTTGTTTGAATGTGTATTCACGGATTATTGGCGTGTTTTCTTATCGCTTGTATACTTATTAAATAAAAATGGAAAATCAATCTGGTGGCTTACAAACGAAACAACGCAACAGGCAAATAATATATTTCAGAATATGTCAAATCCGAATTTTCCGCAGGATAAGTTGCTTGATGTATTTCTGGATATTCTGAAAACAAATCCATACAATACGGAATACCACAAATTTATGCTATCTCGCTTTGGTGAAAATGAAGAAACAACAGCTATTAAAAACTACTTTGGTTATACCGATTTTGATAATCCAAGAATTATATAAAAGTAAGCATCTCTTTCCGTTTATAATTTTTGATACCATAAAAACAGCCGTAATCGTAAAAAATTACGGCTAAAATTATAAAAGAAACAGTTGACTTCTTTTCGTTTATATCTTATAATATATACAACATTATATTTTGTGAGGTGTTTTCGATGATTTACGGTTATGCGAGATGTTCCACCAATGAGAAAATGCAGGATATCAACAGGCAAGTCAGGGAACTAAAACAACAAGGGGCAACTGATACTACAATATATCTTGAATACGAAAGCGGAATGAAAGCCGACCGAGTAGAACTGCAAAAACTTCTTGATATTGTGCAGTCAGGAGATACCATTATTGCAACAGAGGTCAGCAGAATTACTCGAAGTACAAAACAGCTTTGCGATATTATTGAGCTTGCTAAAAATAAGCATATCAAATTAGTGCTTGGTACTTTTGTTGTGGATTGCAGTAAGGAGCTTGACCCAATGACAGAGGGAATGCTCAAAATGATGGGCGTATTCAGTGAACTGGAACGCAATATCATAAGTCAAAGGGTAAAAAGCGGTATGGAAAATGCAAAAGCCAAAGGCAAAACTATCGGCAGACCGCCTACAACAGCCGAGGATATTCCAAGTATCTTTTATAAGCATTATCCGAAATATAAAAAGGGTGAGATCAATAAAAAAGAGTTTTCAAGACTTTGTGACTTGTCTTATCCGACGATTTATAAATATTTGAGTATTGTGGAGAGTTGATTATTATGAATGTTGTAATCTATGCAAGATTTAGTTCAAGCTCACAGCGAGAAGAAAGTATTGAGGGACAAGTAAGGGTATGTCAAAAATATGCTGAAGAAAACGGCTACACAATAATAAACACATATTCAGACAGAGCAATCAGCGGAAAGACAGATTCACGCCCGGCATTACAGAAAATGTTAACAGATAGTTCCAAAAAGCAGTTTCAAGCTGTTCTTGTATACTCACTTGACCGATTCGGTCGAAACCTTATGCAATCCGTAATTAATGAGTGTAAATTAGAAAAAAATGACGTAAAACTTTTATCCGCAACTGAAAAATTTGAAGATAATGCGGCAGGAAATCTACAGCGTAATATCTTGAAATCATTTGCACAGTATTATTCGGAAGAACTTTCAGAAAAAGTAATTCGTGGTATGAATTTGAATGCTGAGAAGTGCTTGTCTACTGGCGGTAATATTGCATTGGGCTTCAGAGTTGGAGAGGATAAAAAATTTCATATCAATAAGGAAGAAGCACTCATTGTACGATATATTTTTGAAAGCTATGCAAATGGTATGACAATAAAAGAAATAACAGACAATCTTAATGCACAGGGGTTCAAAACTTCAAGAGGTGCTAAATTTAATAAAAATTCCTTGCGCACACTATTACAAAACAAACGATATATCGGAATATACACATATAAAGGGACAGAAACCCCTAATGGAATGCCTCGTATCATTCCAGACGAATTGTTCTATAAGGTTGCAGACATCCTGGAAAAGAACAAAAAAGCACCTGCCCGAGCAAAAGCGGATGTAGAATACCTACTTACATTAAAGTTGTTTTGTGGTCATTGCAAAAAGATGATGACGGGAATTTCAGGTACAGGCAAGATGGGAAAGACATATCGTTATTATGAATGCAAAGGGCGTAGAGACAAGACCTGTGCTAAAAAGAGAGTGAGAAAAGAATATATTGAGGATTTGGTTGTAGAAGTTTGCCGACAGCAATTAACAGATAAGAATATCAAAAAGATTGCAAATGAGCTAATGGCAATTGCAAATACCTCTGCCGAATCGCATAGAATTGCTGCACTGAAAAAACAGATAAAAGAATATGAACGCAAACGCAATAATCTTTTGAATAATGTAGCAGAATGTGATATTCCAAGTGTCTGCAAATCAATTTTTGTTAAAATCGAAGAAGTTGAAAATGTTCTGAAAACGCTTGAAGAAAACTTAGAAAATGAAACGAGGAATCAATCTGTAATTTCAGAGCCGCAGATTCGTTTCTTTCTGAATTCACTCAAAAAAGGGAATACAAGCGATATAAAATATCGGAAAGCTCTTATTACAATGTTCGTGAATACAATATATCTTTACGATGATAAAATGACACTTGTTTTTAATTCAGGCGATGACCCTGTTACTATTGACGACTTTCTTTTGTCTGAAATTGAGGAGAATTTTCAGCATATGGAAAAGGGTTTGTTTTTGGATAAGGTAAGTCCACCAATTTACAAAGAGGACTGCCAAATATGGCAGTCCTCTTTGCTTTTTTATATAATCTTTACAGAATTTATTTTTTCTTCTCTATAAATATTTGAATCTGTTTCAGATACCCTTTAAAATAGAAATATAGAATACTTTAGAGCAGAAACAGAGGATTTCCATTATGAAGAACAAAACCAACGTCGCCGCTGCTGTCGGAGAACGAATCCGTCAGTTCCGCACCCGGCAGCACCTTAGTCAGGAAGAACTGGCTTTTGCATCAGAAATTCACCCCGCTTATATCGGCAAGGTGGAACGCGGGGAAAAATGCCCCACGATTGAAACCGTTTCGAAGATTGCCAACGGGCTGAAAGTGTCGATCCCGAAATTGCTGGACATTGATTCTAATACGGAAGTGGGGGGAAGAAGACGCTTTTCATCGCATCAAGGTTGCTATGAATGGGCTGTCGCCGGAACAAATGGTCAAAATTGCACAAATCGTGGAGGAAATCACCGATTTTACACAGGAACCGTCTTGATTCATCTGCAGGCAAACGAAAAGCAGGGCAGTGTTTTTGCCCTGTTTTTTTGTTTTTTCGGCAGAATTTTGATAGTTCTATTTTATTTGAAAAACTAAAGTGGCATAATATTAGCATCAAATGAAACAAAACTGTTTTACAATCTATGGAATTACTCTTGACATTTATTTTAAGACAGTTTATAATTGATGTGATACCGTCGTTTTATACAGAAAGGAAAAATGCAAATGAGCAGTAACAATGACTTTGAAATTGAAAATGGTGTACTGGTAAAGTATACTGGTGCAGGCGGAGATGTTGTGATTCCGGACGGGGTGACTAGTATTGGTGATTGGGCGTTTTCGAGGTGTGAAGGTCTGACTAGTGTCACAATGCCGGATAGTGTGACTAGTATTGAGGATCATGCGTTTTGTGAGTGTACAAGCCTGACAAGTATTGTAATTCCGAACGGCGTGACCACTATTGGAGATTATATGTTTCATAGTTGTAAAAGTTTGACCAGCGTTACGATTCCTGACAGTGTGACTAGTATTGGAAGTGTGTATTTGTTGATTGCATAAGTTTGACCAATATCACAATTCCAAATCATGTGACTAGCATTGGAGATTGGACGTTTTATAAATGTACTAATCTAATCAGTATCGCAATTCCAGATGGTGTGACTAGTATTGGAAGTGGTGTATGGAATAGCTGCGAAAGGCTGACTAGTGTTAAGATTCCCGACAGTTTGAACAGTATTGGAAATTGGGCATTCGCCTGTTGTAAAAGTTTGACCAGCATTATGATTCCGAAGCGTGTAATCAATATTGTAGAAGCGGCGTTTTGGGGGTGTGAAAGTCTGACCAATATTAAAATTGCGATTTCTGATGAAAAGTTCCTGATTGTTGGCTATTATATTGAAGTGGAAAAAGATATTGTTGCGGTGAAAGAAATGCTGCGAACCGGAAAAATGGACACAGAGGTGAAAATGCCGCTGTGTATGAAATTTCAGATGGCTGTAGAAATGATCGACTTGCACGACAACGCAGAAGCTAAGGCGTATGTGAAAAAGATGCTTACCAAGGGCGTGAAGATGCTGATTGACAACGGTAATTTGCAGCTGATTCAGGTGCTTCTGGGAAAGACGGATTTTGTTACGAAGAAAAACGTGGACAAGTATATTCAGTATGCTATTGACAAGAAACAGCAGGAGATTTATTTGGACTTGATTCGCTATAAGAATGCGATCATGGCATAACAATAATTTGGAAAAACGACGAAATTATGCGTGTGATTTGGGCGTGTTGGCATAGGATTCTGCCGCAGAGCGTTGGTTTTTATGCGGATACGCCTGAATTTTGCTTTTGCAGGAGCAATGGTAATTTGAAAGATACAACTTTTTCGATTGCGTTTTGGGCTTATATAATTGCTGAATTGCACTTTACAAGTTGATTGCACCTTATATTTATAAATTTGATGCTGTTGAACTTTTTTATTTTTTGAAATCGGAAAAATGGTTGACATGCGACGCAAAATGTGGTATACTAATTAAGTCGGTACGAGAGGTACGGACGAAAGTATATCGCGGGATGGAGCAGCTCGGTAGCTCGTCGGGCTCATAACCCGAAGGTCGTCAGTTCAAATCTGGCTCCCGCAACCAAAATGAAAAGAACATTCAAGCAAGTGAAACAGCTGGAGGTGCAAGTTTAGCTGTTGATTTGCCTGAATGTTCTTTTTGAAATCAATCAGTCGAAAGACTGTGTATCATAAAAAATGGTGTAAAGCGTCTGAATAGAACGCTTCACATACCACCGAACGGCAACATCCTCACTACTTTGCAGCGGCTGAGTCCAAACCAATTCGTTTGATGATAACGGTTTGAACGAATGCACAGAAAGTACCGTCAGCAAAAAATGCTGATATAAGATGTTTGATTGTTTGGGATTGTTTAAAAAAAGAGCAAGCCTGCCAGAATGGTACTCTGGACAGGCTCGCAAAAATCTATTCAAAGCATCGCATTTTGAGTGACCGGACAGCCACTTACAAAACGGATACATGAACAGCATTCTCACAAGTCAGTACAGAATACGGACTAGGTCTTCTGTCTGGCGTAAGGGTATAGTTGTGCGTCAACGCAACTATACCCTGTGGGGGTGCTCTTTTGTTTATCATTGTATCACATTTCAGTTATGATGTCAAGCAAAACTTTGTGATATTTGAGAATATTAGGCACATTTTTTAGAAAAAGCGTTGATATTGCTCCCTTTCTGTCCCAAAATGACGGAGAATCAGCAATTTTCTCGGATTCTATCCGTTCTTTTGCTTTTTTCTGCAAAATGATTGACAGGTATCTGATGCAATGAAGATGCCGCTGCCGCACAGATTATGGACTCTGGATTTTTTCTGGAGTCCATTTTCTTTTTTCTATATCTTTTTGAAAGAGTCATTCTTATTTGAGAATGGCTCTTTTTTTGTTTTGTGCTATATCTACAATCCTAAAAAATTCTTTTTGTGTATTTCTACAATTTTCGAGATTTTCTGAAAAAGTACCGATAACTTGCTTGTTGGATTCGGTATATATAGTGAGGGTGCATTTTTGACAAACGCCTTTTTATCAGGAAATCTTCTTTTCCCTGAAACAGCTCATATTGTTGTGTGCTCTATCTGCATTTTTGTTGTTACGCAACAATTTGCTTGCTGGGCAGAGAGTATCCTTTTTAGCGGATTGGTTCCCTAATCTTAACGGGCAGAGCCCGTGGGTAGCTGGAACACCCGTAGGGCGTTCCCCAGAGTAGCAAGCAAGCTATTTGTGCCACAAATAGCGATTTTCTTCGAAAATCATGCTTGTTAAGGGATACCCCTAAAACCCCATTTTTGCATTTTTCGCACTTCGTGAAAAATAGAATATCACAGCTTTTATTCCAAAAGCCCAAAACCAAAAACACCTTGTTTGAAAGAAAGGAGGTGATGTATCATGTCGGATTTTTCTGGAAATCGAACAGTTTGCATTAAGTGCCGTGTTACGCAAGAAGAATATGCATACATTATGCAGAAATTGCAATGTTCTGGTTGCTCTACGATGTCTGATTATCTTCGCAAAATGGCAATTACGGGAATGATCATTCGTTATGATTCGGCTTTGCTGAAAGACTTGCAGCAAAGTTTACAGCGTATCGGGAACAATGTAAACCAAATTGCAATTCGAGTGAATCAAAGTGGAATTCTGTACAAGGAGGATTTTGTGGAATTGCAAGAAAGGTATGAGGAAATATGGCGGTCACTAAAATCCATTCAATCCGTTCTACGCTGTCAAAAGCAATTGCCTACATCATGAAACCTGAAAAAACTGAACAAGGCAGATTGATTGAAACATTTTGCTGTGCACCATTTCAGGCAAATTTAATTGCAGAAGATTTTATGGAAACCAGAAGCATGGGAACTGGTCGAGGAGATGTGCTTGCCAAGCATATGATACAATCTTTTTTGCCCGATGAAATCACACCAGATGAAGCAATGGAAATTGGCAGAAAACTTGTAAAAAGCTTTTTGCATGATGATTATCAATATGTGCTTGCAACGCACATTGATAAAGATCACATTCATAATCATATTATCTTTTGCAATACCAATATGGAAACCTTTCGAAGCTTCGAATATCAAGAGAATCGAGGTGGGCACGAAAAGGAAAGATTGCAGGAAATCAGTGATGCTTTGTGCAGAGAATATGGTTTGAATGTAATTGAAAATCCGAAACAAGGAAAAGGTAAGAGTCATTATGAATGGGACATGGCTCGACAGAACCGTTCATGGAAAGCAAAACTAAAAGATAAGATTGATGCTGCAATCATGAACTGCACTGGTTTCGATGATTTCCTTTATCAGCTAAAGCAACAAGATGTGAATGTAGTTTATCGTCCGGAGAATGTGATTTCTTTGAAATATCGCTTAGAGGGCATGAAGCGATTTTGTCGTTCTCGAACACTGGGCTGGTATTATGAAGAAAAACAAATTCGAAAGCGAATTGACAATTATCAGTTACTGCGAACCGGACGAACAACGTCCACGCAGAAGACTCGTTTGTATGATACTTCTGCGGAGAAGTTTCAACAGGCAAAGGGATTGTCAAGATGGGCTGAAATTCAGAATATGAAAGAGGCTTCTAAGATTCTGAATTACCTCACAGAAAAAGGAATTGCAACTCAAGAAGAATTAGAACAACGGTCTATTTTGACATATGGGCAGCGTGTGCAGTTAGTAGGAGATCTGAACAAGCTGCAACGTCAGATTGAAACTGTGACAGATACAATAAAGCTTGTGAAGAAATACAAAAAGTACAAGCCGTTTTATGATGCGTATCAGAGTGCTACATTCCGAAAAAAGTATGAAAAGGAGCACAAGCAAGAGCTGCAACAGTTTTCAGATGCTAAATCAGCTCTTTTGGAACGATTCCCAGACCGGAAGATTCCAAGTTTGGAACGGCTTTCACAGGAGCGAGAGAAGCTGATAGAACAGAGAAATGTTCAAAATGGAGTATTTCGTCAGGTAGTAGCTGAGTTAAAAGAATTGGATTATGCACGTACTACTATTGAGGAATATCTTCACAGTCAGCAGCAAGTGCAGGAGAATCAGCAGAAGAAAGATGATGAATTGTATTAAAGAGGGGTTGGAGAAAGTTTATGCGGTATCGGGATTATTGCAATATCACATTCGAACAGATCGAGTTGATGAAACGCACAATTTCTTTTAATGGAACCCGTTTGCGTGGATGGAAGTATAAGTCTTTTCAGATTCATCAAAATTGCATCTGTAGAGATGAAAGTAATGTAGTTACTTTACAGGAACTTTTGTATCTGGGATTGATGACAGCAAACGACACCCAACAGTATTCATTAACAGAGGATGGGATCCAGTTGTTGAGTTGGGTAACTGAAGTTGAAATTTATGAGTAGAAAGGTATGATTGAAAATGCTAAATCATGTTGTGTTAATGGGACGTTTGACCGCTGATCCGGAACTGTATATGATCGATGCGGAAACGCAGAAATGTGTTTGTAATGTAGTAATCGCCTGCGAACGAAAAAAGAAAGAACAGGTTGATTTTATCCGCTGTGTGGCATGGAACAATAGGGCGAAGTTTTTGTGGGAGTGGTTCAGAAAGGGCAGTATGATTGCACTGGAAGGAATGCTTCAGACAAGATCATATGAAAAAGACGGAAAGCGATGCTTTACGATGGAAGTGCTGGCGGAAAATATCTATTTTACAGGAGAAAAATCAAAGCAGTACATGAAAGAAACAGAGTATTCTGCAATACAGGATACGGCAGAACACCCAGAGGAAAATGGTTGGAGTTCAGATCTTGATTTATCCGAGTTTGAAGAAATTCTTTCAGACGAAGAAGTTCCGTTTTAGTAGAAACTGATTTTTACATGAGGTGAGAAAATGGGATTGTTACGCCAATTGGCACATCGACTTTTATCGGAAGAGCGTGATTCGGAATTCGGATACTTTGATTATGTTGCAGCACAAAAAAGAGTAGAACAGATGTCTATGGTTAATGAGGATATTCAAAGTTTGGAAGATATGATTACGGATATGCAGATGTATCGTCGAGGAAATCGTGAGGGTGTGCTGACATTGCAATGGTTTGATTGTAATGGTGAAGAAAAAGAGTTGGAATTATGGTTAGATGGAGATTTTTCCGAGAACACTACTTGCAGCGAATTGATTCAATTTTTAATCCATGAACGAACCCGTCAAAGAACTCTCCTTCGGAGACTTTTGAAAAGCGGCTAAATCGGACTGTTCGTCACACAAACGGGGAGAAAAAAACGTTTGCGTGACGAATGAAAAGGCTTTTGGAATGATTTCGTGACGAACTGAAACAGATGTATCCGTGACGAACGCAATCGTTTTTAGAATGTTTGCGTGATGCAACGGAAACAGAAAGGAGTTTGCAATGTTAGAATTAAAACGCTGTAAAATTTGCGGCAAAGAGATCGGAAATGTCTATGATACAGATTATTTTGCGTTGATTTCGAAGCAGTACTGTTCAGAGTGTAAAAAACTGACTGATCGTCAAAATAGTCGGATTCGTTCGAAAAGGTATCGTGACAAAAAACGGCGTGAGTTGGAGCAAGCCAAGAGGACAGCTGAAAACTTGCAGGATGAAGTAACAGAGCTGCGAATGCAGATTCAAATGCTTCGGAACATGGTGAACTAAAAGGAGTGTATATTTATGGGAAAGATAATTGCAATTTGTAATCAGAAGGGCGGCGTAGGAAAAACAACTACGACGTTTAACCTTGCGGCAGCATTGGCAGCCAAAAAGAAAGAGGTACTGTTGGTAGACTTAGATCCACAGGCAAATTTGACAGCTTACCTTGGATTTGAAATTGGCGATGTGATGATTACAGATTTGATTCTTGAAGTAATCGAACAAAGTATGGTGACGCCTCTACAGGTGCAGCAAGGCATCTATTGCAATGTGAAATATCACATCGACTATATTCCTTCTGATATAAATCTTGCAAGTGCTGAAATGAGAATGATACCAGCTTTTGCACGAGAAAGCATCTTAAAGCGTATTCTTTTGCCGGAGGTGGTAGAGAAGTACGATTATGTGTTGGTGGATTGTCTTCCCTCTTTGGGAATTCTCCTTATCAATGCATTGGTTGCAGCTGATGAAATGATTGTTCCTGTGCAGTCACAAAAATTTGCAATGGACGGATTGCGTTCTCTTATGAACCTCTATCAGCAAATTCGCTCTATGGTAAATCCTACGCTGCGTATGAGAGGGATTTTGCCCACGATGGTAAATGACCGGACAACGATCAGTCGAGAAGTTATGTGGCAAATGGGACAGCAATACGAGGATGTATTGTTTCATACTGTTATTCACAACAGCGTGGAAGCTGCAAAAGCGGCAGCTGCTGGAAACATGATTGCTGTACATACAAAGCTGGGAGCAGAATATGCTGCTCTTGCAGAGGAGATCATACAGTATGATGACCAACAGGGAATTAACTAGCTTATATTATTATGAGGAGGCAGATGATGAAACAAATCAGAATTAAGACTTATGATGAAAAGAAGAATGGCGAGAAATGGTATCTAAAAGATAGCAACAATGATTTGGCATTTGGATTTCTTCGGGCATCTGCTTTTTCAGAAACAGATGAAGATTGTTTTCAGAGATGCTTTTTGAGAAATAGCTATGAAAATGAAATACAGATTTTTGTCCAGCAGCTTGTAGAGGGCATTCATATGGAATTGGATAAAGAAGGCATGATCAGTGCGTATACTTTTGAATGCGAACAAGATTTTGATACCAAACGGCTGTTATGGGCTTGTATGGATTTACTGATAAAAGCAGATCTCACAATCGGTGAAATCAAAAAGGAGAGAATGAAATTGCTACACAGGATAGAACCATCAGAGATTTGATTTATAGGTAGGAGAAAACATGGAATTTACGAAGGAATACATCAACAAGAATGGACAAAATGAGAATCTAGTCAGAAAATTGAAGTCGATTCAGTTGTATTTGGATGGAGATCTTCCTGAATGGAAACAGTTGATTGCAATAGGCGGTTTCATAATCGATGTAATTCGAGAATTGAAATGGGCAGAGCAGCCTTTATTCAGCAAAATGGGGGAGAGCGATAAAGAACCCGTTATGACTTATAGCGAAATTTACAATGAGATTTTATATGCAGTAAATCAGCATCTGCTGGTTCCACTCGCAGATGAATTGAATTTGATTTGGCATGAATGGAATGAGGGGGAAACAAAAAAATATCAGGATATTCAAAACATTGAAGAAATGGATCGTTTTCTTTTTACTGTCATAGAAAAAATGTATCCGGGAATAGAGCAGTGGATGAGATATTACTATCTTCATGAAGATGAGAATGTAGAAAAGGCTGCATTAAACTTACAAAGGCATAGTGGAAAAAATGTGCTTGGAAACCGTATTCGTAAAATTCGCCAAATGCAAGGCTTGACACAAGCTGAATTAGGTGTGGCGATTGAATTTGGTGAAAATACTGCCGGTGTGCGAGTGGCACAGTATGAACAGGGAGCCAGAAATCCCAATATGCAATTGAAAAAGAAACTTGCAAGTGTTTTGCAGGTTTCATTACAAGCTTTTTGTGTTTCAGATATAGCCGACACCATGCAGCTGCTGTTTGCATTGGAGGACATTCATGGGATAAAGATTAAAAAGGAAGATGAGAAGTTTCTCTTGCAGTTTGAAGATAATGAACTACAGAGTTTATTGAAATTGTGGTGGGAAAAGCAGGAAGAAATTCGATTTCATAAGATTACAAGAAATATGTATGACTTTTGGAGATACCGATTTTCAGAGAATGAGGAGTGAGATTTGTGGATTATAATGCGTTCAAAACACGCTGCAAAGAAAAAGGATATTCACCAAGTTCCTTAGTTGCAGATCTGGGATTGAGTAAAAGTAATGTGACCAACTGGAAACATGGTGGGAATCCGAGTTATGCAGTGCTCATTCAAATTTCTCAAAAGCTTGAGTGTACGGTTGGATTCCTTTTGGGAGAAGAACATAGCGATAATGGTGTAGGTGCTGTGGTAAGTCAGGAGTTGTGGGGAAATGAGTTGACTTCAGCAAGAACTATTTCCTTAGAAGTAGGCAACCCTTTAAAGGATGAATATCTGAATGAGATAGCCATATTCGCCAATTGTAGCATTCTTTTCCTTTGTGGATATGAGAAAAAGTTTGTTGAAAGGCAATCATGTAGAACAACTGCAAATATAAGTGAACGTGGTTGGGATAAGCTGCTTGCGATCTTTGATAATGTAAATAATAATCCGATTATCGCTAATATGCAGATGCAGCTTAGCAGAATTGTTTTACATAACTTAGGAATTTGTTCTGGCGAGCAAATTCCCGATGAGTTTCTATGCTGCAAGGCTGATTTTATATTAAGCGATAAGAAACATAAAGATGCACTTAGAGATTATCCATTCAATTTTTCTGATTTGCTTGCTCTTGGTGACATTTATGAGAAAAGCGTTAGATTTATGATTTCTGGTATGGAATAAAAGCCACAGAACGCAAGATGTCATCAAAAGAAACTATTACAAGGAGAAAGAATATGAGATTTGACGATTTGAAAAAAATGCTTCGTTGTATGTCTGCTTTTCATCAGAATCCAGAAGTATCAGAAGAACAGCGATATGCAAAGGCACTAGAGCAAATGTTATTCGTGATGCAAAACGTGCAAGATGCGGCTTTTCGAGGTGGTAATGGTATTGATTTAGAACGCTTTGACTATGTTGATGTGAAAGACTGGCTGCTTTGTGATTGGATGGAGCAATTTCCGAATACAAGTGAATCTTTATGGAAAGAGATCAACACTTGCGATTATGCTATTTGGGGATTTGATTCTGCCGATTCTTATTGGAATTGCATAGAGGGAGGCGTGGATAATGACAGCTGCGTTTGATTTGCAAACGATGCTTGGAACTTTTGAAGAAGGAAGTGAAAATAAGATTCAACAGATTCCCGTTGAAAACTTGATTCCCTATCACAATCATAAATTCCAACTTTATACCGGAGAACGAAAGGAGGATATGGAGGAAAGCATTCGTCAAAACGGGATTTTAACTCCGCTAATCGTACAGCCGTTGTCAACATCAGTACAGAAATATGAGATATTGATCGGGCATAATCGTTGGAATTGTGCGAAAAGCATTGGAAAAGCTACAGTTCCGGCAATTGTGAAGACAGGACTGACGGCGGAAGAAGCTGAGATGTATGTGATTGAGAGCAACATCATACAGCGTGGTTTCAATAATCTGAAAGTCAGTGAGCAAGCTGCTGTAATTGCACAACGGCATCATGAAATGTTTTCCCAAGGGAAGCGAAATGATATTATTAAAGAGCTGAAAATTCTAAATGGTGAGTCTGTCGCAACTTTTGACGCATTGCGTCAAAAGTCAAATGAAGGGGTCGATACGGCAAAGAACATTGCATCTGACTACGGACTTTGCAGAACATTCGTTGTACAACTAATCAGAATCAATAAGTTGAATGATGATCTAAAAGAATGGATCGATAGTAAAGTGCTTGCCGTTAGAAGTGGTGTAGAACTTTCCTTCTTGTCAGAAGAAGAACAGCGTATTGTTTTTGAACAAGCGAAGAATTTCAAAATTGATATGAAGATTGCAAAACAACTTCGGAACGCAGCAGGAACACTCACAAAAGAAAAAGTACATGAAATCGTGAGTGGTATGTCTGATGCTCCCAAACGAAAAGCCGTGCGTGTCTCTTATAAGACTTATAGCCGGTATTTTCCGGAGGGAACAGCAACGGAGGAAATCGAAGATGTGATTTCTAAGGCACTGGCTTTCTATTTTTCGACAAACATCGACGAAAGCAAACAAAGAGTTTAATATTATTTTTGGAATCAAGCAGAATAGGATTGAATTTTAATTGATATTCTGGTATAATGCGAGTAGAAACAAGTAAATTGAAACAAAAAGGAGTAAAAAGTATATGAAAATAAGAAAATGGGCTGTAATTTTCAGCAGTGTATGTGCAATCGCATCGATGCAGCTTACAGTAAATGCAGAAGCTGATCGGCAGACGTTAAAGGTTGCTTTGTTGGAGTATAGTTGGGAAAACTTCACTTCTCCATCTATGAAGCTGGGTGGTATTGAGAATTATCCAATGGTAGCATATCAATATTCTAAAATGGACGAATTTATGGAATATTATAATGATCACGGACCTTCATACAGTAACTCTTTGGACAATGTTGACATTACATCAGATAGAAAAATGGATGACTTTCATGAAGCTTGGTTGGATTGGTTGGAATATACCGGACCCTATGCCAATGAAGATGCTGATGAGGAAAACGGTGTATGGGAACTGGTACGAGATACCGGAACATACACATTTGTAGATGCTGGTGACACGTGGCAGCTTTGTGATGCAGCCGGAAACATGACAGAAAGCTATGACAAATTGTATCAGTTTACATATTTGAATGAACCGTATGAAAATATGTCTCCGGAAGACTATGGCATCTACGATGAAAACGAAGATATTATGATGTTGGACGGTGATTCAGAGGAAGAGGACAATCTCGGACAGGAGAGTGCAGCAGATAGTTTTTCCAGTAGAACAGGATCTTCTAATGATACAGAAAAAAATAAAACATATCATGGTGATGATGATAATGCAACTGTAGATCATGTAAATCCAAGTGGTGATGGATATTATAGTGAAGATAATCTTTCTGAAAATACTACTGATGCAACAACAGAGTCGGCAGAGGAAACAACTGCAAACGGCACATCTATGCGTTTTGTTGTAGCAGCTGTAGCTGTTATTGTTGGCGGAGCTGGTGGTGCTGCATTCTACTATTGGAAAAATAAGAAAAAATCGTAAGTATAGGAGCAGCGAAAATGAAGTTAGACGATATGCAGCTTGTTTCGCAAATGACTGGTTGGGACGTGAGCACTCTATCAAAACTGTCTGAAGAATGTCATGTAGAATTGGTGTTTGCATTGGAATTTAAGGAGTATCACCGATTGCACAAAATCATTGAGAATGGCTACAACGCCTATTTGTTGGGGTGTGTGTCTAATCTGACAGGTATTCCAAAAGACGAGCTGAAACGGTGTGGAGAGGCTTGTATAGAGCAGCTGATCGGAGCATATGAGTTTGCAAGTGATTTGCCGGAAACAACAGAAGAAATGCTACGGCAGGAATTGATGCGAATTATTGCAGAAAAACAGGAAGGATGATTGACAGTGGATTCTATAACAATGGTATATGATACAGAAACAGAACGGTATGTTCCCAAATGGCGTTTGGAAGAATATCCGGGGATAAATCGTGATTTTAAGTTACTGTACTACAGTCCGAAACGGAAACAATATCGAGAGCTGGACTTTGAAGGAAACTATGCAGCAAAACGGCTTGGCTTTTTAATGGACGAACGTCCAGAGCAGTTAGAACAAATGCTGAATGATGGAACATTATATCTGCATCTGATGAGAATTCAGCAAAAAGCAGTAAAGGTAGTATGGGATCAAATAATTTTGTGGGAACAAACGGATTCAGAGTTTCTGTTGACAACAGCCAATGGAGATTTTTTGAAGAAAGCTGGATTGCTGGAAAATTTTAAGGCACGAGCAGAAGAACTAATGTATCCGGCTGTGATTTATGTTTGAGTAACACTTGACTTTTGGGTGTGTTATCTGCTATAATAAAATAAAATAAGTTTGTGTTTTCTGAAGTTGAACTATCAATAACAATATTACTGATATTTCCTCACTTTGTTTCATGAGAATTTTTTCAGCTTCAAAAAAGCAAATTTAATTCATTGAATAAGAAAGGAAAATCAAAATGGCATACAGAAATAAGGTATATGTTTCTATGGACGCAGATAATGATCTTCGATATTATTATTTGATGAAAGCGTGGAAACAGAACGATCATTCATCTTTTAACTTTTATGATGCTCATGACATAAACAATATCTATGATAAAAGCGAAGCTTCCATCAAGGCTGGTCTTCAAGAACGATTTAGAAACACGAAAGTGTTTGTGCTCCTAGTGGGGGAACATACAAAATACTTGTATAAGTATGTAAGATGGGAAATTGAACAAGCAATTAAAAGAGAAATTCCCTGTATTGTTGTCAATCTAAATGGAAAGCGAAGTTTAGATCGGGAGTATTGTCCTGCATTAATAAGAGATTCGTTAGCTATTCACATTAGTTTTAATTCAAAAATACTTCAATATGCTTTAGAAAATTGGCCATTCACATTTGAGCAATTCCATAGAGAAGGCAAAACAGGAGCATATTACTACGATGATAGTGTTTATGAAGAACTTGGCATTTAAGATTAATAATAGTATTATAATTCCGTTAAAACGGAAGCCGATAGATTTTTTATCGAAGATGTTTGCAATATTAGGTGGATACTATTCTTTGTGTGAAATTGAACAAGCTTTATTTGATAGTACCATATTGATGATTTTTTTTAGAAATCATTTAAAGTCATTTCTATTGGTCGTTGTGCTCATTGCAATCCTTTTACATAAGGAGCCGTTATCTCATTCTGCTTACTTGGGATCAAAAGATACGCTCCTGTCTTTTTGCATAGGCGACATACTTACATTGAAGGATTCTGCAGTAGTTATTCCTACCAACACCACATTTGACACTACAATGAGCGGAGACTTTATAAGTATAAAAAGCATACAAGGTCAATTTCAAAGAAAGCATTATGGTACAGATTTTTCTGAGTTAGATGCAGCAATCAAAAGATCTCTTGACGAGTATTTTCCCAGTCAATACGAAAAATTAAGTGATAGAAAAAAAACGAATTGTAATCGATACGATATTGGAACAGTGGCAAAAGTTACAATAAAAGGACAGCATTTCTATTTTCTTGCCGTAGCGGATGTAAGCAAAACAGGTAAGCCACAAAATGTAACTATGGAAAATGTGACGAAGGCTTTGGTTGGACTTTGGGATTTTCTTGCAAGAGAAGGACATACAGAACCTATTGCAATACCAGTAATTGGGACTGGTAGAGCGGGGCTAAAAGATGGAACTCTTGAAGATGTTGTACACGAAACACTTTTTTCTTTTGCCTCTAAATCTCAGGACGAGTTTGTATCAAAGAAAATGACAATTTACTTGTATCCTGCCGCCCTTTCCGAAGCAAATGTTACTTGGGAAAATCTTTGTAATTACATGGATTGGCAATGTGCATTTTTTGGTGAAAATCAAAAACATATTACTGCATCAAAAACTGAGGGTAATCCAATAAGCAACAAGGAAAACGTGATAACACAATGACAATAGGAATTATGATTCACTGTAATTCTTAGATGATTTGAATTAAATGAGTATATGCAAAATTGTTTAAACCATCAATTTTAAAAACAGCACTTTATACACATTAGCTAAACAAGCGATATTGGATATCGGTGTTTGTGAAAAAAATACGAAATAGATAATTCTATTAAGCGTAATTGATAATACTTTCTCAAATAAAAATGGAGTACATGGTCTTCTAATTAATTGAAGAATGTACTCCATATTTGTTTATAGATTAAATTTTTAAGTTAGTATATCCTTGAGTGAGTTGATTGGAATTGTTTTTTATGGCTCGGCTTTGAATTGAACTTTTAACGTCATAGTGATGGTTTTCTTTTCTTATCCTGAGTGTGAGGTTTATCTGATTCTTTCTGCTGCACAGCAGACTGAACTTGTTTTCTCTGCTTGCTAGAAAATGTAAAAGAAGACGGCTTTGAAGGCTGTTCATGTTGCTCTTGATGAGAGAGCAATTTCTTCTCCAGAACAGCTTCAAGCTTTTTGAAATCACAGCAACGTTTAGTGACCATACGCATTTTATCCGGCGTATCGGTAACTAGATGATACAGTTTATTTGCTTTTGCAACAATTAAATCTTGATTTTGCTGACACCAGTTCAGCTGTTTTACTGCCATTTTTTTATAATGGGTACTTTCTGGAGAATCTTGTCGGGTAATGCGTAGCTCAACAGGCTTAAGAAATCTTTCATCAACTGGAATCATGTTATTGAGGTTAAGGACGCCTAGTAATTTTCCATCAACATTTATTTTCATAAAATCTATGTCATTTTTCATTTTTTGATGTTTTGGCTTTGGTGAACTCAGAGGTATGCAGTATTTCTTATTGTCGCATACAATGATAATTCCCACAAATGGACGATTATCTTTTCCGACTTGTGGTGAAACGGAATGAACATTATCATCTTTTTTAGCGAGATCACGGATGTATTTCATATCTAATTTGTATAGCCGTAGTCGTTTTTGTTCCATTTTTTCTCCTTTTTATTTCTAATGAAAAAGCTGCGATAAGAATATTATCGCAGCTTTGATTTTTAAAACTCCCACTCACAGTAGGGTCCACTGCTTTTAAAACTCCCACTTGCAGTAGGGTCCACCGCTTTTAAAACTCCCACTCATAGTAGGGTCCACTACTTTTACAAAGGCAAAGAACCTTCATACAATAAGTCGAAACTTATCTCCGTTTTTATTATACTCAAAGCCTTAGCATTTGTCAAGACTTTTCTGATATAAATAAAAAAGGCTGTGGACGTATCCGCAGCCTTTTTAATCGCTTCCACTTACGGTAGGACTCACCGCTCTTATCGGTTCCACTCACAGTAGGACTCACTGCTCTTATCGGTTCCACTCACAGTAGGACTCACTGCTTTTTACAAAGGCGTGATGCCTTCATATGATAAGTCAAAGCTTATCTTCATTATTATTATACCCGAAATCATGCCGCTTGTCAAGAACTTTTTGAAAAAATCGATCGAGCAATGCTGTAATTATTATTCCAGAGATTCTGCCTTTTTCTTTCCTTCTGCTTTTTCCAAAGTGGATTTTGAAATTGTTCTTGCATTTTTCTTTAATTTTGCCATTTCAAAATAAAATGTTCGTTGTGGTTTATTTCCGATTTTTGCAGCTTCCATTGCTTCTTGATTCAAATCATCTCGAAGTGTGGTTAAACGTTCCGACTTTTCTCGAAGAATATCTCCAGATGCAAACGGTTCAGCAAGAATTTTTTCAGCTTCTTTGGCATCTAAATTCAATTGGTTTAGAGCGTTTTGAGCTGCTGCAATTTTTTGATCTAATGAAAATAACAGGCTTTCCAGATGCTTTAGATTTGTTGGGAAAGAAACGGAAAAGTTTGTTGTGTATGGCTTTGAACCTTGCAATGTTGCCTGTAGGCAATTCTGATCTGGTGCAAATCGTATTGTGATTGGAAAACCATGTAATTCGCCAATTGGCAAAGGTTTGTTAGATTCGCCGATCAGCTTGCAGCACACGCTTTCTAATGCTTTTCCAGCTTCGGTGCGATCTGTATACGTTGTTCCATCTAGTGTTATTTTAAATGCTGGCAGATGTGTACTTTCATCAATCGGAAGACTTTTGCAATGCTCCAGATCTTTTTTCATAGCATCTATGCTGAATTCAAGCCGCTGCTTTGCTTGAGGGTAGCGTTGAAGTTTATCTTGCATATCATAGTGTACATTTTGATACTCAGACTGCATGGACTTTAATTCTTTGACTTCGGATTCAAGCACCATAAGTTCCTTGATCCGTTCGTCACCAGTGCATAGAGCCTTGATTTCACTGTAGGACAATGCTTGTTGGTCAACATCTTCGCAAGTACGAGCTGGTGTTTTAGAGGTGATAATCTGGCTGATAAATCGTTGTTTTGCCTCCAACGTCTGATAACTATAGGCATCGAATGTTCCCTTGGTAACATAGCGGTATAGGTGTACTTGTTTGTTGATATTTCCTTGCCGAACCATTCTTCCACGACGTTGCTCCAGATCAGCTGGTCGCCATGGTATATCAAGATCATGAAGTGCAACAAGGCGATCTTGTACATTTGTACCAGTTCCCATTTTGGCGGTACTGCCAATCAACACTCGTACATCGCCGCATCGAACCTTTTCAAAAAGTTCTGCTTTTGCTTTTTCCGTTGGTGCATCGTGAATAAAAGCAATTTCCTTTTCTGGAATTCCTCTTTCCATAAGCTTTTTCTTAATGTCATCATAGATGCAGAAATCACCGCTTTCTTCTAAGGAATCAGATATAATTTCTTCTTCATCAGATTGGGATTTTGCTGTTTTTGCCGGCTTTCCTCTTGGAACACCTAAATCACAAAAAATGATTTGGGTAAGCTTGTCTGATGCGGTTTCTTGGTGAATACGGTATACATTATCTATGCACTGATTTAATTTTGTTTGAGGATTATCCTCAAAATCAGGATTAATCAAACGGGGGTCTAAACCAACTTTTCTTCCATCGCCGGTAATACGAAGCATATTATCTACTTCCGGATCCACAGCTCCACCTTGTATATCATCAGCTCTGTCAGCCAACTCTGTAACAAGTTTTTGCTGAAGTTCTGTAGGCTCTACATTGACAATGTGCATTTCACACTCTGGAACATTTAAGTGCAGCATATCCGCTGTTTTTACATCAGCACACTGCTTAAACATACTAGTAAGTTCAGGCATATTTGCATAGCTTGCGATTCTGGTACGCTGCTTGAATTTATTTCCTGCCGGAGCAAGTTCCCAATCGGTTTTTTGCTTGCCGAAAGTCGAAACCCAGCTATCAAAATGATGTAGTCCTTTTTCCTGCAAAAAATCATACTGGAGATAACGCATCATTGTATGCAGTTCAGTGACAGAGTTTGATACAGGTGTGCCAGTTGCAAAAACAATGCCTCTGCCGCCTGTTTTTTCATCCATGTACCGACACTTTTGAAAAAGATCTAATGCTTTTTGAGATGCAGAATTTGATATACCAGCAACATTTTGAAGTTTTGTCGCACAGAATAAATTCTTAAATTCGTGGGCTTCATCGACGAAAATGCGGTCTACGCCCAGCTGTTCAAATGGAATAACATCATCTTGTTTTTTTACTTTTAGCGTTTCAATTTGTTTTTGCAATGATTTTCTGGTGCGTTCCATAGCTTTTACTTGAAAACTATCACCATTTTCATGTTTCAGTTGTTCTATGCTGGAGAGAATGTCTTGAATTTGTTCTTCAAGTTGTCTTTCTTGACGTTCTTGAGAAAGGGGAATATGTTTCAGTTGAGAGTGTCCTATTATAACTGCATCAAAATTTCCAGAGGCAATTCTTGCAAAAAGTTCTTGTCGATTCTTTTTCTCAAAATCTTTTTTGGTGGTCACGAGAATATTGGCATTGGGATAAAGTTTTAGGAAGTCGTCTCCGATTTGTCCTGTTAAATGATTTGGAACTACAAAGAGTGATTTGTTACATAAGCCCAGTCGTTTGGATTCCATTGCCGTTGCAATCATTTCAAAGGTTTTTCCAGCACCGACGCTGTGTGCAAAAAGTGTATTTCCGCCGTAAATTGCATGGGCAATTGCATTTTTTTGATGTCCGTGTAACTGAATGCCGGCATTCATGCCCGGAAATGTTAAGTGAGAACCGTCATATTCTCTCGGTCGTATTGCATTAAATTTGCGATTGTAGGTGTCTACTAGATCTGCACGTCGTTGTGGATCTTGAAAAATCCATGATTCAAAGGCTTCTTCTATTTTTTGTGCTTTTCGTTGTGCTGCTCTTGTGGCATCTAAATCTAAAACGCTTTTCTTTTCTTCTCCGTATCCCACCGACTTGTAGACCTTTGTCTCACGGAGATTTAAGAGATTCTCCATGATTTCATAAGCATTTTTACTGGATGTACCGTAAGTTTGTGTAGCACTTACGGAACGGTCAGACCCTTTATTGGAAATGTGCCATTGATTTTCGGCAAATTCTATTGCAATGGATTTCTTTCCAAATAGTTTTCTCATCCACGAATCTCGCTCAGATGCCTGAAGCGATTGCGGCGTATGCAGTATTTCGTACAGAAATTGCTGATAATATTTAGGATCCACCCATGTAGCACCGATTTTTACATCAATATCGCCTGCTTTTAGGGGTTCAGGCATTACTTCTTGCAATGCAGAAATGTTTGCTTCAAAGAGTGGATTGCTTTTTGCGGCTTCTATTGCATTATCTAACTTTTTTCGAATATCACCAGATAAATATTCAGATGCTTCTTGATAGATGATCTTCTCATCGTCAGAGCATTCTGGAACAGGATAAATGCTTTTTGCTAACGTCAGTGCTGATACAATATCTTCCTTGGGAATGTCAGTCAGCTTTTGCATATAATCAAAGTCAACACACGCTTTTTCAGCCATTGATAATGCAAGAGCTTCTTGCGGTGTATCAACGTGTTCAATTGGTTTGGGCGGCTGAATGGTGCGTTTTGTAAAGAGATCTGATTTTGCAATAAGCTTTTCTTTTTCAAATTTGTTCTCTAATGCACAAACTAAGGGGAAAGAAACATCATCTGAAAGTTGTGATGTGTTATAGGAACTGTGAAGTAAGCCAAAGCTTTCATAGAACGTGTCATAAGACTGATTTAATTTGCCCTGTAATGCCGTTAGAACTGTGTCAGAGCAATTTTCTTCTTGTGCCTGCAAAATTGCTCTTGTAACATCTCGAAGCGTGAGAAAGGCTTCCATACGTCTCTTTTTGGAAGGAGAATCATTTCCATTCCAGCGAATCGTCTGGTCAGGTTTTTTGTAGTAGATTTCTCCGCTTTTGTCATCTGCAAAAAAGCTATAATTTCGAAGAACAGATGGGATTTCGATAGCAGTACTGTCTGCTGATTTTGCGTATACTTCTTTTGTTCTTGTATCCGAAATTGCAGCTGACAATTGTGATACAGCCTGTGAGATCTGTTCTTTTAGATCAACACCATCTTCAGCTATAACCATGGTTCCGCTGCCATATAGCTTATTTCCTTCTACAACAGTCCCAAGCACCATGTTAGGATTTTCGGCAAAATATCGATTGATTGGCAAACTTTCATCCGTTTCGCCAATAGAAATCCAAGTTTCTTTTTCTGGATCGGGAACTTTATGTTCGTTTTTCTGCAAAAAGATAATATCGGTTGTGACTTCTGTGCCTGCATTGCTTTTGAATGCACCATTTTTGCCACCCGGTAAGCGAATTGCTCCAATAAAGTCTGCTTTTTCCGCTAATGCCTCTCTGGTGGATTCATCACGTTTATCCAGCGTTCCAGCTGATGTTACAAATGCCACAATACCGCCGTCTTTTACTTTGTCCAGTGTTTCGGAAAAGAAATAGTCGTGCAGCTTTGTTGTACCATGTTTGTCATCTTTGAAACTCAACTCTCCAAAGGGGACATTTCCTACAGCAACATCAAAGCATCCATTTTGAAAATTGTTTTTTTCAAATCCTTGTATTGCAATGTCAGCATCGGGGTAGAGTTTCTGGGCGATTCTGCCGGATATGCTGTCGATCTCGACACCATAAAGCCGAGAATTTTTTTGCATTTCTTCCGGCATACGTCCGAAGAAGTTTCCGACACCCATTGCTGGTTCCAATACATTTCCGCCTTGAAAACCGAAATTTTCAAGTGCTTCATAGATGCCATCAATTACCGCAGGAGAAGTATAAAATGCGTCCAAAACAGAAGCATTCGCTTGTCTGTATTCCTGATGCGTAAGTAATTCCTTTAGCTGTGTATACTCTGTACTCCAAGATTCATTATTCTTATCAAAAGCTTGCGGAATTCCACCCCAACCGACGTATTTTGAAAGGATTTCTTTTTCTGCATCTGTCGCAGAACGATTTTCTTGCTCCAGAGTTTTTAAGGTTTTCACGGCAGTGATATTGTTCTTGAATTTTGATTTTAAGCCGCCTTCGCCAAGTGATTCATTAGTGATAGTGAAATTTTTCTCTTTTTCAGGCGATGAAGCTACTTCTGATTTTTGAGAACGGCTAGCTGTATCCTCTTCAACGGAATCTGTGGCTTTTTCTATAGGCAGAGGCGTGCTTTCTATAAAGGAATCAGGTGTAATTTCATCTGGAACAGGAACATTAGGCTCGGCTTGAATGGTATGTTCCGAAGCCTTTTGCGGAGTACGGTTTAAGTAGAAATCGTGGTCAAATTCCTTGACAACAGTAAATAAATCTGCTATACTAATAGTGGAGTCATTTAGGACTGAACGAGCTAGCTGTTTATCAGTGAACTCTAGGAGCCTAAGTGGCTCTATTTTTATATCCTGAACATTATACATTCTTTTCAATGTATCTTTTTGCCCATCTGCAAATTCTTCTATGGTTAATTTGGCAAGATAGGGCTGATCATCTATTTTGCAAACAGCGTATAGCTTGTGCATAAAGGCTGTGTTGTTTGCTTTATTTTTATTGTTTTTTTCTGAAATAGTGCTGTCAAGGAAAATGCTTTCTTCAACAAGTTTGGGAAGTTGGTAAAGCATATCATACACAGCATTATCATGATGTTGGTGTCCGTATTTTACGGAATCTTCTAATCCATTACGGCTAACTTGAATTGTCCAGCCGGTATCTGCATTGGTAAAAGAACCTCGTTCGATATTTCTGCTTTTTATATCGGCACGGACACTTTGAAAATCTGCATCGTGGCTAGGAATTGAAAGAATTGGTATTTGTGTTGTTTCCTGATTTCTCCATTCTCCTTGTTCCAATCGATAAAAAGGGGATTTTTCAGCCAATTCTTTTTGAAATCGCTCTTTCCATGTTGGAATTGCAGCAAGTTCGTCCTCGGTAAGATTCAAAATACTTTTTCGAGGTTCTAGTGTGCGAAGTACATCGAAGTCTTCCTGTGTGACAGACGATGGTTCTTTTTCAGCAATAGGCTTTGGTTCTGCTTTTTGTGATTCGGTCTGAATCACAGCTGTTTTATTGGAAACAGCCTGTTCAATTGCTTCTGAAACTGGATGCAATCTCCCGAAAAAGATACGACTGCTTAGTAATTTTTCATTGCCGTATGCAGAACGGAAACCATGTGATTTTTCAAAAGCAGAAGAAATTACGTTACTTGTGATATGATTCTTCTCTACAAATTTTTCAAGACGATCCAGAAACAGAGCCTGTTTTTCAGTTTGTGCAAATCGTTTTTTGATTTCATCAAATGCTTTAGTAAGCGAATTTTTTTCCTGTCCCTGTGAGTGATTGTCAGTTTCAGGCTGATGTGAATCCAAAAAAGATTGTATTTTTTGCATATCATAGGTCTGATATACTTGTATGAAGTCATTGATCGTTTCTGCTGAATAAGTGTTATCGATTTTTTTCAATAATTCATGAGGAATGCCGATTTGAATGGCAGCGATTAGAGCATTCTTTTGTTCTGGCTGAAAGGGATTGTTCCCAATGATGCTGTTTAGGGTAATTTCTGCGTCAAATTGAGATTTCTGTTGTTGTAATTTCTGCAATACTGGATTGTCCGCAGAAATTTGTTCTGTAATGGATTGTTTGTGATACTCTTGAAAAAGGTCACAAACCATTTGTAATTGTTGATTGCTGTAATTGGGATTGAGATATGCTGTATAATCTAATGTTAATTTTCCTGATGCTTCCTGTGTGGCAAGAAAAACAGAAAAGGGCTCTAAAAATGCATCTTGTTGTTCTGTAAATCCAAGTTCTTTTAAACTTTTATGAAATTCAGAACGAAATTTTGCTTGTACTAAAGCTTGATAGAAGATACCGGTATCTTTTTGAGAAATGGAAAAAATGCAATGATCTTTTTCCGCACGTGCTGAGAATGAAATATCTGTTTGTTTTAGATAGGGGAGGATTTCGTCAAATGTTTGCTGCGGTAAATTGGGAAGGGAGATATCAACAGTTTCTAATGCAGCAGCAGCTTGATGCTGTGCAGCTCTTTTTTCTGAAGTATCATGATAGAAACGAAGAACCTTTTCTTGATCCTGATCCTGTACAGTGAGGGTAGCTCTATTTTGATTGTAGACTCTCCCTGAAAAAGAAATACCTTGTTCTTCTAATTGCTTGGCAACTTGAAGAACAAGGTCTGTGTTACCTCGAATATAACTCTTTTGAGATAATTCTTGATACTTGGTGTTTCCAATAATGTTAAAAGCCGGTGGTGCATAATGTCTTGATTTTGGAAACCAATGAATTTGAGAAGCTGTTTTTTTGCCAATTAATTTTTGAATATCGTGAGAATCATTATAGTTAATGACCATTTTCACTTTGCCGTTTTTCTCGGCTGCATAATAGTTTAATCGATATTGTTCCAGCTGCTGTTGTAAAATACGAAAGGCAGCTTCGTCCATTAAAAGCGTAGCTTTTCGAATACTTGGCGTTGCTGCATTCCAGATTTGATTGCCGTAGTATTTCATCGTTTCTCCTTTTCTCTTATAATTCCATTACTTTTTCAGTTCATCTCTCTGCTTTTCAGGGGGATTGGACGGAATATCATGAACCTTTGCTGCTAAAGCTTTCATGCTGTTTCTGGAAAAAGAAAATTCTGCTTTTTGAGGTTTTTCAGGCTCTGGTTCTGGTTTTTCATTGTTGAGGATTCCATCGATCATATTTGCATTGGTTTCTGTCAATTCTTCTACAGAACGAAGGTGGCTTTGAGCAACACTACTTGCAGTTGCAGCTGTTTTTCCGAGAGGCATTTCCTGTGAATGTTCATGCTTTCTGTAATCAGAATCCGCTTCTTTGGCAGCAACAGCAGGAGACATTTTATCTTTTTCTTGATGCTCTTGCAAATCACGGTTTGTTTCATAATTGGGATTGATAATGTAAGTAAGCGTTTCTTGTAAAGTAGAGGGATCGGAAAAGTAATTAGCAGTATATGTGTCTTTTAACATTGCCTGAATATCCAATGGTTTGCTTTCCACTTCAGACACAGACATATTTAGAAGATCTGCAATTTCAGGGATAAGAGACTGATCGGGCTTTTCTATGGGTACAGAAAGAGCTATTTCAGGCAGAAGATCAGCATTATCTACGCATATTTTTTCTGCAAATACGGGCATGTTTATTTTACCAGTCTCCGCAGCTTCTTTTAATTGCTGTTCAGTTCCTGAAATAACATGGTCAATGGTAGTACTGGATTGTTTGGCATAAGGTAATGTCACACTGTGAAGTTTGTCCAGCTTTGCAGTGATTTTTTGTTTTCGATCTTTTAGAGTATTGATTTTTTGATGGATTTTCAATTTATCAGCCGCACTGTCTGTTGCCATGTATTTTTGAGACAGTAGAGAGATCTTCTGCTGACAAGAATCTAATTTATAGGATAATCGCTGTATTGTGGTTTGATGTAGCCCATCCATTGCTTGCGAAAAGGCTTGTCGTCTATCAGCATTGTCAGAGATACCGAAACTCTTGATAATTTGGTTAATACAACGGCATCTGTCAAGTTTACATTGGGTAATGTCGCTTTTCCTGTCGATCTTCTCAATCTTTTTAGATTGCTCTTGTATTTTGGTTTGTAGTTTCGGAATTCGTTTTTCTTGAATTTTTATAATCTTTTGTTCGTTGCGATGAATCGCAGCTTCTGCCATAGTTTTGATGCCGGGAACTTTCGCATTTTGAAATAAACTGTGGAGCATTTGATTGGTATCAATAAGTCGTTGTACCTTATCTGAAAATCTATCGATTTTGCCTTGATTGGTTTGAATTTTATTCTCTAATGCAGTCCTTTTTTCGGAAAGTGCGTCTAATTTTTCAGTGTGTTGGATTGCTTTTGCTTGTAAGATCGGGAGAAGTTGTTCAGGTTGTGGTTGCCCTGAAAATACGCTTGGTTCGGTGTATTCTGCCTTGTCTTGACTTTGCTGCACTTTTGCAGCCTGTTCTTCCAATTCTTTTTGACGTTCCAAAGCCCTTTTTAATTGTTGCTGCAAGTCATCTAATTCTTGCTGGGCTTTTGAAGTATCGTTTTCATGCGGACGTGCAGCTCCAGAAAGAGCATTTTGTACAATGTCCCAGTCCTTTTGGGAAAAATGTAATGTCAATCGAGAATCATCATATCTTCCCGAAAAAGGCACTTGCTTTTGCGTCAATTCAGAAATAATGTCAGCGGCTTTGTCTGTATCGACAGTGACAAATTGACGATTTTCGATTTTTTTATAGTCGATATTGCCGACAGTAGTCATATGTCGCTCCTTTCATCAATAGCTAATGGGATTGCCGTAGTTGATTTTTTGTATAGATTGAATGTTATCAAAGTCAAGACCATTCCAAGAAAAGCAGCCGTAGTTTCCGGTAAAAGCAACACAATTTGGAAGTTGTCCGTTGCCATGAATAAATTCTATAACACATTTTCCTGTACCACAAAAATGATGATAGGGAACATCCCCCTTGCTATCGCAAATTTTAACGGTAAATTGAATCCCATTTTCCAGAGTGATCAGAAATCTGTCGTTGCAATATCCGTATTTTGTGCCCATTGCAACACAGTAATCTCCGTATTCATCACGCATAATTCCAGTGTCTGTAATCGGGTCAGGAATACATCCCCGTATTGCAGACCAAGAAGGATTCCTAGTTAATCCAGCAGCATTTTCGTATGCAAAGCAATTTGTCCAACCATCTTCATACGGGAAATTTTCAATCACTTCTACTTGTTCCGTTTTGGCATATGCACAAGTGGATTGCATTTCCGATGTTTCTCCTTCTTTAGCAATTGGAATCACATCAATTGAATAGGAAGTCCCTTCCCGTAATCCAGTAATATAGCAGAGAGAATTCGATTTAAAAACAAAGCACATATTATCAACGTATGCGATGTCAGAATCTAAAATGGTACAGGTAACCGTATAATCACGGTTCTGCTCTGCTGTCCATGTCACTTTTAAGCATGAAACGGAAACTGGAGAAACTTGCAAATCAGAAACGCAATGAATGGACGTGTCTGGATGTGGCTGTATTGTCACTGGTTCTGTAGATGGTGAAACAGATGAAGTGACGAGAAGTGCGGAAATGTAAGTGCCTACAAATTTTTCAAACATAGAATTACTTCTTTCGTGGAGGAAATTCAAAACCGGTGGTTTTGTCATCTTTTAAGATGAGATAGGCATCAAATTCGTTGCCGGCTTTGCTTTTAAATCCTTTGATTAGATCGGTTTTCCCTTTTTCAAGTAATTTTTTTGCTTGTGTTGCAGAAATGATTTTGTTGCAGATGGACTTCCATATGATAAATCCGCATTTTTCTTTATCATTCTCACAAGAAAAAGACTTTTTCCATTCGACAACATTCTTTCCGCACTTTGGGCATTTTCCAATTACTGTTCGCTGTGCCTGAAAAGCAGCATTTTCAGCTTTTTCATTGTATTTTCCAGAAATGTCACTTACAAATGAGACGATTTCATGCATAAAATCATCTGGATTGCATTGACCACGTTCTATTTCTTGCAGCTGAGTTTCCCAGTCTGCGGTCAGCTGTGCAGATTTTACCTCATCTGGAACGACTGCGATTAAACTAATGCCCTTTGCAGTTGGGAAGATCTGTTTCTTCTTTCGCTCAATGTATGCTCGTTTTACTAGCGTTTCCAAAATTGCAGCACGAGTGGCAGGTGTGCCAAGTCCTTTTTTCTCTACATCAGCATTTTCATCATAATTATGATTTCCTGCGGTTTCCATTGCTTTTAGCAGTGTATCTTCTGTATATGGCTTTGGAGGACTGGTATAATGCTCTATAACAGAAGAAGTTACATTTTCAAATACCTGTCCTTTTTCGAGAGGCGGCAGTGTTTTTTCATCTCCAGATTTTATAGTGTCCTCACTGCTTTTCAGCATTTCTTTTATTGTAATTTCAAATGCTTTCCAGCCATCATTCAAAATCGCTTTGCCGGTTGCAGAAAAATTGTGGTTTTCACAGATAACTGAAATTTTAGTTGCTTCATACCGATGTGGATCAGCTGTTGCAAGAATCAATTTTGCTGCAATCAGGTTGAGAATATTTCTTTCGCCATCAGGAAGATCTGCTAATTTTTTATGTGCAATTTCTGCTGTTGGAATAATTGCATGGTGATCTGAGACTTTAGAATTATTGATGCAGCGTTTTACATTTGGTTCTGGAATAGATAATCCCTGACAGCATGATATGGTATTGCAAATCGTTTGTATCAGATCAGCTGCGGTTTGTTCCATATCTTCCGTTAGATACTGGCTATCGGTTCGAGGGTAGGTAACCAACTTCTGTTCATATAAAGACTGCGTATAGTCTAAGGCTTGTTGTGCAGTATAGCCGTACTGACGATTTGCTTCACGTTGCAACGTGGTTAGATCGTAAAGTTTCGGCGGATTTACAGTTTTGATTTCTTTTTTGATTTCTGAAATCGTAGCTGTTTTTCCACTGCAAGATTCTGCAATGTTTTTCGCTGATTCTTCTTCGTCAATTCGTTCTGACGATGCAACAAATGTGCCGCAGTCCAACTCTACAGTAAAAAATTTCTGTTTGACGAAATGTTTTACATCGTAGTCACGTTGTACGATCATAGCAAGCGTAGGCGTTTGTACTCGCCCAATCGAAAGCAATGTTCCATAACGGCAAGTAAAGAGACGTGTGCTGTTTAATCCAACAAGCCAGTCTGCCTTTGCCCGACAAAGTCCAGCTGCATATAAGTTGTCATAGTCGCTGTCAGGGTGAAGATTTGAAAATCCCTCACGGATTGCTTTATCTTCCATTGAAGAAATCCAAAGGCGTTTACAAGGTTTTGTACAGCCGATTTTTTCATAAACATAGCGGAAAATGCATTCACCTTCTCGTCCGGCATCTGTAGCACAAATGATTTCATCTACACGAGAATCCTGCATGAGTTCCTGAATTACTTGAAACTGTTGTTTTGTTGTTGAGGAAACAACAAATTTCCAGTGTTCAGGAAGAATAGGGAGCGTTGAAAAACTCCATTCCGAAATTTTAGTGCCGTATTTGGAATCGTACTTATCTGGACTTGCAAGTTGTACCAGATGACCGATGCACCATGTAACAATATACCCGTTTCCTTCCAAATAGCCATCTTTCTTTTCAGTTGCTCCTATTACAGAAGCGACTGATCGTCCTACACTGGGCTTTTCTGCAATCACCAGCTGCATAGCAGTTCCTCCTTTCACGCTTTTTTCTGATTGCGGCTGTTCTGAAATCGTGCTTCATTGATGTATACAGGATGTTTCTGGGCATCAATTTCTCCCTTGATGGAGAGAGCAAAGAGTACACCCATTACCGCAACTGCAATCATTCCACCTACAATAACTTTTTTCATAGCTTATTCGTCACCATCCTCATCTTCATCGTACTCATCAAAGTCCAGTTCATCATTTGGAACGGTAGACTTTTTCTTTTTGAATTTAAAGAAGAAAATTGCGGCACCAGCACCGATAACAACTACCACACAAAGAATAATCATCATATTCTTGTTTCCAGATTTCGAACTTGACGAAGCAGCAGCGGTGGAAGTAGTTGTTTCTACTGCATTTTCGGATTCATCAATAGAAGATGTGGTCTTGCCAAATGCAGTGCCGTTCTGTTTTTCGTAGTCCTCTACCGAATTATCTGAATTATTTCCATCGTTCAGCAGAGTATATAAATCATAATCATCTACCTTGTTTAGGAAATAAACAACATTTTCACCGCCGTTCTCCTTTGCAGCGGTATAGTCGATCAAGATGTAGAATACATTTCCATTTTTTGTGGTTACAGAGATAAACTGCATCTCATCAGAATCATAGATAATCTTCTGATTCTCGATCAGTGATGCATTTCCTTCGGTATCATAGTAGGGATCATTTTCATAATCAATCTGAGACGAATCAGAGTTGCTATCTGCATTTCCGGTTGCTGTGTTGGAGTCAAGAATTTCTCCCAGAATTTGATCCGCAGATTCTTGTGCTGCATCGGTATTGCTGCTTTCTTCTTGTCCCATCATGCTTTCATCAGTTTGTGCAGGAATATCCTCATTTACCGCAGAAGCAGAGATGCTCATGGGAAAAGGTAATGCCATTGTCAGTGCAGCAAGTGCTGCAATCCATTTTCTTTTCATTCAAAATTCCTCTCTTTCTCATTTGGGGTTGTGCTTGTTTCTTTCATAGCGGTTGTTTCTGTATTTGATTCCGATGTAATCATTTCTGCAATTTCTGATGCTGTTATGCCAGATTCACGCAACTTCTTTCCCAGTTCCAGATCATCACAAACAATTTCTAAGGATAATCCGCCCTTTCGGATCATATTAAAAATTTCAGTGCTTTCAATATCTTGAATCTGCTTCTGAATAGCTCGTTTATCAATCGCATCTTTTTTCATGCGTTCTTCCAGCTCATCCAGTTTTTGATGCAGCCGCTTCAATTTCCTTTTTGTAGTTTCTTTCATATCAAATTGCCTTTCTGTTTTAATAATTGATAAGGAGTCTTGGGTCAGCCATTTCGTAGCTGTTCCAGTCATAGCTAATGTATACTTGAACGTGAACATAGTCATAGACTGCTTTTTCATTTTTGGTGGTAACGCAGTTTCGGTCGCTGGTAGAAGTGCCTATTTTTTCTCCGGCACTTACAATGTCTCCATTATTCAATCCACTTTTTAGTTTGACATTGCTGTATAGGATTTTTACCTTTCGCTCTTTATCGTACCACAGGTCTACCTTTTTAGAAGAAACAATGGTAAGAGAATGTGTATCGGGATCATAATCTGTAATTTTTCCGGATACCATGGCGTATACGCTGCTTCCGGAATTGCGAATAATATCTAATCCGTTATGCTGATTGATAGAGCAGTGTTCCTGATTCCAACCGTGCATATCATATCCATAGCCATTGTAAATCCAATTGCCGCTAATTAAATCAACAATGCCACCATCTACAGGGGATGGAAATGTTTGATGATTGCCCAATAGATTGGTAGTAGAACCAGTACTACCGGAGCCACAAAGAAGTTCATAATAAGCGATTCGATCTGCGGCATCTGATTGCTCGCTTAGAATTTTTCTGATTGCTTCGTCAAATGTGTAATTTTGATGCACTGTATAGTACAGTGTGCAATTTTTTACCCACTCGTATTTTTGATAATAGGTACAGAAACCATATCCCAAAAAGCCACCAGCTTCTGCATTCACTTTTGCCCAAGAATTATAGGCGTAATGACGATTCCAGTCATCTGTAATTAGATTCTTATTTTCCATAGCACTTTTATAGCCCAAATAGCCAGAAAAACCATTTTTGATAGACACATCTGTACTGTTGTTTAATTTGAAGAAGGCAACGTCATAGGGAGCAACAGTAGGACAGAAGGCAGGATCAGATGTTTTTTTGCTGCTGGGAATCCAATAAGTTGATCTTTCAAATGTATAGAAGCGTCCATATCCACCGGTATAAGAGTAGTCATACTGAAATGCGTTTGTATCTTGTGTGTAGAATGAAGGCAATTCATTTCCGGAAGGATCAATCACATTGTAGCGTTGATCTTGTAAGTACCAGCCGGTTGCTTTGTATTTTTTTCTGGCATTTAGAATTTCACCATTTTCGGCATTATAATAAATGCGGTTTGATTTTACTTTTGCAAAGTCTTTTAAGTCATTTGGAATAGCTTTGAAATCGATGTAAGGATAGCCATTTTCAGTTCCACTTCCAGTCACATAATGGAATTTCCAATCGTATGTGTATGTACCTAGTTCACTCCAACTGGATGCGTTATCGTACCGGTAATCAAAAGTGTACTCCAACTCAAATAGCTTTTTTATAATTTTGTAAGTGTCGGAGTCATATTCCCAGTAAGGTACATCAAAATCTTCTTCGTTATCTTTTGCTTTCTCTGATGCGTCAAAGTCATAATAATAAGCACAGAGAAAACTCCACAACTGATTGGGATTGAAATCATATGCCGGAGTGTCAGGAAATACAGCGGATTGTCCAAAGATGAATTCAGTAGGAGTGTCATCATAATTCTCTGTGATTTCCAAAGAAACACCCAGTTGATTTAATCCTATTTTCCATAGAGATTCATTTCCAACAGCAAGTACCTTTTTATTCATGTTATTTGCAAAATTGGTGTATACCATTTCTGATTTGGAGAGAGAATCATCCAAAGCGGCGTATGTACCCATAATAAAGCCGGAATTTGCAAAGACACCAAAAATCAGTACAAGAATAACCAGAAAGATCAGACCGCCGAATAAAACAGGTAAAGCAGGGATCATAAATTTTTTGGCGGCTTCTTCAATTCCCTTATGGAATCCACGACGAAAACGTTCTTTTAAACTACTTTTCTTTTTTGTTCTTTTCTTGTGGTTCGCTTTCTTTTTTCTTTGCTGCTGTTTGCTGCTGGATTGCTTTAATTTGCTTTCCTGCTGCTTTAACTTGACTTGCGTTTGACTGGATTTTTTCTGTAGGGATTTTTGCTTTTTCTGTGCCTTTTTTGTCTTTTGGGCAGGTGATTTTTGAAAGCGTCTTGCCGTGCGAACACCGGCATCTGCTAATCGCATAAAATCATTGTCAGCATCTGCACTGACAGCTTTTTGCCAGCTGCTAGATTTGGCACGGGCTCCAGCATAGCCAATCGGCATAAAAATAAGCGGTTTAGGTTTGCTGAATTTTACGATCTTCTTTTGCAGGAAATAAGCCTTGGTTTCTTTTTTCTGAATCCTGTAAGTAGTACGCTTGAATTTCTGATACTTCTTTTTCTCAAAACGATAGACTTGTTTTCGCCTTTTTAATGCAGTTTTTTGAAGCGGCGTAACTGTGCCATTCTTTTTGGATATGCGGAAATCTTTTTTCCGGCTGATAAATTCAGCTTTCTTTTCTATTTGGCGATGAACACTCTTTTGTAAGCCTTGATTTGTTTTTTCCGCAAGCAGCATTGTATGCTGCTTTTTCTGTACAAGTCGTTGACGTTCTTGCTTTAGAGTAACTTTTTGCCGCTGAAATCGCTGGAATCCAACAACTGCATCCTTTACAATTTTGCCGCTGGCAAGAAGACCGTGATTTGCATCATCTATATTGGAAACGTCACGTTGATATTTATAAGCGATTTTACGCTTGACTTCACGCCAGCCAATATCTTTGATTGTTAAGGCTGTGGTTTCAGCGGCTAATGCAGTATTTATTCCTGCTTTTGCAGTTAATTTTACATCTGCCCACGCACCTTGTGCAGCTGCCTTTGCAACAATAGCTTTCTTTGTCTTTGGTTGTTGAGATTGCAGATGTTTAGTCAGAGATGGAATATCACCGGAAATGCGGTGACGGAATGAGACTGCTTTATGTATCACACCACGACTTTTTTGCAATTGCGGAACATCTGTACGCACAAAGTGCATTTTAGTGTGAAATCCACCATTTTGATCTTGTGTTCGTTTCAATTGCAATTGCCAATGTCGATTATCAGCATGACCAGCATCAAAACGTCGTATAAAAGCGTTTTCTACAGCTAATGCTGTATGTCCTGTAAATCGAAGTGCTTTTTTTGCAGTTTGAAAAGCAACTGAATTTGGCAGTATCGTTGGCGTATCACCAGTGATACGGTGACGCATAGAGTTAATGCGATGTAATACACCGTGATATTCACCGACTGTAGGATTTTCTATACGAACAAACTTCGCCTGTGTATGAAATTTTCCGCTGCTGTCTGCATTGCGTTGAAATTGCAGATGCCAATGTCGGTTATCAGCGTATTCTGGTCTAGTACGTCGCAGTACAGCATTTTCAGCTGCCAGAACGGTGTGTCCTGTAAACTTCATGGCATTCTTTGCAGCAGATACAGCAGCACTATCGGAGAAGATCTTAGGAGTATCTCCGGTGATACGATGCTGCAAGGAAGCTGCACGATGGAATAAGCCATGTGTGTTTCCGAGGTTTTCATTTTCTTTTCGGACGAAATGAACTTGTGTATGCTGATTTCCAGTAGAATCTTGCATACGTTGAAATTGTAAATGCCAATGCCGATTATCTGCATGAGCTGGGTCTTTTCGACGAATCACAGCATTTTCCGCTGCTAGAACAGTATGTCCTGTAAATTTCATGACATTCTTTGCAGCAGATGTAACGGTATTGTCAGGGAAAATCTTAGGAACATCTCCGGTGATGCGATGCTGCATAGAAGCTGCACGATGAAAAACGCCGTGATATTTCCCGATTTCTTGATTTTGCTGGCGTGTAATTTGTACACCTGTTTTTAGCTTTCCGGAATCGTCCACTTGTTGAGAAAAATGAACATGGACGTGCTTTTTTTCCTGTAACTGAAAATCTCTCCCAGATTGAAAGCCTACTTGCCTACGTTTGTGCATTCTCATTTTTTCACCACCTTTGACACTAGATTGAATTATGAAACTTTGTTTGCAAGATCGGCTGGATCTGTTGTCATAAGCTGATACATCTTTGTATCTCTTGGGAATCTGTCTACGAAGGGTAAGATTGTATCCCCAAAGAAAATAAGTCCCTGTCCACGTCCGGCATTTGTAACGTATTTTAACTGCTGGTCAGAGATATGGAGCTTTTCTGCAAGAATATCTCTGTCGCCGGCAGCTTGATTCAGCATATAAATGAAGTCACTGTTATCGAAAATATTTTCAATTTCCTGTGATTGCAGCAAGTCCTTGATATTCTGTGTAATGCCTGTAGGGATACCGCCCCATTTTCGGAAACGTTTCCACATTTCTACAGAATATTTTGCAGTTTGTTCTTCTTTCAAGAGCAAGTGGAATTCGTCGATGTAATATCGAGTTGATTTGTTTCCACGGTTCAAGGAAACTCTGTTCCATACTTGATCTTGTACAATCAGCATACCGACTTTTCTTAGCTGATTGCCGAGCTGCTTAATGTCAAAACAAATGATGCGGTTATTTAAGTCCACAGTTGTACGGTGGTTAAACACGTTTTGTGATCCCGTAACGTACATCTCTAGCGAATTTGCAACACGCTTTGCAATATCTCCGCCATTTTCACGCAGTTCTTTGAGAAGATCTTCTAAGATCGGCATGGTTTCCTTAGAAGGATTATGAGAAAGAAAGTGGTTATAGATATTTCTCACACATTGATCGACAATAGAACGTTCTTCTGCGGTTAGTCCATATTTGCCGCCAACAATCAATTCCATAAGAGAAATCAAAAAGTCGGATTTTACTGCAATTGGATTTTCGTCGTCTTCTTCATTGTCCCAGACAATATCCATAGGATTGATGTGCTGTTGAGAACTTGTAGAAATTTTAATCAGCTGTCCGTCAAGAGCTTGTACCAGAGGGTAATATTCAGCTTCTGGGTCACAGATGATAATGTCGTCTGTTGTTTTTAGGAATGTATCTAAAATCTCACGTTTTACAGAAAAAGACTTACCAGAACCCGGTGTTCCAAGAATCAATCCATTTGGATTTTTCAGTAATTTTCGATTTCCCATAATCATATTCTGCGAAAGTGAATTTAAGCCATAATATGAAGCGTCAGTACCTTGAAACAATTCTTGTGTTGTGAATGGAACAAATACAGCAATAGCCGAAGTTGTCAATACACGATTCACTTTGACATTGTTATAGCCCAACGGCAAACTGGAGCAAAGACCTTGTTCTTGCTCATAGTCCAGTGAAAACAATTTGCAGCTGTTTTTCTGTGTAATTCGTTTTAGCAAATCCTGTTGAAGTTTCATTTTCTTTTTGGATTCTGCATATGCCCGAATGGTTAAAGTGATGTGGAACAGACGTTCATTCTTGCTATTTAAGTCGTCCAGCATTTTTTCCAGCTGATCGATATAAAGCTTAACAGACGGCGGCAGGATATTCGGATCATATCCAGATTGCGTTGCTTTTTTCTGTTCGTCAATTTTCATCTTTTCCACGTCGGAAAGCTTGCCTTTGATAAATTTCAATGCTGCAATTTGATCGTAAGGCTCTACATGGAGATTGACGCATATCAGATCGTCATTGGAAAGATAGTCATATAAAACCTCATCAGACAGTTCTCCGGCAAGCAAGTTGATAGAATAAACTGAACCAAATCCATTTTCTCCGATTTCAAAATTTGATTTTACAAACCTAAGACTGGTAGGTGCAATAAAATCCTTGGTAGATGCACCAGACTTAATTCGATATTTCCAATCGAAAAGGAAGGGGTCATCTGAAAACGGATTCAATGAACGGTAGAGCACTTCTAATCGTTCTTTGCCATCTAAAATTGTACTTGCAACGCCCATAGAACGCAGAATGTTTTGTACCTCTGCTGCGATGCTGTCCAATTTCAAACGAGCATTGTGCAGCGAGCTAGCTTCTACTGTAAATGTCAAAAACTTTCGAAGCACACGACCATTTGAACCGGAAATCAATTGGCTTTTCAACATAGCGGAGTATTCTTGCCGAATATCGTTGAAGTCATCGGTTTGTTCCGGAATTTCCAACATTTTCAGAAGTTCATCGACATCAGTGTTTTGATTTTCAAATGTCAATTGGAATTTTACAGTGTTGTCGAAGTAATTTAAGAGATCACAATACTTGGAGAAGATAAAATTCTTTTCGTCAAAAGTAGCAAGTCGATAATTGATGTCAAAAAACTGTATGGTTTTTGAGTAAGTGGAATTTGTTATCTGGCAAGTACCGTCCTGAAACATTTCCAGATAAGGAATTGTCTTTTGTGTACTGCTTTTCTTGCTGCTTTTCAATTTTGCCATTCTGGCTTCTATTGCTTTTCTCTCTTGTTTTGTCAACGGCGTTGCCGGAACGGCTTTATGCGTTGGTACTTTGGAGTTCTTTTTCTGCTTTTTGTTTTTTTGCACGGTGATTGCCTCCCTTTCTTTTTGGAATTTCATACGTGTTATATCGCAAAACTGTGCGTAAGTGCTGATATTCTATTGCATCTTTGATTTGTTGGTAAACATTTTCAGATTGATAGGTTCGTTTTCTGGGGCTGCGAAAGAAGTCAAGCGTCAATTTCACTTGCTGTTCCAGATGCAGTCCGTTTTTGCTGTATAGTCCACAGAAAATAGCAGGTGAGGCAAGAATGCCGCCAGTAACAATACCGCCGCCCAACCCTATAAATGATCGCACAAGAAAAAAAGCAGGAATTCCGATTGCAAAGCCAATTCCAAAGCAAATAGATTGTCGTTTTGTAAGTCCGGCAATGAACTTTTGCTTGATTTCAGATAAGTCTTTGGGAATGGGAACATATTGTGCCAAGTTGTCACCTCCTTTTTGTACATCACTTTCTCTACAGTCACAGTAGGGAAAAGATAAAAGTTAATGAGCGTTAAAAATAGATTTGGATATTGCACCAGACCGCAGAATGGTAAAGATCAAAGCGAGGGTATACCCCAATAAGATTGCCATCTGCATGATTGCAGAGCCTCCGGAAGATAACTTTGCAAGGGCATTCGTAAACATTGTGGAGAATATCCCTAAGGCAAGGATAATGAATAAGCCCTGAAAAGCCAGTGCAACAAGTCCTCGAAACCAGTTCTTTCCCACTTCTGACCATTGTCCTCCCATCATCGTAGCCATTGGGAGAGGGGAAATTCCGAGGTACATAAAAATTTCTATCATACGTGATGCCAGTACAACTACAATGACTGCAAGCATAACAAAGACGCCTACTAAGATAATCAGCGACAATAACAGTAGGACAATGAGCATTCCGATACCGTAATCAGATGCAACTGAGATATTGCCGCTAAAAGCATTTGTGCCGAGTAGTGTTGTCATAGCTGTTGCGGTCGCTTTTGTACCAAATGCAAAAAAGCCGGAGGCGATATAGTATGTGTTAGAGATTAAAAGCACTCCACAAACTACTTTCAATATCCAGCGAACAAAAATGCTGTCATCTATGTCCTTGAAGTTATTGTTGCTCATGACCATTTGCATTAAGTCATTTATGACGACAATTGCAAATACCATGCCAGCAACAGGTACTACTGCATCATTGCAAACCTTTTCAATTGTTGTCCAGATAGCAGTTGCACCAGTGCTTCCGCCGCCCGTAAAGGTTGCAGGATGAACACTAAGAAATTGCTGAAACATTCCGCCAATGCCATCTGCTTTACTGGTATCCAATCCGCCTTGGAGCAGCTCGAATGTTGTTTTCAATGTTTGTGTGACAGCATCGTTTAGAAAGTCCTTGACAGCACTTTCAATGCCATCCACAAAATCAGAAACAACGCCCATGAAATCCCTCCTTTTTTGAATAATTTTTCATAATGCCAAAAAAGGAACAGAGGATATTGTTTTCATGCTCTGTTCCTCCTTTGAGTGATTTACCATCACAGTAAAATTAACCGGTGGTAATGTTCATCATGCCGACCAGAACCGGAATCATGACGATGCCCAGCAGAATCAATGCCAAACCAGCCATAAGCTGCTTCATGCCCTGTGACTTTGCACCGGGGTTGTCGTTACCATAGCCTTCGATCAGGTTTACAACGCCCCATACGCCCAGACCGGCACCGATCAAGATGCAGACAGCCTTCAAAACGGTTTCTACAGTGTCCAGAAAGTCGCTGGTGTTTACAGATGCACCATCTGCAAAAACGGTCATAGACAGCATTACGCCCATGCACAATGCTGTAACGGCTGCTGCAATCATCTTTTTGATGCGAGCAGTATTCTTCGGGGTTGCTACTTTTGCAATCATCATTTTCTTCATTGCTTTTCCTCCAAGTTAGATAAAATCAAGTTCTTCTGTGCTTACGTCCGTTTCAATTTCTGGTTCTGATGAAGCTTGCATCGCTTGAAATGTTTCAATAGGTTCGTCTGGCGAAATTTGAGCATAGCGTGCATTCTTTTCTCTTTTTCGCTTGATATACGATGCAATGTCAAACATATTCTGGGGATTGGAATCCATGAGCAAAGGGTATCGTTTGTGTTTTGTAATATCATATTTACGGGAGAAAAACGGACGAACTCCACGAACCTGTAAGATACACTTGCTGCCATCCATTGTGTTTAGATCATCTTGTGACATCAACTCCTTTCCAAGTTTTTTGTAGTTCATACCGTAGGATTCTGACTGTCCTCGTGTTCTGGAGGTATCGTAGTCGTCAATGGTCTCTTTTCCAAGAGATTCGGAGATCTCTTTGAGTGTTGACTTTTCTTTGCCACCCAAGAACAAGGTGGAATCGCAGTTTCCCACGATAGTATCTGCATTGTCCTTGTAGATTGCTTTTAATTGCGATTGTGCTTGCAGGATAATGCAGGCTGATATTTCTCGACTACGGATAGTCGCTATCAGTTTATCGAAATCTGGAATTTGCCCAATATTGGCAAATTCGTCCAGCAAGCAGCGAACATGATGTTTTAATTTTCCGCTGCCGTCCGGATTATTGTCTGCTTTTGTGCAAAGCAAGTTAAACATTTGGGTGTACAACATTGCCACCAGAAAATTGAAAGTGGCGTCTGTGTCCGAAATGATGATGAAAAGGGCAGTCTTTCGATCACCGATTTTATCCAGTTGCATTTCGTCATATGCTGTAATATCCAAAACGGAATTGATAGAAAAGCAGGCAAGTCTTGCGGAGCATGAGATCAAAATGGATTTTGCAGTCTTACCAGAGACGAAAAGTCAAGGACTTTTTCATCAAATTCAAAAAGAAGTCACATTTTGCGGACTTCCTCACGGAGCAGACGCTTGATTTTGTCCTCCATTGTCTCCTTGGCGGTCTCGCTGAAATGCACACGGACGATATAGGTTGTCTTGCCGATCTGCTTTCTCACAGTCGGGCAAGGGGTACTGTTGGTTGCGGTATTGTTCATTCAAAATCCTCCTGTAAATGAAAAATGCCCGGTGACTGTTCATCATCGGGCGGTGTCGGTATGAGGGAACAAGGCAAGGCGGCAACATTAAGGTATCTATAAAACCCTTGCCGTCTTTGCCACGCTTGCCGTGTTCCTGTTGTCAGTTTCGGAGATAGCAGACCCATGCTGTGCCGTCTTTCTCGGTCACAAGTCTGTCCCCGATACGGCTCTTTGCCGTTCTCATGGTGCGTGAGGAAATCCCACGCTCATTGACTGCCTTTTCCAGCTCTGCGCTCGGCATACGCTTTCCGTCCGCAAGCAGTTCCAGAATGAGCATTTGCGCCTGTGCGGTCTTGCTTTCGGTCTTGGCGGTGTCCGTCCCGGCAAGAAGCTCGTCAGCGGTAATGTCATAAGCTCCTATCCATTCAAAGCCTTTCTCGTCTCCCAGAGAAAAGGCAAGGGACTGTCCGGGCGGCGCAAGGGAGCTTTTCTCATGGATAAGCACCCTTGTTGTGGGGCTGTCCTTCAGCTTACCGATAAAGAGCAGACTGCGGACTGCCGCCGTAATGTCGATAGACCCCAATCCCCGGTAGGTGCTTTGCGTTCCTGCGGCTTTGTTCAGGTGTCCAATCAGCACGATAGCGCACCCGGTAGCCTGTGCAATGTCTCCCAGACTGCGGAATA
>OFPS01000394.1_pt1 | contig 44043 bp, 34 predicted proteins | sample 1542111 | NCBI WGS metagenome assembly OFPS01 (sample SAMN04209233, study PRJEB22552) | human gut metagenome | biome: gut; material: feces | host: Homo sapiens | place: USA: Oklahoma | reverse complement strand
AAAAGAAGCCGCCTTTTTCCATTTTATTTTCCGGTTTCGACCTGATATACTATTAACTATTATATATGTAGACAAGAGGAGGAAGCGGCCTATGACCAAGCAGGAGCTGCTCGACAAGGCAAACGACCTGCCGCTCGCACCGGGCGTTTATCTGATGATGGATAAAAGCGGCGAGGTCATCTACGTCGGTAAGGCCAAAAAACTCAAAAACCGCGTCAGTCAGTATTTTCAAGAGGGTTCCTCCCACAACGAGAAAACGCGCCGCATGGTCGCGCAGGTGGATCACTTTGACACCATCTTCGTTTCAAGCGAGTTTGAGGCGCTGATCCTGGAAAACTCGCTCATCAAGCAGCACATGCCGCGCTACAACATCCTCTTGAAAGATGACAAGGGCTATCCCTTTGTGCGCCTCGGCACGGGGCATTATCCGCGCTTTACAATGGTCTCTAAACCCGCGGACGACGACGCGCTTTACTTTGGGCCGTTCGGCGGGCGGAGCGAAACACGCGCGGCGATCGACGCGATCTGCGCGGCCTTCCGGCTGCCGACGTGCAGCCGCGTGTTTCCGCGCGACATCGGCAAGGAGCGTCCCTGCCTCAACCATCACATGGGGCGCTGCGACGGATTTTGCCGCGGCACGCCGGATGAGGAGGAATATCTGCGCCGCATCGGTCAGGCGGAAGAGCTGCTGGGCGGCCATTACCGCAGGCTCACGCGCGCGCTGCGCGAGGAGATGGAACGCGAGGCCGAGGCACTGCACTTTGAGCAGGCAGCGGCGCTGCGCGACCGCGTCCGCGCCATCGAGGTGCTGGGCAAACGCCAGAAGGTCATCGCCGGCATCTGCGCCGACACCGACATCTGGGGCGTTTACCGCGGGGCGCTCAAATGCGGCAGCGCCGTGCTGCACATTGAGGACGGCAGCGTGACGGGGCGCGACCTGAACCTCTTCGCCGCACCGCAGGACGAGAGCGAGCAGATGATCCTCTCGGCGCTGCTGCCGCAGTATTACCTCAATAAGAGCGTTCTGCCGCGTGAAATCCTGCTGCCCTGCGAGATCGAGGGCGCGGACGAGCTTGCGCAGATTTTGACCGAGCGCGCGGGGCGCAAGGTGACGCTCCATGTGCCGCAGCGCGGCGAGAAAGCGGAGCTTCTTGCCATGGCGCAGCGCAACGCGCGCGAGGACGTGGAGCGCGTGACGACCGCGCAGGAGCGGGAAAACCGCACGCTTTCGCAGCTTGCGGGCATGCTGTCGCTTGCCGCGCCGCCGGAGCGCATGGAGTCCTACGATATTTCCAACACCGGCGCGAGCGACATTGTCGCCTCCATGGTCGTCTACGAGGGGGCGAAGCCCAAAAGGAGCGCCTACCGTCGCTTTAAGATCAAGAGCCTCTCGGCCCATCCCGACGACTACGCCTCGATGGAGGAGGTGCTCACGCGCCGTATTCAGCGCTATCTGGACGGCGATGAGAAGTTCAGCCCCCTGCCGGACGTCATGCTCATCGACGGCGGCGTGACGCATGCGCTCGTTGCTGAGCGTGTGTGCGCCAAGATGCAGGTCCGCGTTCCCATCTTCGGCATGGTCAAGGACGACCGCCACCGCACGCGCGCGCTTGTCACGGCGGATGGGCGCGAGATCGACCTGCACGCCGCGCCGAACGTCTTTGCCCTGATCGGCCAGATCCAGGAGGAGACGCACCGTTTTGCCATCACCTTTCACCACGAGAGCCACACGCGCTCTTCCACGCGCTCGGCGCTCGACGGCATTCCCGGCATCGGCAAGGTCCGCGCACAGGCGCTGCTCAAGACGTTCAAGAGCGTCAAGGCAATTCGAGAGGCGGACATTTTCGCCCTCGAACGTGTGCTGCCAAAAGACGCTGCGGCATCTGTTTACCTTCATTTTCACGGCGAAACGAACGGAAAAAGTCAGGATCGGTAACTTTTTCCCTTGCCGTCCGTTTGGCGGAAAAAGGGAAAAAGAATGCTTGATTTTGTTGGACTTGCCAACAAAATTTGAAAATACAGGTTGACATAATTGAATTTCGATAAATGAATTTTCAAAAAGTCAAACTTGCATATTTTCCTCTGCGGCGATGCAATTTGCTGCATGCAGCGTCCCCTGTGACCTTTGCGGATACGGGAGGCGCTGCATTTCTTCTGTGCGGGGCAAAGGCAGTGCTGACGAGCAAAAAGGACAGTGTTTGCAAGGCTTTTCCGGCCTTTGACGCGCCGGGGGAAGGCGGCGGGACACACCCGGACTGCCCGCAGAGATTTTTTGCCCCGCTTCGAGGGAACAAATGCACCGGAAAGGAGGCTGCCGGTTCTTCCGCGGCGCGGCGGCGCGGCATGGGGGAGGGGGGATAGAAGTTTACATAAACCTGAAAAATGCTGTTTTCATGAGCGCAAAATCTGATTTTTACAAACAGAAAGTTCCAATAATATCGAAATAATAGAAGAAAACAGAACTTTTGTCGAAAGAATGGCGCGAACTTGACAAATCCTTTTTCGAGCGGTATACTGCCAGCATGTTTTGGAAAAGTTACAAATTGTAATCTTTTTCCGGGCGCAGCGCATTTCCTCCGCTGCGCGAAGCTGCGGCGGCTCACGCCGCGAAAAAAGGAGTATTTCATGCAGAAGTTTTTGAAACAGTTGTTCACAGCCCCGCACAGCCGGAGAGCGATGTTCTTCGTGCTGTTCGCCGCGGTGATGCTGCTGAACAGTTCGCCCGAGCTGCGCGCGAACGCGCTGTATCTGATCGCCGACGGCGATACGGTCAGCGTGCTCGACGGCACGACGGACATCCCGCAGGAGCGCGTTATTGTCACGGGCGCGCAGAGCGCCGACGCAGAAGTCACGCTCCCTGCCGGTGAAAAGGTAACGGTGACGCACGGCGACGATATTGAGTACGCCACCACAAGAAATGGCGAGCGCGTCAGCGAGCTGCTGCGCCGCCTGCAAATCTCGGTCAGCCCCCTTGAGATGGTGCTGGTCGATGTTTCCGGCGAGTCGGTCGAGATCACAGTCGCTTCCGACTTTACCTACTACGAAACGGATACCGAGGCTGCGGAGCATATCACGATGACCACCACCTCCTACCGCCTGCCCAAGGGCGAAACGAAGGTCGTGCAGCAGGGCATCGACGGTACGCGCGATGTTGTTTACGAGGTCGTGTACGCAGACGGTCAGTTTGTCTCCCGTCAGGCGGTAGAGGAGAAGAACAACACCTCCGTTGCCGAGATCACCTATGTCGGCACGCTCGTGGAGCGCGCGCAGAACGGCGATACGGTCAAGTCCGTCGCCTATGAGGACGACGGCAGCGGCTACCTTCTGATGAAGTCCGGTGATTCCGTTCATTTCTCCGGTTCGATGAAGGTCACCTGCACGGCCTATACCGCGGGCTACGGCGGCGTGGGCACCAGAACCGCCACGGGTACGACCGTCCATGTCGGCACCGTTGCGGTGGATAAGAAGGTTATCCCCCTCGGCACCGAGATGTTCATCGTCGGCTCAACCGGCTACACCTACGGCAACGCCGTTGCCGAGGATACCGGCGTGCGCGGCGCGGCAGTTGACCTCTATATGAACACCTATCAGGAGTGCAAGCAGTTCGGTCTCCAGAGGAATTCGACCGTCTACTTCCTCGACTGATGTAAAGAGCAAGAAAAAAGACGTCTGGTTTTCCAGACGTCTTTTTTTGATCGATCGCCGCTTCAAAACAGCAGCTCATAGCCCATCTTGATGAAAAGAAGCGCCAGCACCACGAACATCATGTTGCGGATCTTTTTGCTGCCGCCGCGAATGGCATAGCGCGCGCCGAGATAGCTGCCGAGAATGCTGCATGCGATGGCAGGCAGCGCCAGCTTCCAAAGAACGCTGCCGTGCAGGATCCAGACAACGGCAGCGGCAACGTTGGAGGCCAGATTGGTAGCTTTGGCACAGCCTCCTGCCGTGATGAGGTCGAGCGAGAGAAAGCCCGTGAAGCCGAGGATCATAAAGGTTCCTGTGCCGGGGCCCAGCAGCCCGTCGTAGCAGCCGAAGACAAGGCCGATGAGCGCGGCGGTGACGACCTCGCGCTTAACGGAATATACGGGGCGCTCTTCTGCGGGAATGTCCTTGCCGAAATCCTTTTTCACCGTGAGAAAGACGGCCACACAGGGGAGCGCGATAAGCATCAGCGTTTCCAGTGTCTTTTCCGAGATGACGGCGGCCAGCTCTGTGCCGAGCGCCGAGCCGATCAGCGCGCCGACGGCCGCAACGATGGCGGGGCGCAGCAGGATCTTGCCGCTGCGGAAATATTTGGTCGTGGCGGTCAGCGCGCCGCAGCCGTTGACGACCTTGTTCGTTCCGGCGGCAAGGTGAGCCGGGATACCGGCCATCAGATAGGCGGGAAGCGTGATGAGTCCGCCGCCGCCGGCGACGGAATCGACAAAGCCGCCAAGAAAGATGAGCGGCAGAACAACGATCAGAATTTGCGGTGTGAGTTCCATGAGAATATCCCTCTTTTCCTGAGATTGCTGCATTTTATCACAGGAAAAAAAGTTTTACTACTCTTTTGCGCAAAATATGATAAAATAATTTCACTGATTCTTTACGCCCAAAGCGCAGAAAGGAACAACGCTATGGAACGCAACAACAAAGCTGCCATCGAGGCGCTCTTGAAGCGCCACGGTTTTCACTTTTCCAAGTCCATGGGTCAGAATTTCCTCATCGACCCCGCCATTCCCTTCGAGATCGCCGAAAGCTCACACGCAAGAGAGCAAAACGGCGTGCTGGAGATCGGCCCCGGCATCGGTGCTTTGAGTCATGAGCTCTGCGAGCGCGCGGGGAAGGTCGTTGCCGTGGAGCTTGACAAGACGCTGCTGCCGATCCTTGAAGAGACGATGGCGCGCTACGATAACTTCGAGGTCGTCTCCGCCGATATTTTGAAAACCGATATCCCTGCGCTTGTGCGTGAGAAATTCGCAGGCCTCACACCCATCGTGTGCGCGAATCTGCCCTATAACATCACGACCCCCGCCATCACCGCGCTCATCGAGGCGAAGTGCTTTGAGAGCATCACGGTGCTTGTGCAGAAGGAGGTCGCCGAGCGGCTGTGTGCCGCGCCGGGCACGAGCGCCTACGGCGCGTTCTCCGTCTTTATGCAGTACTATACGGAGCCGGAGTATCTCTTCGCCGTGCCGCGCGAGTGCTTTGAGCCCCAGCCCAAGGTCACGTCTGCCGTGCTGCGCGCCGTGGTGCGTAAGGAGCCGCCTGTCAGGGTGGAGGACGAGAAGCTCTTCTTCCGCGTGGTATACGGCGCGTTTGCCCTGCGGCGCAAGACGCTCGTCAATAGCCTGATGACGGCGTTCGGCTCGCAGCTCACAAAAGAACAGCTTGTGCAGGTGATCACCTCCTGCGGACTTGACGCAACTATCCGCGGCGAACGGCTGGGCCTTGCGGAATTTGCGGCTCTCACCGCCGCGATCGGCGCATTACTGCGATAACATGCTGCGATATATTCAAAAAAATAATAAGCTATATGGTTGTTATTGATGAGACATTCTGCTACAATTTGCGGTAGAAAGGAGTCAAACTCAATAGCAACCATTTTCCTGTGCATCGGTTCGCTCTCTGCCGCCTTGCGCGGCACGGCACGCCACACAAGACGCGGTGCAAAAAAATTTCCTTTGTGCCGTGAAAATGCTGCGAGGAAAAGAACAATGACGAATTTGACGAACAACAAGGCGGTATTGTCGTGGATCGACGAGATGACCGCCATCACCAAGCCGGACAAGATCGTTTGGATCACGGGAGAGGAAGACCAGATCAGCGAGCTGCGCGAGCAGGCCGTCAGAGAAGGGATCCTCATCAAGCTCAACCCGGATAAGCTGCCGGGCTGCTATCTGCACCGCACCGACCCCGACGACGTAGCGCGCGTGGAGGACCGTACCTTCATCTGCTGCGAAAAGGAAGAGGACGCAGGCCCCACGAACCACTGGATGGAGCCGAAGGAAATGTACAAGAAGATGTATGCTCTGGCTGACGGCGCTTATAAGGGCCGCACCATGTACATTATCCCGTATTCCATGTCCATCATCGGCTCGCCGTTCGCCAAGTACGGCTTTGAACTGACAGACTCCATTTATGTCGTGCTCAACATGCACATCATGACCCGCGTCGGAAAGGCCGTGTGCGACGCGCTCGGTGACGACACGGGCTTCATCAAGGGTCTGCACTGCCAGTGCAACCTTGATAAGGACAATAAGTACATCGTCCACTTCCCGCAGGACAATACCATCATTTCGATGAACTCCAACTACGGCGGCAACGTCCTTCAGGGCAAGAAGTGCTTCGCTCTGCGCATCGCCTCGAACCTCGGCCGTCAGGAGGGGTGGATGGCCGAGCACATGCTGATCCTCGGCATTCAGAACCCGCGCGGCGAGATCAAGTACATCTCGGCGGCCTTCCCGTCCGCCTGCGGCAAGACGAACCTTGCCATGCTGATCCCGCCCGAGGGCCTTCAGCGCTGGGGCTGGCGCGTTTGGTGCGTGGGCGACGATATTGCGTGGCTGCGCGTCGGCAAGGACGGCAGACTCTGGGCGGTCAATCCGGAGAACGGCTTCTTCGGTGTGGCGCCCGGTACGTCGATGAAGTCGAACCCCAACGCGCTCATTTCGACGCACAAGGATACGATCTTTACGAACGTCGCCCTCGATTTGAGCGACAACACCGTCTGGTGGGAGGGGCTCAACAAGACGCCGCCCGCCCGCGCGATCGACTGGCGCGGCCGCCCGTGGACGCCGCAGAGCCCCGAAAAGGCCGCCCACCCCAACAGCCGCTTCACCGCGCCGGCGCGCAACTGCCCGTGCCTGAGCCCGGAGTTTGACAATCCCGAGGGTGTGCCCATCAGCGCCATTATCTTCGGCGGACGCCGCGCGAAGACCGCGCCGCTCGTCTACCAGTCCTTCAGCTGGCAGCACGGCGTGTTCATCGGCTCGATCATGGCCTCGGAGACCACCGCCGCGGCGACCGGTCAGGTCGGCGTGGTGCGCCGCGACCCAATGGCAATGCTGCCCTTCTGCGGCTACCACATGGGCGATTACTGGCAGCATTGGCTCGACATGGGCAAGAAGATCCCCAAGCCGCCGAAGATCTTCAACGTCAACTGGTTCCGTACCGACGAGGACGGCAACTTTGCCTGGCCCGGCTTTGGCGACAATATGCGCGTTTTGCAGTGGATCATCTCGCGCGCCGACAATGAGATCGGCGCGGCGGAGACCGCGCTTGGCTACGAGCCGAACACCCACGACATCGACATGGAGGGCCTTGATATGTCGATGTACGACATGCGCAGACTCCTCTCGGTCGACCGCGATCTCTGGCTCAAGGAGTGCGAGGACGCGCGCGCCTACTACGAAAAGATCGGCAAGGTGCCGCCGGAGCTTTACAGCGAGCTCGACGCGCTCGAAATGCGCCTGAACCGTGGCTACAAGGTAGAACACTGAATAATAAAAAAGGAACCGCTCAAAGGGAAACACTCCGCAAGGAAGTCGTTTCCCTTTTTGCTTTTGTAAGTCGTCAAAATGACTGGTTTGCGGAAAAATCATTTTATGATATAATAATTTTCAGATAGCAAATAACTATTTGCTATCTGAAGGAGGGAAAGACTGTGCCACAACATAAGTTTATTACAAAGCAACTAATAGATAAAGGTTGGTCAGAAGATAAAAAATACTGTCTTACTGACGAACAAGGAAAAAGATTTTTGCTTCGTGTTTCTCCGATTGAACAGTATGACAGAAAGAAAAGTGAATATGAACTTATGAGTCAGGTAGCAACTCTCGGTGTGCCAATGTGCAAACCTTTAGAGTTCGGTACATCTGATGAAGGAGTTTATTCTATTCAAACTTGGATAGATGGCGTTGATGTAGAAGAAAATGTACATAATTTAACATGCGAAGAACAATATTCTTATGGTTTTGAAGCGGGAAGAATACTGAAGGAGATTCACAAAATCCCAGCTCCCAAAGGAATAGAAGATTGGGAAATTTACTTTAATCGTAAAGCAGACCGCAAAATCAAAATGTATGAAGAATGTCCTATCAAGTACGAAAATGGGCAAGCCTTCATTGATTACATTAATGCTCACAGATATTTACTCAGCGGTCGCCCTCGAACTTATCAGCACGGAGATTATCATATCGGCAATATGATGATAGGGAATGATAAGCAACTTTACATTATTGATTTTAACAGAAATGACTTTGGAGATCCGTGGGAAGAATTTAACCGCATTGTGTGGTGTGCTCAAGCTGCTCCTTTATTTGCAACCGGAATGGTAAACGGGTACTTCGATAATGATGTGCCGGTTCAGTTTTGGGAGTTGCTCGCACTTTATATCAGCAGTAATACTTTATCTTCTGTGCCTTGGGCAATTCCTTTTGGTCAGAGCGAAATTCAAGTAATGGTAAATCAAGCAAAAGATGTACTAATTTGGTATGATAATATGACAAAACCCGTTCCAACTTGGTACAAAGAAGTTATAAACAAATAATACGAAGCATACGTCACCGAGTCCATAGGGATAGCGAGCATCGGATTGTGACAACACAATCCGAAAAGGAGTCAAATGTAAAGCAGTTGGGGCACCTTCCTTACGGAGGGTGCCCCAAGAGCGGTTCCTTTTTTGTTGCTGCGATCATCGCACCACGCCGAACTGAAAAAGATAGTCGCGCCACATCACGTAGTAGGGAGCCTTGACGTGCACGCCGTCGCCGGAGTATTCCGCCGTCAGCGCACCGGTGTCGTCGTCAAAGACGGGATTGCAGTCGATGTAGAAGACCGTCTCATTGTCAGCAAATTTTTGTATCTCCGCGTTGCGCGCGTCGATGGTCGAGTTTTTGAAGAATGTTGTATCCGACTTTTCCTGCGTTGTGTGGAAGATGGCTTGCAGGAAAATGATGGCATCAGGCTGTAACTCGCGTACCTCGTCGAGCAGCACCTTGTACTGCGCGGCCCAGCTCTCCGCCGTGCCGGCGCCAAGCTCATTGATGCCGAGCATCAGGTAGATCTTGCCGTAATGCTTGCCGCGGAGCGCCTGGGAGAGCGTCTGCCTGCCGGGGAATTCCGCCTTTTCTACCGCCGACCAGACGGTCAGCCCATTGTGGCAGAGGTAGTCGGCGTTGGGAAGGCCTGCGTAGTCCTTGAAGCCGTCGGTGTGCGAGTCGCCGATGAAAAGGGCGTCGTCAAAGTAGCTTGCGTCCACGGTGGTGAAGGGGGAGGCGGGCTCGTCGGGCTCGGGTTCGGGCTCCGGCTCCGGCGCGGGAACAGGCTCGGGTGCGGGGGGCGGTTCGGGCGCCGTTTTTTCGCTCCACGGGTACACTCCGTCGGCAGCTGCGAGCGCCACCGCCGCGACGGGCGGCGTTTTCTTGTCGAGCTTTGATAGATAGCTGCCGTACACGCCCGTGGGGTCAAACAGCGGGTAGACATTGAGCGCGACCGCGCTCAATAGGCACAGCGGCAGCAGAAGGGAAGGGATTCGGGAGGACATGAACGATCTCCTTAAAAACGAGAATAGAGGAAGGCATTGCCCGTCGATGTGGCGATGAAGTACACGCACACCCAGAAGAGGACAAAGAGAGGCAGATCGATGAGCGGCGTGCCGCGGTGCTTTTCAAAAAAGCGGCGGGGCTGCGGCAGACAGAAGAGAATACCGAGGAGCAGCAGCCACCAGTAAGAAGAGAGCAGCTTGAGCGCATCCTGCGCGGACACGGCGCTGTGTGTGCCGAAAAACGGAAACAGGCGGGAAAAATACGCGCCGACATCGGAGAGCTTCGTGATGCGGAAGATGACCCACGTGGGCGGAATGACAAAAAGAAGGTAGAGGTGCGAGAGCAGCGCGTGCTTTTTGAGAAAGCTGCCGATGCAGAATTTTTCAAGCAGGATGAAGAAAAGCAGCACGATGCCCCAGAGGACAAAGTTCCAGCTTGCCCCGTGCCAGAGGCCGGTGAAGAACCACACGACCGTCAGCGCGAGCGCCGTGCGCGCCTTGCCGCGGCGGCTGCCGCCGAGCGGAATGTAGAGATAGTCGCGGAACCACGTGCCGAGCGTGATGTGCCAGCGGCGGTAGAACTCGCTCACCGAGCGGGCGGTGTAGGGGAGGTCAAAGTTGCGCGGCACGGGCAGCCCCAGCATCTGCCCAAGACCCATCGCCATGAGAGAATACCCGGAAAAATCAAAGTAGAGCTGCAAGCTGTAGCTCGCCGCGCCGAGCCAGGCAAGCGGCGTAGAAAGATAGCCGTAGCCGATGCGCTCAAGCGAGGCCCACAGCGGCGCAAGCTGGTCGGCCAGCAGCACCTTGAAGCAAAGACCGACGGCAAAAAGCTCGAAGCCGAGGAAGGCGTCCTCACGCGAGAGCGTGCGCTCCTTGAGCGCGCCGCGCCACTCGTCGTAGCGCAGAATGGGCCCCATCGTCAGCTGCGGAAAGGCAATCGTAAAGGCGGCATAGTCGACGAGATTTTTCTCCGCCGCCGCGCCGCGGCAGACGTCGATGAGGTATCCCGCACTCTGGAAGAGGTAGAAGCTCACGCCCAGCGGCAGAACAAGCTTGATGAGGGGGAAGCTCTGCCCGGTCAGTTTTCCCCAGTTTTCAAGAAAAAATGCAGCATACTTGAAGTAGACAAGGCAGAACAGATCCGCCGACAGCGCGGCGGCAAGCAGCCCCTTGCGCATGCGCGGGGATCTCCCCACCATCAAGCGCGCGAGAAAATAGTGCAGAAGAAGCACCGCGGAAAGAAGCAGCGCGTCGCGCACACCTGCGCCAAGCAGATAACATGCGGCGCTGCCCAGCACGAGCACGGCATTTTTGCAGCGGAAGGGGACGAGATAATAAACCGCAAAGAAGAGCGGCAGAAAATAAAAAAGAAAAGTAAGGTCGGAAAAGCTCACGGGACGGCTCCTGTCAGAAAATGTTGTGGGAGGGGCGCATCGGCTTAACGCAGCATGCCGGGTCGAAAATCCGTCAAGAAGCCGCCGGGTAAACCGAAAACCGAGATTTTGGTTTACATGCGGCGGCAAGCGTGCTACAATCCTAAGACGGCGGCTGCGAAAAGGCACAGTGTTTGATGTATTATGTCAATCGTAAACGATAAGCCGCCAACTGTCAACTTCAAAAAGGTAACAATTTCGGTTACATTTTGTAACGGAGGACGCTATGGGAAAAGAAACCGTTTTGGCGCTGCTGCTGCGCGAAAAGGGACGCTTCGTCTCGGGCGAGGCCGTCAGCGCGGAGCTTGGCATCACGCGCGCGGCGATCTGGAAGAGCATTTCCGCGCTGCGCGCGCAGGGGTATGAGATCGAAGCCGTTCCGGGGCGCGGCTACTGCCTCAAGGCATTGCCCGATGTGCTCAGTGAGCAGACCGTGCGCAGCTTTCTGGGCGGGGTGCAGGTGGTCGGCGGGCGCATCGACTGCTTTGATACCATTGATTCGACCAACGCTTACTTAAAACGCATCGCGTTCGACGGCGCGCCGGACGGCACGGTCGCCGTTGCGGCGGAGCAGACGAGCGGGCGCGGCCGGCGCGGCCGCACTTTCCAGAGCGCAGCGGGCAAGGGCGTGTATCTTTCTGTTTTGCTGCGCCCTGAGCTCACTCCCGCGCAGCTCATGCCGCTCACGGGACTCGTTGCCGTTGCAATGAGCCGCGCGGTCGACCGCGTGGGCGGCACGAACGTGCAGATCAAGTGGACGAACGACCTTGTGCTCAACGGCAGAAAGCTTTGCGGTATCCTGACCGAGCTGAGCGTGGAGGGCGAAACGGGCGCGCTGCAATACGTTGTGCCGGGCATCGGCATCAATGTCAGCCAGTGCGAGGAGGACTTCGACGGCGACGTTGCGCAGATCGCAACATCCATTCTGCGCGAAACGGGCAGGCGCATTTCGCGCGCGGAACTGGCCGCGGCGATGATCGAGGAACTTGACGCGCTCTACGCAGTGCTCAAGTCGGGCGATACGAGTGCGTATCTTGAAGAATACCGCCGCCGCTGCGTGACCATCGGGCGCGAGGTACAGCTTTTGTGGCAGGATACGAAGGAAAAGGTTACGGCGTTGGACGTGGACGAGGAATTCGGTCTCATCGTGCGCCGCGAGAACGGAACGGTCGAGACCGTTCGCACGGGCGAAGTGTCGGTGCGCGGCCTTTACGGATACGTGGAATAAGGGGGCTTTGAACATGCTTTGGGAGCTGTTTATCACCTTTGCCAAGATCGGCGTGATGACCTTCGGCGGCGGCATGGCCATGCTGCCGATCCTTGAGCGCGAGATCGTACAGAACAAAAAGTGGGCGACGGAAGAAGAACTGGTCGATTACTTTGCCATCGGTCAGTGCACGCCGGGCATCATCGCCGTCAATACGGCGACCTTTATCGGGCAGAAGAAAAAGGGTGTCCTCGGCGGCATTGCCGCAACGCTCGGCGTTGTATTCCCCTCTCTCATCATCATTACGGTTCTCGCGGGATTGATCACGAACTTTGCGCATCTTGCGTGGGTACAGAATGCCTTTGCCGGCATTCAGGTGTGCGTGTGCGTGCTGATCCTGAACGCCGTGCTCAAGCTGCTGAAGAAATCCGTGGTCGATAAGCGCACGGCGGTCATCTTTGCGCTCGTGCTGCTCGGCAGTATACTGCTGAGCGTTTCGCCGGTGTGGTTCGTGCTGCTTTCGGCGCTCTCCGGCATCGTGCTCAAGGCGCTTGAGGGGAGGGAAGCGAAATGACGCTCTATCTTCGCCTGTACTGGGAGTTTTTCAAAACAGGGCTCTTCGCCATCGGCGGCGGCATGGCGACGCTGCCGTTCCTCAAGGACATCGGCGCGACCACCGGCTGGTTCACGCAGACGGACCTTATGAATATGCTGGCGGTGTCGGAATCCACGCCGGGGCCGGTCGGCATCAACATGGCGACCTACGTTGGCTACACGGTGGCGGGTGTGCCCGGCGCGATCATCGCCACCATCGGCGAGGTGACGCCGTCGATCGTCGTTATCCTGATCGTCGCGGCGATGCTTGCAAAGTTCCGCGACAGTAAGGTTGTCGCCGACGCGTTTTACGGGCTGCGCCCGGCCTCCACCGGCCTCATCGGCGCAGCCTGCGCGGGCGTGCTGCTCCAGGTGATCGCGGGGATCACGAGCGCGTCGGCGGGCGAGTCCCTGCTGATGAAGTTTTCATGGGACGGTGCGATCAACTGGCGCGGCATCGTCCTTGCGCTGGCGCTGCTCTTCTTCACGCGCTGCGTCAAAAAGACCAAAGACCTGCACCCAATCGTTTTCATCGGCATTTCCGCCGTGATCGGCGTGGTGTTCCGCTTCGCGGGCGTGTAAAATAGTCAAAAAGAGGAGATGCCAAGGGCGAGCGCTCATAAAACAGTAAAACCGGCCGGTAACCATCGGCCGGTTTTTTCATCTGTATACAGCTTGACGGAAAATGGAGCACCCCAGAACGCACCTTGATAGAGAGTATAGAAGTGCCCTTTTGTTCCGAAAGGATTTTTTATCAGTTCGACAAACTGGAAGCTATAAACGCCTTTGCAAATATATCATATCTATTAACTTTACACCGCCCTCATAGATTGGGGTATTATAATTGTCTGTAAAGAAATTTGAAATCTTGTGAGAACGAGCAAATCCACATTTCTCATAAAATGGTATTGTCAGTGGACTATCTCCAGTTCCAACTTGCAAAATAGAATACTCTTTTGCATATTTATTGGCAAGAAAATCAATCAGTACCTTGCCATATCCCATTCCATGATATTTCGGATCAACCGCAATATTCTTGATTTCAAGTATTCCATTACCTTCATCCGTGACAACACATTCAGCTTTTACACCATTGTCTTCAAGCACATACATCGTTCCTTTTTCAAGATAACGGTCAATCATGCTTTCCTGTTCGTCTGCTAATAACAACAATGATATAAACTGCTTTTTATTTTCGTTCACTTCTCGAATTTTCATACAACTTGTTACCCCATCAATTGCCGTCTGCTTTATTTCATCAAACTGGAAGTTGTCAAACAATTATTTGTCCTCTTCCAAAGAGGTAATGATTACAGCCCCCATTACAACAATTGCAAGAATTGGACCGAGCTGCGGCCAATTCATTATTTCGGCTCCAAATGCACTGCCAAGGTATCCCGAGATAATAGCAATAATGGAAGAAATAGCCGCTTTTCTCATATATTCGTACTCCTCTGTTAAATTCCTTCCTTGATCATAGATCAATTCTGCTTTTGCATTTTTTTAATCTTCCGAGGCAATGTGGCTGGCAATGCGCTGCATGATCATGTCGAGCGCGACTAAGTTGTGCCCGCCTTCGAGCACGATGATGTCGGCATACTTGCGGCTCGGCTCAACAAACTGCTCGTGCATAGGCTTGACCGTCGTGAGGTACTGCGTGATGACGCTTTCAAGCGTGCGGCCGCGGTCGCGCACGTCGCGCAGGGCGCGGCGCAGAATGCGCACGTCCGCGTCGGTCTCGACAAAGATCTTGATGTCAAGCATCTCACGCAGCGTGGGATCCTGAAAGATGAGAATGCCCTCGACGATGACGACCTTGCTCGGCAGAATGAGTTCGGTTTCCTCGGTGCGCTGATGGTCGGCGTAGGAGTAAACGGGGCAATGAATGGCCTTGCCGGATTTGAGCTCCTTGAGCTGTTTGACCATCAGATCCGTTTCGAAAGCGTCAGGGTGGTCGTAGTTCTGCTTGCAGCGTTCTTCGAAGGGAAGATCCTAGTGCTTATAATAGCTGTCGTGATGGACGACGCTGATATCGTCGCCGAAATGCTGCTTCAAATGCTCGGTGAGAGTCGTTTTGCCGGAGCCGGTGCCGCCCGCAATGCCAATGAAGATGGTGTTCATCGCCGCTTCCTCCGTGAATTGTATTTTATAGGTCAATTATAGGGAGACTTTGGCGGAATTGCAAGGCTGCGCTGCGGAAAGCGACAATTTTTTGCGCATTGCAGTTGACGCGGAAGAAAAAAGCAAGTATTATGTAAAGGAATACAGCGTGCTTGCGCTGTGCGGCAGATACTTGATTTTTGACAAAAAGAAAGGAGCGTCGGCATGGATCTTCTCAAATGCCCGCGCTGCGGTGAAGAATATTCTCCCAGCTATCGCAGGTGCCCGTTCTGCGAGGAGGGCGACCACCCCCGTAAGGTCAAGCACAACTCCGGCAAGCACAATTCCGGCAAACAGAACGGCGGCCGGCGTGTTTCGGATAAAAAGCAGACCCACTCCGCCCGCGGCGCGATGGCGGCGGTGCTGGTCGTGGTGCTGCTGCTTTTGAGCTGGTCGCTCTTCGGCGAAAAGATCGTCGCAAAGATCAACCCCGATGACGCTGACCCGTTACCCGGCGTGCAGGACGACAGCAACAAACCGGTTGACGGAGATACGGACGCAGACGGCGAGGCCGATCCGAGTATCGGCGAGGAGCCGAACGTGGGCGATGTGACGGGCGGCGAAACGACCGATCCCGGCACGACGGCTCCGGTCACTCCGACGGTGGACGCCTCGGCGCTGAGCATCAAGACCAACGTCGGTACGACGCTTTCCAAGGACGCGAACGGCACCTTCGACTGTACGATCAAACCGAGCGAATCCATTCGTCTGAGCGTTTCCGGAACGGACGCAGCCACCACCTGGGCGGTGGCGGACGCGAGCGTTCTGTCCATCTCGGCAGACGGTACGATCTCGCCCATCAAGACGGGCATCACGACCGTGACGGCCTCGGTCGGCGGTGCGGTGCTGTCGATCATCGTGCGCATCAAATAAAATACGCGGTAAAAGAGCGGCCTTTCGGCCGTTCTTTTTTTGCGCAAAAGGAGAGGCCCTCCTTGCAAGGCACTCCTGCCTGTGCTACAATTACCTTGAAAAAGTGTTTTCAGGAGCAATTGATTATGACGACCCGTGAATTTCAAAAAAAGCAGCCGCTTTCCATTCTTTTTGCCTACTTCAAGCCGCACCGCGGCCTGTTTGCCTTAGACCTTGTCTGCGCGACGATCGTCGCGCTCATTGACCTTGCCTTCCCGATGGTCACGCGCAAGTCGATGTACGACCTGCTGCCCCAGCAGCAGTACCACGCGTTTTTTGTCGTCATGGGCGTGATGATGGCGGCGTTTATCGTACGCGCGCTTTTGTACTATGTGATCGCCTACTGGGGGCACACGTTCGGTATCCGCGTAGAGGCGGATATCCGCCGCGACCTCTTCATTCACGTGCAGGAGCTGGACGTCAGCTTTTTTGACCATAACCGCACGGGTCAGCTCATGAGCCGGCTGACGAGCGACCTCTTCGAGATCACGGAGCTTGCCCATCACGGGCCGGAGGACCTGCTCATCTCCACGCTGACGATCATCGGCGCGCTTGTTATCATGTTCTCCATCGAGTGGCGGCTTGCCCTTGTGGTGGCGTGCATTCTGCCGGTGTTTATCGCCGTTATCATGTCGCGCCGCAGCAAGATGGGCGCGGCTTCGCGCAACGAAAAGCAAAAGACCGCCGCCATCAATGTCGGCATCGAGTCGTCGCTCTCCGGCATTCGTACGGCGCGTGCTTTTGCCAACGAGGACGAGGAGATCGACAAATTCAATACCGCGAACGAGGAATTCAAGGTCTCCAAGCGTGCTTTCCACCATGAGATGGGCGTATTCAACGCGACGATGGAATTTTTCATGACGCTGCTCTCCGCCGCCGTCATCACGGTGGGCGGCTACCTCATCATGCGCGGCGAGATCAACTACATTGACCTCATCACCTTTTCGCTCTACATCACCGCTTTTATCAGCCCCGTGCGCAAGCTCGCCAATTTTTCCGAGATCTTTGCGCGCGGCTTTGCCGGTCTCGAGCGCTTCACCGCGCTGATGCGCGTGGAGCCTGCGCTGAAGGACGCACCGGACGCGAAGGAGCTTACGAACTGCCGCGGCGAGATCGACGTTGACCATGTGAGCTTTTCCTACGAGGGAACAGAGGGAGAGGGTGTGCTGCATGACGTGAGCGTCCATGTTACGCCCGGCGAGATGCTTGCCATCGTGGGGCCTTCCGGCGGCGGCAAGTCGACGCTCTGCCAGCTCATTCCCCGCTTTTACGAGGTCAGCGGCGGTGCGATCCGCATCGATGGGGAGGACGTGCGCGCCCTCACGCAGACCTCGCTTCACCGCGCCATCGGCGTTGTGCAGCAGGACGTGTTCCTCTTTGCAGACACCGTGCGCGAAAATATCCGCTACGGCCGCCCGGACGCGACGGACGAGGAGATCGTCGAGGCGGCGAAGCGCGCGGAGATCTACGATGACATCATGGCCATGCCGCACGGTTTTGACACCTACGTCGGCGAGCGAGGCACGATGCTCTCCGGCGGGCAGAAGCAGCGCGTGTCCATCGCGCGGATCTTCCTCAAAAACCCACCCATTCTCATTCTGGACGAAGCCACGAGCGCGCTCGACAGCGTGACAGAGGTGAAGATCCAGCATGCTTTTGACGAGCTTTCGCGCGGGCGCACAACGCTTGTGATCGCGCACCGGCTCTCCACCATTCGCTCGGCAGACCGTATCCTCGTTATCGAGGACGGGCGCATCGCCGAGCAGGGCAGCCACGAGGAACTTCTCAAGGAAAACGGCGAGTACGCTTCCCTCTGGCGCACGCAGAACGGAGCGTGCTGATGGACAGAAGGCAGCTATTGGATCGCGCCGCACAAAGCGGCGAGGAGCGCGTGCTGCTGGCGCATATCCTCGATAAATGCGAGCAGAGCCGGCAGCGCAATATTCCTGCGGCGACAGATTTTTTAAGCCCCGCCGAGCAGCGCGCGGCGCAGGAGCTGCTGCACGCCGCCGCCATTCACGAAGGCTACGCCTTTCGCGGCGGTTATGAGCGCGCGGAGCGGAAAATGCTCTTTTTCCTGCCCGACTGGCAGGAGGAAGCGGACGAGAGCGAATCCATGACGGCGCTGCGCTGTACTTACCGCAAAGAGGACACGCTGACGCACCGGGACTTTCTCGGCTCGCTCATGGCGCAAGGCATCACGAGGGAAAAGCTTGGCGACATTCTGGTGTCGGAAGGCTCGTGCGACCTGATCGTTTCGCGCGACATTGCGCCCTATCTGCTGCAAAATGTGACGAGCGCGGGGCGGGTGAAGCTCTCGGTCAGTGAGATCGAACTTTCTGGCTTGAATATCCCTGAGCTCAAGGTCAAGGAGATCCGCGACACGGTTTCGACGCTGCGGCTCGACGCGGTGGCGGCGAGCGGCTTTTCAATGAGCCGCGGCAAGGCGCAGGAGCTTATCTCCTCCGGGCGCGTACAGCTCAACCACCGCGAAACGCTCAAGGCGGACGCGCCCGTTGCGCAGGGAGATGTGGTCTCCGCGCGCGGGCTTGGAAAATTCGAGGTCGCCGAGGTCGGGGGTCTCAGCAAAAAGGGAAGAACGGCGCTGTTGCTGCGCCGATACTTGTAAGGAGAAGAATGCAATGACGATGGAAGAAAAGATCGCGCGCATCAACGCGCTGGCGCGCAAGGCCAAGGCCGAGGGACTGACCGACGATGAGCGCGAGGAGCAGGCACAGCTGCGCCGCGACTATATCGACTCGGTGAAGGCAAACCTCAAGTCGCAGCTCGACTCACTGTATGTGCTCGATGAAAAGAGCGGCAAAAAGACGAACATCATCGACTTTGAACGCGAGCGCGCCGCAAGAGCGGGCGAAAAAAAGGAGAAACAGTAAATGAGTAAGAAATTTGAGTACGACCCCGAGAGCGGCTCGTTTCGCTTTGACGAGGGAGGCAAAACGCCAAAGAAAAAAGATGGCGGCGACATTGGCAGCTGGATCATCATTGCGGCGCTCTTTGCCTTCGGCCTGTGGCCGATTGGCCTGATCGCGCTCATTTCCAAGCTTTCCGACCGGCCGAAGAAGGTGAGCGCACCGCGCAGCGGCATGCGCACGAGCACCAGTCCGAACGCGAACGTTACGGCGCGCAGTACGAACAAGGTAGAAAAGACCGTTGTGCAGACAGCGAAGAAGATGAACCGCGCGCCGAAGACTTCCGACAAGACCGCGCGCATCCTCTTGATCATCGGCGCGGCCATCACCTGCATTTTCGGTATCAGCCTTGTGACCATGCTGGGCGAGGTCATCGCCTACGGCTGGTATTCCTACATGATGGAAGAACTTTTCCCTATGTGCGGCTTCTTTGCCGGCGGCGTCGCCATGCTTGTCGCCGGGCAGCGGATGAAGCGCCGCAGCGCGCGTGTCGCGCGCTACCTTGCCGTGATGGGCAAGCGCAGCCACATTGCTGTGGACGAACTCTGCGCCGTGACGGGCAAGAGCCGCAAAAAGGTCGAAAGCGATCTTGACTTCATGGTGGAAAAGGGGCTGCTCGGCGCGGGCGCTTATCTGGACAGCGGGCGCGGAATGTTCTTCCGCAACGCCAACGCCTTTGTCGACTATGCGAACGAAACGGCGAAGAAGGCAAACGTCACGCCCAAGGAAGCGAACGAGGGCTACGCGGGCGCGCTGCGCGCCATTCGCAGCGCGAACGACCGCATCGCCGACCCCGTGCTGAGTGAAAAGATCGACCATCTTGAGACTGTCGCAGGCAAGATCTTCCGCGAGGTGGAGCAGCACCCGGAAAAGCAGCAGCAGGCCGCGACTTTCCTCAACTACTATCTGCCCACCACGCTCAAGCTGCTCGACAGCTACGCCAAGTTTGAAGAGGCGGGCATCGAGGGAGAAAATCTTTCCCGTGCGCAGGAGCGCATCGAAGAGACGATGGACGCCCTCATCAAGGGCTTTGACAAGCAGCTCGATGACCTTTACCGCAGCGAGGCGATGGATATTGACAGCGACATTCGCGTGATGGAGAACATGCTCCGCCGCGATACGGCGAGCGTGGAGGAGGATTTCGGCCTCGGCGGCGCCGCTGCGCAGCGCGCGCCGGACGAGGAATAAGGCGCATGCGGTGTGATGCAGTCTCATATGCTCTATGATGAGAAAGGACAAGAGGTATGAAGCAAACCGGCAGACGATTTGACGCTGCTGCCTTTTACGGCGGCACGAACAGCGAGGCCTACCGCTATCTCGGCGCGCACCGCACGCGGCGGGCGGGAAAAGACGGCTACGTGTTCCGCGTGTGGGCGCCGAACGCCGCGTATGTGTCCGTCGTGGGAGATTTCTGCGCCTGGAACGGATACGACCACCCGATGACGCGCAACGCCGACGGCTTTTGGGAATGCTTTGTCGCGGGACTGAAGCGTTACGACACGTATAAGTTCGCCGTCACCTCGCAGAGGGGCGACACGGTGCTCAAGACCGACCCCTACGCCTTCCACGCCGAGACCCGCCCTGGCACAGCCGGCAAGCTCTACGATCTTGGCGGGTATCGTTGGGGCGATGACGAATGGCGCAGAAACCGCGCGAAAGCGCCCATCGACCGCTCTCCGCTCAATATTTACGAGGTTCATCTCGGCTCATGGCGGCGGCGCGAGAACGGTGATTTTTACGATTACCGCACGCTTGCCCATGAGCTGGCAGACTATGTTCTGGATCTTGGCTACAACTGCGTGGAGCTCATGCCCGTGACGGAGTATCCGCTCGACGATTCCTGGGGCTACCAGTGTACCGGCTATTTTGCCGCGACATCACGCTACGGCACGCCCAAGGATTTTATGTACTTTGTCGACCACCTGCACCGCAAGGGGATCTCCGTTCTCCTTGACTGGGTGCCCGCGCACTTCTGCAAGGACGAGCACGGCCTCATCGACTTCGACGGTACGTCCTGCTACGAATACGCAGACCCCAATAAGCGTGAGCACGAAGGGTGGGGGACGCGCGTTTTCGACTATGGCCGCGGCGAGGTGAGGAGCTTCCTGCTCTCTTCCGCCGCGTTCTGGCTGCGGGAATTTCATCTCGACGGCCTGCGCGTGGACGCAGTCGCGTCCATGCTGTACCTTGACTATGGGCGCGAAAACGGCCGCTGGACGCCGAACAAAGATGGCGGACACGAGGATTTAGAAGCCATCGACTTTTTGCGCGCGCTCAATGAAACGGCGTTTTCTGTCGATCCGAATGTACTGATGGTCGCGGAGGAGTCGACCGCGTGGCCGCTCGTCACGCGCCCGGCAAAGGACGGCGGCCTCGGCTTCAACCTCAAGTGGAATATGGGCTGGATGAACGACATGTGCCACTACCTGAAGCTCGACCCGTGGTTCCGTCAGTTCCACCACAAGGACATCACCTTTTCGCTGATGTACGCCTTCTCGGAGAATTTCGTCCTGCCGATCTCGCACGACGAGGTCGTGCACATGAAGGGTTCGCTTCGCGGCAAGATGCCCGGCGACGACTGGCAGCAGCTCGCGGGCGTGCGCGCATTCACAGCGTACCTTCTTGCCCACCCGGGCAAAAAGCTTACCTTCATGGGAGCGGAGCTTGGGCAGTGGCATGAGTGGGACTTTGCTTCCCAGCTTGACTGGTATTTACTCGAGAATCAAGAAAACCAGCAGACCCAGCGGTTTTTCAAGGACATCAACCGCTTTTATCTATCGCAGAGTCCCCTCTGGTCGATCGACTTTTCGTGGGAAGGCTTTGAATGGCTCGTTGCCGACGACAACTGCAACAATGTGGTCGTCTTTGTCCGGCGCGACCGGGAGGGGCGCGAGCTGATCGCCGCTGTCAACTTCTCGCCCGTCGGTCAGGCGGAGTACCGCTTTGGCGTGCCGCCGAAAAAAACCTACCGGGAGGTATTCACCACCGATCTTACCGCCTACGGCGGCACAGGGGACTGGTGCAACGAAGAGCCGATCGAAACGGAGGGCATTCCATCGCACGGAAAGCCCTGCTCGCTGTGCGTGAAGATCCCGCCGCTCGGCGCGGCGTTCTTCTCGGGCGAGGGCGAGTGGCACGAGGAGAAGAGCGAGGAGCCGACCGGAGAGACTCTGGCCGAGCAGTGACAAGGAGGAGAGAACAAGCGTGAAAAAAGAATGTATCGCCATGCTGCTTGCCGGCGGGCAGGGCAGCCGGCTCTATGTGCTCACGGAAAATATGGCGAAGCCCGCCGTACCGTTCGGCGGCAAGTTCCGCATCATTGATTTTCCGCTCTCGAACTGCGCCAACGCGGGCATCGACACCGTGGGCGTACTGACGCAGTACCGCCCGCTGGAGCTCAACCGCTACATCGGCTCCGGCCAGCCGTGGGATCTTGACCGCGCAGACGGCGGCGTACATATCCTGCCGCCGTATCAGAGCGCGGACGGCGCTTCGTGGTACAAGGGCACGGCCAACGCCATCTTCCAGAACATCGGCTTTGTCGATATGTACGACCCCGAGTATGTGCTTATCCTCTCGGGCGACCATATTTACAAGATGAACTATGCCAAGATGCTCGACCAGCACAAAAAGACAGGGGCGGATTGCACCATCTCCGTGATGGAGGTGCCTTGGGAAGATGCGCCGCGCTTTGGCATCATGAATGTGGACGGGACGGACACGGTCACGGAATTTGAAGAAAAGCCCGCACAGCCAAAGAGCAACCTTGCTTCGATGGGCATTTATATTTTCACGTGGAAAAAGCTGCGCGCCTACCTCATCGAGGACGAGGGCGACGAGACGAGCAGCAATGACTTTGGTAAGAACATCATTCCCAAAATGCTGCAAAACGGCGAAAAGATGTCCGCCTACCGCTTTTCCGGCTACTGGAAGGACGTCGGCACACTCGATTCGCTCTGGGATGCGAACATGGACATGCTCGCCACCGGCAGCGGACTTGACTTGCTCGAAAAGGACTGGCCGATCTACGGCCGCTCCACCTCCGCGCCGCCGGCGTATCTCGGCAAAAGGGCGCATGTGGAGCATAGTGTCATTGCCCGCGGCTGCACGGTAGAGGGCGAGGCGGAGAACTCCGTCCTCTCTGAGCGCTGCACGGTGGAGGAGGGCGCGAGCGTGCAGTATTCTATCTTGATGCCCGGCGCGGTCGTCAGGAAGGGGGCGCGCGTCTCCTATGCCATCATCGGCGAGAACGGCGTGGTTGGCGAGCGCGCGCTGGTCGGCGAGCCGCCGGAGGCGGTCGCACCCGAAAACTGGGGCATCACAGTGCTTGGCCCCGGCGCGGCGGTGGCAGAGGACTATGTGCTGCCCGCCAACCGGATGCGCAGCGTGGACGGAAAGGAGACGGTACGATGAACGGATTACACGGTATCATCTTTGCCTATGCGAAAACACCCGGCCTTCGTGAGCTGACGGAGGAACGCATGCCCGGCTCCGTGCCGTTCGGCGGGCGCTGCCGCGCGGTAGACTTTATGCTCTCCAACATGGCGGGCGCGGGCATTACAGACGTTGGCGTCGTGCTGCACGGCAACTACCAGAGTCTGCTTGACCACATCGGCAACGGCAAGACCTGGGACATGGCGCGCAAGAACGGCGGACTCAAGCTGCTGCCGCCCTTTGCCGACGCGCGCAAGTTCGGCGTGGAGGAATTCCGCGGCAAGATGGAGGCGCTCTCGGGCGTGCGGTCGTACCTGCACGAGATCCGGCAGAAGTACGTCGTCCTGTCCGACAGCGACCTTATCATCAATCTGCCGCTGCAGAAGGTGCTGGACGCGCACATCGAAAGCGGCGCGGACATCACCTGCGTCTGCACCGAGAGCGGCCAGTTTGTGGAAAACGCCACGTATTTCACCGTCAACGAAGCGGGCCGCATCACCGAGACGCGCTGCGCGCCGCACAAGGCGAGCGGCTGCCGCAGCCTGGAGATCTACCTTCTGAGCCGCGACCTGCTCATCTCCCTTGTGGACGAGTGCGCCGCGCAGGAAAAGTACAGCTTCCGCAGAGATGTGCTCTGCGCGAAAGGGAAGGAACTCAATCTGCGCGCTTTCCTGTGGGACGGCTTTGCCGCGCAGCTGCGCACGGTGCAGGAATACTACGAGCGCAGCATGCAGCTTTTAAACCCGGCCGTGCGCGCCGAGCTTTTCTGCGCCGAGCGTCCGATCCTTGCCAAGGAGGACGATGAGGCCGCGTCCTATATTGCGCCCGATTCGCACTGTGTCGATTCTCTCATCGCCGACGGCTGCCAGATCGAGGGCAGCGTGGAGGGCAGCATTCTCTTCCCCGGCGTGAAGGTCGGCAAGGGGAGCAGCGTGAAAAACTGCATTCTTTTCAAAAACACCGTGGTGGAGGACGGTGTAACGCTCAGGTGCGTTATCGCCGACAAGGACGTGCGTGTGCGCGGCGGCGGTACGCTCATCGGACACGAAAGCTACCCGCTTGTTGTGAGCAAGGGGAGCGTCATCTGATGAAGAACAACCGGGAGAAAGGAGCTTTCGTATGAACATTCTGTATGTGACGAGCGAGGCGGTGCCGTTTTGCAAAACGGGCGGCCTTGCCGATGTGGCGGGGAGCCTTCCGCAGGCGCTCGCCGCGAACGGCGACCGCGTGAGCGTCATTCTGCCGCTTTACGAGCGCGTGAAGAACCAGTGGGGCGATCAGCTCCATTTTGAAAGGTGGACATTCGTACGCCTTGCGTGGCGCAGCGTTTACTGCGGCCTTTTTTCCCTTGAGCGTGACGGCGTCACGTGGTATTTTGTCGATAACGAGGCATATTTCCGCCGCAGCGAGCTTTACGGCTACTATGACGACGGCGAACGCTTTGCCTTCTTCTCCCGCGCGGTGACGGAGCTTTTGAAGTCTCTGCCGCAAAGGCCCGACGTCGTCCACTGCAACGACTGGCAGAGCGCGCTTGTGCCGATCTACATCAGGGACGAGGCCGTGCGCGATAACTTCTATAAAGGAATCCGCACCGTGATCACGGTGCATAATATCGAGTATCAGGGGCGCTACGGCCGCGAAACGCTTGAGGATCTGTTCGGTCTCGATCGCGGTTGGTTCGACGGCGGAACGATCGAATTCAGCGGCGATGTGAACCTTTTGAAGGGGGCAATCGTTACGGCTGACGCCGTGACCGCCGTGAGCCCGACCTACGCCCAGGAACTCAAATACGCCTACTTTGCCCACGGGCTTGAAAACGTGATGAACATGAACGCGCGCAAGCTCCACGGTGTGCTCAACGGTATCGATATGCAGCGCTACGATCCCGCGCATGACAAAAATCTTGCCGCATCTTACTCGTCCGACGATCTTGCGGGAAAGCAGGCGGACAAGGCGGCGCTGCAGCGCATGCTTGGCTTGCAGGAGAGAGCGGATACGCCGGTCCTTGCCATGGTCTCGCGCCTTGTTTCGCACAAGGGGCTTGACCTTGTGTGCGAAACGCTCGATTCTTTCATGCAAAAGGACGTGCAGCTCGTCGTGCTCGGCAAGGGCGATGCGAAGTATGAGACATTTTTCAACTATGCCTGTCGGCGCTACGGCGGGCGCATGGCCGTCCACCTTGGCTACTCCGAAGAGCTTGCCATGCAGATCTACGCGGGCGCGGATCTTTTCCTGATGCCCTCGAAGAGCGAGCCGTGCGGCCTTTCCCAGATGATCGCCATGCGCTACGGCGCAGTGCCCATCGTGCGCGAGACCGGCGGATTAAAGGATACCGTCCACGCGTATGAAGCCTGGAACGGGCAGGGCAACGGCTTCACCTTTGCAAACTACAATGCGGGTGATATGTGCTATGTGATCTGCGAGGCCATTGACCTCTATCACAACAACAAGGACGCCTATGCGGCGCTGCAAAAGCGCGGTATGACCGCCGATTTCAGCTGGACGCGCTCGGCGCAGGAATACCGCCGTATTTACGAATCTATCTGTCGATAACAAAAAAGGAACGGATCTATGACTATTGACTCTGTGAAGAACATGAAAGAAGCGCTGTGCGAAAAGCTGAAGGTCAGCTTTGGCAGCACAGTGGAAGAGGCGAGCGACGCACAGATGATGCGCGCGAGCGCCCTTGTCCTGCGCGATGTGATGGCTGAGCGCAGCGTGGACAGCATGCGCGAGAATCGCGCGGAACATCGCCGGCAGGTACACTACCTGTCGATGGAATTTCTGATGGGCCGCAGCCTGATGAAAAACGCCTTTAACCTTGGCGTCGGCGAGATATTGACGGAGGCGCTCAACGAGCTGGGCTTTCGTGCAGCGGACGTCTTTGAATGTGAGCCGGACGCGGGTCTCGGCAACGGCGGCCTCGGCCGCCTTGCCGCGTGCTATCTCGATTCCATGACGACGCTCGACATTCCTGCCGCGGGTTACTCCATCTGCTATGAGCTGGGGATTTTCCGCCAGCGCATCGTCGACGGCCAGCAGGTCGAGCTGCCGGACAACTGGAAGGATCTCGGCGGGGCGTGGCTGCTGCCGAAGCCGCAGGAGACCGAAACCGTGCGCTTTGGCGGTACGATCCGCCAGTTCTGGGACGGCGGGCGGCTGCATGTCGTGCCAGAGGGTGCGACTGAGGTGCTTGCCATTCCCTGTGACATGGAGATCGCGGGCTATGGAACGAATCACGTGAATACGCTGCGCCTTTGGGACGCAAAGTCTCCCGTGCCGCTCGATATGTCGCTCTTTTCCCGGGGCGAGTACCTGCGCGCGCAGGAGCAGCACGCCATGGCGGAGACCATTGCCAAGGTGCTCTACCCCGAGGACAACCACCCAGAGGGCAAGAGCCTGCGTCTCAAGCAACAGTACTTCTTCGTTTCGGCCACGGTGCAGTCCATCGTGCGCAAGCACATCGAGGTCTACGGTACGGCGGAGAACTTCCACGAAAAGAATGTGATCCAGATCAACGACACGCACCCTGCGCTTGTGATTCCCGAGCTGATGCGCATTCTGATGGACGATGCGGGCCTCGACTGGGATACGTCGTGGCACATCACCACCCATTCCGTCGCCTATACGAACCACACGGTGCTTGCCGAAGCGCTTGAGCGCTGGCCGCAGGAGCTGATGCAGTCGCTGCTGCCTCGCATCTGGCTGATCCTCACGGAGATCGCGCGCCGCTATCAGGAAAAGATCGAAAACTACTACCACGACCCCGCCAAAACGAGCGAGCTTGCCATCATCTGGGACGGTCAGGTGCGTATGGCGAACCTCTGCATCGCCGGCGGCATGGCCGTGAACGGTGTGAGCGCGCTGCATTCCGACATTCTGCGCAATGATGTCTTTAAGTACCAGTGCGCCATGGAGCCGGAAAAGTTCAAGAACGTGACAAACGGCATCGACCACCGCCGCTGGCTCGCGCAAATCAATCCGCGGCTCGATGAGCTGGTGCGCGCGCTTGCGGGCGGAGATGAGTATCTGCTGCACCCCGAGGCGCTCAAAAAGCTTGAATCCTACGCGAACGACACCGCCGTGCTCGACCGTCTCGGCGAGATCAAGCGTGCCAACAAGTTGGACTTTGCCGCCTACGTCAAAAAGACGCAGGGCGTTGTGCTCAATACCGATGCGATCTTTGATGTGCAGGTCAAGCGCCTGCACGAGTATAAGCGTCAGCTTTTGAACGCGATGCACATTCTCTACCTCTATCAGCAGCTGCAAAACGACCCCGGCCGCGCCATGCAGCCGCGCGTGTTCCTCTTCGGCGCGAAGGCCGCGCCCGGCTACGCCGTCGCCAAGCGCATCATTCGCCTCATCAACTCCATGGCGGCCGAGATCAATGCGGACCCCATCTGCCGCGACAAGCTGCAAGTGGTATTCCTTGAAAACTACCGCGTGTCGCTCGCCGAGCATCTGATGCCCGCGAGCGAGGTGAGCCAGCAGATCTCCACCGCTGGCAAGGAAGCCAGCGGCACGGGCAACATGAAGTTCATGATGAACGGCGCGCTGACCGTCGGCACGCTTGACGGCGCAAATGTCGAGATGCACGAGGTGCTCGGCGATGAGAACATGTTCCTCTTCGGCCTGCACGCCGACGAGGTCGTGCGCTTGAAGCGCGAGGGCTACACCCCGCAGAAGCTCTATGCACGCGACGAAAACCTGCGCTGCGTGATCGACAAGCTCAAGCAGGGCTTTTCCGACGGCAACACCTACGAGGATCTTGCCTCGCGCCTGCTGCTGAACGACGAGTATATGCTCTTGCAGGACTTCGCGTCCTATTGCGCCGCCGAGCAGCGCATGGCGGAGACCTATGCAAGGAGCGAGGACTGGAACCGCAAGTCGCTTCTCAACATCGCGCGCAGCGGCATCTTTGCTGCCGACCGCGCCGTCGCGCAGTACGCCGACACGATCTGGCACGTAGAACACAAGTGAAATATTTCAAAAAAGGGACAGCGAAGCTGTCCTTTTTTTGCGTCAGGCGGTGCTTTTCCCCAGTATTGACAGCTATGATATAATCGTACATGACTGAAAATATGAGAAAACAGAGGAAAACGCTATGGAATTCACACAGGGCGTGCGCTTTGATTCGCTCGGCCTCACGGAAGAGGTACAGCGCGCGCTGAAAAAGAAGAATATCGAGGAGAGCACCCCTGTGCAGGCGGGCTGCATTCCGCCGATGCGCGAATGGAAGGACGTCATTGCCAAGGCGCCCACCGGAACGGGCAAGACCTTCGCCTTCGGCATTCCTATCATTGAGCATATCGAACCGGGCAGCGAGGAGACCGAAGCGGTCATTTTAGCGCCCACGCGCGAGCTTGCCATGCAGATCACAAACGAGCTGCGCGACCTGTGCGTATATCTTCCGGGCGTGCGCATTGTGTGTCTCTACGGCGGCGCGCCCATCGGCAAGCAGATCGACGCGCTCAAAAAGCGTCCGCAGATCGTTGTCGCCACCCCCGGCCGCCTGAGCGACCACATGAAGCGCCGCACCGTCAAGCTCGACAATGTCAAGACCGTTGTGCTCGACGAGGCCGACCGCATGCTCGACATGGGCTTTATCCACGATGTGACGCGCATTCTCGACAAGCTCAAGAGCCGCCGCAACCTCGGCATGTTCTCCGCGACCATATCGCGCGAGGTCATGGACATCAGCTGGATGTATCAGCGCGACCCCGAGGAGATCACCGTGCAGGCGAAAGAAGAGAACAAGCCCGACATTGCGCAGTATCGCATCGACGTAGACCAGAACGACAAGGCGCACGTCATGGCGCAGATCATTCGCGCCGAGGGGCACGAGCGCGTGATGGCCTTTTGCAACACGAAGGGCATGGCAGAGCGGCTCAAGGCGTTTTTGATGATGGAAGGACTCGATGTCGACTGCATTCACGGTGATATTCCGCAGAAAAAGCGCGAGGCCGTCATGGCGCGCTTCCGCCGCGGCGAGCTGCCGGTCTTTGTTGCGACCGATGTGGCCGCGCGCGGCATCGACGTGGACGATGTGGACGCGGTATTCAACTATGATGTGCCGCTCGAAAACGAATATTACGTGCACCGCATCGGCCGCACGGGGCGTGCCAAGCGGCGCGGCGTCGCCTATACGCTTGTATCGGACTATCCTTCCGGCATGCGCTTGGACGCGATCGCCAAGTACACCGGCGGCGAGGTGAAAAAGGCGCATCTGGACGAGAACGGAAAGCTGGTCGAAGGCTGACGGAGGATCTTTCCACTGCATGGGAGCAGAACAAAAAGGAGCATTTCTTTTTTAAGAGATGCTTCTTTTTGCATAGGCCAGCGGCGATAATTTGGTAACAAATTGTAACTTTCCGCGCTCCTGCCTTTACAAGAGCAGAAAATTTCGCTATAATGAAGCGCATGTTACGATACTGGAGCGGCGGCTTACCGCGCTTTTGCTAATAGGAGAGACTATGAAAACGATAAAACGGATCGCAGCGCTGCTGCTTGGCACAACGCTGCTGCTTGGACTGTTGTCCGGCTGCGGCAATAAAAAACAGGGGAATGAAAAGCTCGTTCTCAACGTGGGCGTCTGCGGCGCGATCGACTCGCTCGATCCCGCGATGAACACCGATACGGACGCCGACAGCATTTTTCATGCCCTGTACGAAAACCTGATGCGCGAGAGCGACGACGGCAGCGGCGAGGTGATGCTCACCAACGGTATGGCGAAGGAATATACCGAGGAAACGAACTATGACGGCACCGTGACCTACCGCTTCACGCTGCGCTCTACCGCGCGCTGGTCGGACGGGGAGAAGGTGACGGCGGACGATTTTGTCTATGCCTGGCAGCGCCTGGCCGACCCTGCGACCAATTCTCCGAACCATTCGCTGATGAGCGTGGTGGCAGGCTACGACGAGGTGCGCGAAACCGGCAACAAGGCAAAGCTTCAGGTCTCTGCCAAGGATAAATCCACCTTTGTCGTTACACTGAGCGCGCCTTGCGCGTACTTTATCGAGGGCATCTGCACGGCGGTCGCCACGATGCCGCTGCGCCGCGATTTGACGGAAGACGGCGCCGGCTTTGATATGCCGAATGTTGTGAGCAACGGCGCATATCATGTGAGCGCGTGGTCCAAGAGCAGCAAGCTGACGGCAGTGCGCAACGAGGAGTATTACGAAGCGCGTCTGGTTGGCCCAGATGAGCTTGGCTTTGTTTTTGCTTCCGGCCCGGAAGAGGCGTGGAAGCTTTACGAGGCGGGTGACATTGACTATATCGCCCACCTGCCCGACAGTGTGATCGCCGAACTTTCACAAGATGAAAACTGGAAGCCGACGGCGGTGTATGCAACGGCGTGCGTGCTTTATAACCACGAGAGCGACCTCTTCTCAAACGAACATACCCGCGAGGCATTCGATCTTGCCATCGACCGTGCGGCCGCTGCGGCAGCAGGCGGCGCGGAAAATACGCCTGCCACGGGGCTTGTTCCCTACGGCATTTCAGATTCCGGTGAAACGGACGATGACTTCCGCACGACCGGCGGCGTGCTTCGCAGCATTGACGAGGAAGACGTGAACGCGCGGCAGGCGGAAGCGCGTGAGGAGCTGAGCTATGCGGGCTATTACAGCACGAGCATGTTCCCGCCGATTGAGCTTTTGTATGTCACCGGTACGGAAAATGACGCCGTGGCTGCGGCGCTGCAGAACATGTGGAGTACGACGCTCGGCGTGACGGTGATGCTGCGCGGCGTGACGCAGGCGGAATACAATGCGCGCATGGAAGCGAAAAATTATGAGCTTGCGCTGCAAAAGATCACCGCACTCTATGATGATGCGATGGGCTTTCTTGACCGCTGGTGCAGCGAGAGCGAGCAGAACCTGATCAACTATGAAAACGGCACTTACGATGTGCTGATCGGTGTAGCAGCGGCATCAGAAAACCTTGTGGCGCGCACAGCGTTTCTTCACGATGCAGAGATGATGCTCTTCGACGATATGGCGCTCTCGCCGGTGTATTTTGACGGCACGGCGCACCTGCTGCGCGATACGCTGCGCGGCGTATACACCGATGGATTTGGCAACAGCTATTTCACCGGTGTGCGCGTGAATACGGACTGAACCGGAGCAAACGAAACCAAACGACAGCTTTTTCTCAAAAAGCTGTCGCTTTTTCTGTATTTGACAGAAAACTTGCAGAAAGTGCTTGCATTTCGTGCACGAACATACTACAATACAAACCTTGGGCGGATTGATCGCCCACCATTATTTGTTATGAGGGTGTAACTATGACTGCCATCTTGAATCTGGCTTTTGCGCTGCTCGCAGGGCTTTTGATGACGCGTATTTTCAGCCGCTGGCACCTGCCTGATGTTACGGCATTTCTTGTGACGGGTGTTCTGATCGGACCGTTCGTGCTGGGCCGTCTCGGCGTTCCCGGCCTCGGCTTTGCAGGTTACGATCAGGTCGAGGCGCTGAGCATGATCTCCGATGTGGCGATGGGCTTTATCGCGTTTTCCATCGGCAATGAGTTCCGCCTCAGCCAGCTTAAAAAGACCGGCAAGCAGGCCATGGTCATCGGCGTTCTGCAGGCACTTGCCGCGCTGGCCTTTGTCGATGTCGCGCTTGTCGTGTTCCACTTCCTGCGCCCCGACGTGCTCTCCGTTCCTGCGGCGATCACCCTCGGCGCCATTGCCACTGCCACCGCGCCCGCGACCACGCTGATGGTCGTGCGCCAGTACAAGGCCAAGGGCGAGCTCACCGACCTGCTGCTGCCGATCGTCGCGCTCGACGATGCGGTGGGTCTCATCGCGTTCGCTGTGTCCTTCGGCATTGCCCGCGCGATGGACAGCGCGCAGTTCAGCGTTGCGAGCATCCTGCTCTCTCCACTCATCGAGATCGTCGGCTCGCTGCTGCTCGGCGCGATCGCGGGCTTTGTCCTCACGAAGCTTGAGACGATGTTCCGCTCGAACTCCAACCGTCTCTCGCTGAGCATTGCATTCATTTTCCTGATGGTCGGCCTCTCCGCGGTAGAGTTTACCGTTGCAGGCGTGGAGTGCGGCTTCTCTCCGCTGCTCGTGTGCATGATGCTCGGCACGGTGTTCTGCAACATCTGCCCGCTGTCCGATGATCTCATGGAGCGTGCGGACAGATGGAGCACGCCGATGCTCGCGGTGTTCTTTGTCATCAGCGGCGCAAACCTGCGCCTGAGCGTCTTTTCTCAAGGCGTGCTCGTGTTCATCGGCGTTGTGTACATCATCGCACGCTCGGCCGGCAAGTATTGCGGCGCGCGCTGGTCGGCCAAGGCGGTGGGCTGTGACCACACGGTGCAGAAGTACCTTGGCATCATGCTGCTGCCGCAGGAGGGTGTGGCGCTCGGTATGTGCGTGAGCGCGCAGGCGCTCGGCGCGGACGGCGAGCTGATCCGCAACATCATTCTCTTCTCCGTGCTCATCTACGAGCTGGTCGGCCCGGTGGCAACGAAGGAATCCCTCAAGGCGGCTGGCGCGATCACCGAAAAGCCCAAGGAGGTGCTCGAGCGCCGCGAGCGCAAGCTTGCCGAGGCGGAGCCCAAGGAGCTTCTCGAGCGGCACAAGGAGCGCGCGAACAAAAAGTGAATCCGCTGAAAGGAGATGGCCTTGGCCATCTCCTTTTTTTTTGCGCCGGGCGGGAACTTTTTATGAATTTCTGCGTCTAAACGGGAAAGCCACTTGACATAACTTGTGAAAATTATGTACAATAAAAAGGAACAAACCGATAAGGGGGTATCATTTATGGAAGGACGTCGGGTCAGCCGCCGCAAGCCGCGGCGCAATCCGCTTTACACGCTTTTTATGGGGCTTCTGGCGCTTTCGCTGGTGCTCTTCATCACGGTGATCGTTCTGTCCTTCAAGCTCAAGGGCGCGCGCCGCGACCTTGCCGATGCACAGACAAAGATCGAGCAGCTGCGCGGCGGCTCACAGACGGGCGAGGACAATCAGCTTACCAACGGTGAGGACGGCCTGCTGGACGGCGATGCCGGTGAAACCGGCGGCACGCAGGGCAATGACAGCACGAACAGCGAAAAGATCGATTGGCTCGACCTCACGGGTCACACGGAAGTTGCGGTCAAGCCAAATTCGGTTTACGATAAGTATTACATCTACTACACCACAGGCGGCGTGAATCTGCGCAGCGGCCCCGGTACGAGCTATGACAAGATCACGACCGTTTCCCTCGGCACCGAGGTGCAGGCGGCTGCCAAGCAGGACGGCTGGACGTTCGTCTCCGTAGGCGGACAGTTCGGTTGGATCAACTCGGATTACCTTGTCACCACGCGCCCCGCATCATAACAGCATTCGTAAAAAAGGAGCAAGCCTTTTGGCTTGCTCCTTTTTCTGCTTTATTTGCCGCAGCCGCCCTTATCCTTCAGCGAGCATGCGCCCTTGAAGCCGCAGGCGTTGCAGTGGTTATTCGGGTCGGAAACGATGCTGCCGCTCAAAAAACGCAGCGCGGCCTCGTCCGCTTCGCCGACATAGCCGGGAAAAAGCATCAGACCCGCCGTGCCAACGGCGATGCGCTCATTTTCGTCGATCGTGCCGCAGAGCAGCGCGTCGATGCCGTAGCGCTCCAAAAGGTCGATGGCGGCCTTCGTGCTGCGCTCTTCCATCGGCACGAGAAACTGCCGCACGATGCGGCCGTGGTCGTCCTCATAGAAGTGGAAGCCCTCTGCATCGCCCAGCGGCGACGCGACGGTTTCTCCCGCAACGGGAATTGCAATGCGCATAACGCAATCTCCTCTCTTATGACTCGATGCCCTTGCCGTCGTTCCACTTCCACGCGCGCACTTCGGGCAGGTCGATGCCGTTGTCCTTGATATACTGGCGGTGCTCGACAAGCTTGTCGTTCATTTTTTGGACGAGGTAGGCGCCGCGGTTGCCGAGCTGCGGCAGACGGCGCACCGTGTCGATGACAAGATCGAAGCGGTCGATGTCGTTGAGCACGCGCATGTCAAACGGGGTCGTGATCGTACCCTCTTCCTTGTAGCCGCGCACATGCAGGTTGCGGTTATGGCGGCGGTAGGTCAGCTCGTGGATCAGCGTAGGATAGCCGTGATAGGCGAAGATGATGGGCTTATCCCTGGTGAAGAGCGTGTCGTACTCCTCGTCCGTCAGACCGTGCGGGTGCTCGGTGTGAGGCTGGAGTTTCATGAGGTCAACTACGTTCACCACGCGGATCTTGAGCTCCGGCAGCTCGCGGCGCAGGATCGTTACGGCGGCGAGCGTTTCAAGCGTCGGCGTGTCGCCGCAGCAGGCCATCACGATGTCCGGCTCCTGCCCCTGGTCGTTCGACGCCCACTCCCAGATGCCGATGCCCTGCGTGCAGTGCTTCACGGCCTGTTCCATCGTGAGCCACTGCGGGCGCGGGTGCTTGCTCGCCACGATGACATTTACATAGTTGCGGCTCTTGATGCAGTGGTCGAAGCAGGAGAGCAGGCAGTTGGCATCGGGCGGCAGATACATGCGCACCACATCGGCCTTCTTGTTCGCCACGTGGTCGAGAAAGCCCGGATCCTGGTGCGTGAAGCCGTTGTGATCCTGCTGCCAGACATTCGAGGCGAGAATATAGTTGAGCGATGCAATATCCTGCCGCCAGGGCAGCTCATTGCACATCTTGAGCCACTTGGCATGCTGGGAGAACATCGAGTCCACAATGCGGATAAACGCCTCGTAGCTGTCGAAAAAGCCATGGCGGCCGGTGAGCAGATATCCTTCGAGGAAACCTTCACAGAAATGCTCGGAGAGCATGGAGTCCATCACGCGGCCGTCGGGGTCGAGGTGGTCGTCGATGCCCTCGATCTGCTCGTCGAGAAAGCGGCGGCCGGTGACCTCAAAGACGGCCTGCAAGCGGTTGGAAGCCGTTTCGTCGGGCGCAAAAATGCGGAAGTTGCGCGCGTCCATGTTCAGCTTCATCACATCGCGGACATAGGTGCCGAGGACGTACATATCCTGTGCCTCTACCGCACCGGGAGAGGGAATATCGACCGCGTAATCGCGGAAGTCCGGCGTACGCAGGTCGCGCAGCAGGAGACCGCCGTTCGCGTGCGGGTTCGCACCCATGCGGCGCGCGCCTGTGGGCGGGAAGGACGCGACCAGCTCCACCGGCGTGCCGTCCTGATGGAAGAGCTCTTCGGGCTTGTACGAGCGCAGCCAGCTCTCGAGCAGCGGCAGATGCGCCTTTTCCTCCGCCCCCATGGAAATGGGCACCTGATGGGCGCGCCAGCAGCCTTCGACCGGCAGGCCGTCGACTTCCTTCGGCCCCGTCCAGCCCTTGGGCGTGCGCAGTACGAGCATTGGCCAGTGCGGGCGGCTTACCTTGCCGCTCTTGCGCGCGGTGCGCTGAATGCGGTGGATCTCACGGATCGCCCAGTCGAGCGCAGCGGCCATCTGCTGGTGCATCTGCTCAGGCTCACTGCCTTCCACAAAGCGTGGCTCCCAGCCGCAGCCGCGGAAGAAGCATTCAATCTCTTCATGGCTCATGCGGGAGAAGATGGTGGGGTTGGCGATTTTAAAACCGTTCAGATGCAAGATCGGCAGCACCGCACCGTCGGTGATCGGGTTCATGAATTTGTTGCCGTGCCACGAGGTCGCCAGCGGTCCGGTCTCGGCCTCGCCGTCGCCGACGACGCAGGCTGCAATGAGATCGGGGTTATCCGCCACGGCGCCGAAGGCGTGGGCGAGGGAATAGCCCAATTCGCCGCCCTCGTGGATGGAGCCGGGAGTCTCAGGCGCCACATGGCTGGGAATGCCGCCGGGGAAGGAGAAGCGCTTGAAGAGCCTCTGCATGCCCTCCTTGTCGCGTGTGATGTTGGGGTAGACTTCCGTGTAGCTGCCGTCCAGCCAGTCCTGCGCGACCATGGCGTTTCCGCCGTGGCCGGGGCCGGAGAGATAGATCATGTCAAGGTCGTCGCGCTTGATGACCCGGTCGAGGTGCGTGTAGATGAAGTTCTGCCCCGGGCAGGTGCCCCAGTGGCCGACGATGGTCTGCTTCAGGTCGCTTTCACGCAGCGGGCGCTCCAGAAGCGGGTTGTCGAGAAGATAGAGCTGGCAGGCAGTCAGATAGTTTGCTGCGCGCCAGAAAGCGTCGATCTGCTTGAGTTCCTGCGGTGACAGCGGCGGCTTTTTGGAAAGCCGTGCAGTATTTTTGCGTGCGGGCATGAAAAAGTTCCTCCTTTTTCTGTAGTTGGTTTTAGTATAGCGCTTGAATGCCGAAAATCAATAGAGTGAGTAAAAAATTCACAATTTGCGGAAGAAAAATAAAATAAATGCGGCGTTATTTTGCACAATTGAGATGTTTTGCGCAAAATGCAGGGGAGTCTGCGCGGCATATTGCCGCGCTTTGCGCTGCGCATAGGGACTTCCCGTCTGCCCATAAAATGAAGAAAAGAGGAGGAGTTTTTATGCTTTCGATCGCACTTTATCTGCTGTCGCACGCCATGCTGCTCTCGCTTCACCTGTCTGGCGGCTCGTTCCCGCGTCCGCTTTCCGCGCAGGAGGAGAAGAAATATGTTGAGCAGATGCTTGCGGGCGATCTGGAGGCGCGCAATGTGCTCGTTGAGCACAACCTGCGCCTCGTCGCCCACATTGCCAAGAAGATGTGTTCCAAAATGCAAATCGCTCTCGTGAAAAAGTGACTGAAGCGGTCTGCCCCAGCCTTAAATAGAGTTCCAGATCAATTCGCTGTTTCGTGCTGCCCTCGCAAACAACCACATGGTCGAGGATTGACGCAACAACCTCCGTCGAGATGGTATCCTGAAAGGAAAGCTCCTGCCAAAGCGCCTGTTCAATTGCGGACAAGTCAATACCCGCAGCTGAGCCATTTTCCTCCAGCTTTTGTAAAGAAATCATCTGCTCCTGCATATCCGCAATCTGTTCGTTGAAGCGGTTATTGCGCTTTTTGAATTCCTGAATTGTGATTGCGTTGGCGATACTGAGTTCCAGCAGCTTATCCTTTTTTCCCTCCAGTTGGCTGATCTGGGTGTTCAACTGGGTGATTTGTCCGGAGTAATCATGCTTCTGCTGAACGCCGGAAACACTGTCCATCACAAGTCGGACGATCTGCTTTTGATTTTTCACCAGCTTTTGGAATTGGTCTGCCAGAATTGCGTCCAGCTCCTTCGTTTGGAGCGTCGGCAAATCGCATCCAGCTTTTCCGCGCTCACGGTACATCCTGCACTGCCAGTATTCCGTGTGTCCCTCCACAGTTTTGAAGCTCTGCCGATGAAAGGTGGTTCCATGCTTTCCGCAAATGATTTTCCCGCTGTATGGATACTTGCTTTGGTAACCAACGCCGTAAGCTTTCGTTCTGGCACTGCGTTTCTTGAATATCTCATTTGCCTGATTCCAAAGTTCTTCCGATACAATCGCCGGGATATTAGGATCTGGGTATGTTACCCACTCGCTTTCATCAAGAAATACCGTTTTTTTCTTCCGATAGTCTAAGGATTGTGTCTTATTGCCGCAGTACCACCCCTTGTACTTGGGGTTTTGCAGAATATGGCCGATGGTGACGGAATTGAACTCGTTTCCCAAAAGACTTGTGTATCCACGGCGAGTCAGCTCCTGTGATAACTTGCGCAGGCCATAGTTTCCGGTGGCATAGAGCTGAAAAATCAGCTTGACCGCTTCTGCCTGCTCCGGGATGATTGTCAGCTTGCAGTCCTTCTTATCGTAACCCCATAAGCGATTATTTCCCAAAACATGGCCGTTCTTGATGGACTGCCGAAAGCCAAATTTTAACCGCTCGGATAGTTTTCGAACTTCGTCCTGTGCCACGCCAGCCATGACGATCAGCCGAAACTCACTATCGCTGTCCAGTGTGTTGATATTATCATTTTGGAACAGTACACCCACATTGTTGTCCAGCAGCTCCTGTGTATACTGGATACTGTCCAGTGTGTTGCGGGAAAAACGGGATATTTCTTTTGTGATAATGAAGTCAAACATCTCTCGTTTGGCATCCTCGATCATGCGCAGAAAACTGTCACGCTTATAAGTGCTCGTTCCAGAAATACCTTCATCAATGTAGCCGGGAGCATAGGTCCAATTCGGGTTCTTTTGAATGAACTCTGTGTAGTATTGGATCTGGTTTTCCAAACTACCCTGCTGCTCCACCTTTTCCGTAGAAACACGCGCGTAGAACGTAACCCGGAGTGGCAGATCGTAAATGGTTTTTCCCTGCCGAATCTGCTCTCGAAGCCATCTAATTGTTACCATCCGTACTGACCTCCTCAGTTATTTTGTTGACGGTTTCAGTATCAGATGTAAATTGCCGTTTGTCAAAAAAACGGGAGCTGCTGGCAGAAACATACGTTTCTTCCGAAATCAACTCCCGCTTCCATAGTCGTTTTAATAAAGCCAAAGCAATCTCGCGATCAACCTCCGTCACTGTCTTAGCCCCCCTTCCTTATATGCTATGGGACATGAGCCGAAAAAATGATGGACGGTCACCGCAGATATTCTTCCTCGTGTTTCATTTTCAACAGAAATTCTCCAATCTACACGGCAATATAGCGCCGCCCTGATACTCATGATAGTTTTCGCCTCATGTGTAAAGGCGCTGCCTTTTTTAGCGGGAGCTTTACGCAAAAAGAAACCGCAAGGCAGCTCAAAGGCAGAGCCGCCTTGCGGTTTTTAGAGATATGCTATTGCGTCATGTGATCGGTGTCTTTCTCCGACTTTTTGCGATATTCGCGCTCACAGCGCAGATCGATCTGCACTCGCATGAAGCCATGAAACATCACTGTGAGGAATGGCAGGAGCAGGGCGGCTCCCATCAACGCCTCTATCTCCGTTTCGTCGAGAAAGGATAGCTTGCTGTCAACGGAGAGCGGATAGAACCAGCCGATGTCCCACAGATAAAAGCTCAGTATGCTGCCAAGCAGCGTCCCGACAAGGCCAACGACTAAGCAAGCGATGCCCTTTCGCTTTTCTCTCTGCCATTCCTTCTTATCCATGTTTCTTACTGCACGCTGCGGTAGAGGAAGGTGACGATTTGGGCTCTCGTGCAGTTGTTGTTGGAGCCGAACAGGCCGCCGCCGATACCGCCGGTGATATCGTTCTTCTCTGCCCAGATGACCGCGGCCGCGTAGTAAGCGTCAGAGGCTACGTCGGTGAAGGCGGAATTGCCGCTGGCAGCGGGGCTGCCGCCTGCGCGCCACAGGAAGGTGACGATCTGCGCGCGGGAGCAGGTGGCGTCGGGGCTGAACATGGTGTCGCTGGTGCCTTCGGTGATGCCGTTTTCTATCGCCCACAGCACAGCGTTGTAATAATAGCTGCCCACGGGGACGTCGGTAAACGGCATGGCGCGGGTTTCAGGCTCGGGACTGCCGGCTGCACGCCACAGGAAGGTGACGGCCTGCGCGCGGGTGCAGGGCAGGTTGGGGCCGAATGTATAGTTGCCGATGCCGCCGGTGATATCCCTTCCGACTGCCCACATCACGGCATCGTAGCAGAAGTCGCTGGGGGCCAGATCGGAAAAGGAATTGGGGAGGTCAGGAAACTCTTCCTTAAAGCTGGCCTCCACGGTGACCTTGCTGGCGGGCATGGTGAAGGTGAACTTGCCGTTCTTCTCGGTCAGCTTGAGTTCCTTGTCCTTGCCGTCCAGAACGGTGAGGGTATCGAGCACATAGCCCTTGTCGGGATCGACCGTCAGGGTGACGGTGACCCCCTTGGCAGCGGATCTGTGGCTGGCGGTCACATCGCCGTTCTTGCTGTTCACCACGGTGATGGGATAGGTGGTCGCGCCGGTACCGGTGCCGCCGCCGGTGGAGGTGTTCTTCTCAAAGATTGCCTTGATCTCGACAGCCTCGTCAGGCATGAGGAACTTGTTGTTGGTGATTACAAGTCCTGTCGGAGATTCGACCTGCCATTCCTTGAAGTGGTAGCCCTTGTTGGGCGTGGCAGTCAGGGTGATCTCTGTGCCGGCCACGGCCTTTGCGTGAGATGCGGACGCCGTGCCGTTGCCGTCCGTTTTCACAGTGACGGTGAACAGCTCCTCGACCTTATCCTCCACCGTCAGCGTACCGTTGACCCTGTTGAGCGAATACCGCTCGTCCCAGCCGGGCTTGAGCTCGGCGGTGGGGACAACGGTGTAGGTTCCGGGGGTATTGCGTGCCGCTTCCGCCGTGATTTCCTCGTTGTTCGCGTTAAGCAGCCGATAGGAAAGGGCGTTGTCCAGCACTGTATCCCGGTCATCCGTGCGTCCTTCGCTGTCCAGCAGGCCGGTACAGGTCACAAGGTCTGTCGGCAGCGCATCGCCCTTGGTGATGGTTGCTCTGCCTGCCGTCACGGTGAGACCTCGCACAACGACCTTGCCACCGGCGACAACAGAACTGCCGCTCCATGGCGACCACGACGCCGTGGTATCGGACACATAGAGAATGTCGATAAAGGTATGGCCCGCCTTGATTGCTCTATACTTGATAGTATAGAACGACTTCCCTGGCTCGCTGGTCGTATCAACCGTTTCCTCGTAAATTTCAAAGATCCCCTGCTCTCGCATAATCGCTGACCAGACACCGTTTTCGCCGGGATTTGTGACCTGCCATGTCCATGTGCGGGTCTCTCCGTAGACCCAACCGCTTAGATTGAAAGTTGCTCCAAAGCCTGCAAAGAGATACTGGCGCACGGTCAGCGGGGCGGAAATGGGCTTGTAGTCATCGCTGGTGATGGTGACGGTGTAGACATCTGTTTTCAGCTGCTCGCCATCCGCCCAATTTTTAGCATAGCTCAGAAGCCCGTCATTATCTACGCTGATGCTGTCCAGAATAGATGGAGACGCGGGCGGTGTGATGGCCGTGATCTTTGCACCCTTGGGCGCCTCCCCCGGCTTAAAGAAATCCGCCGCCGTCCGTATGCCGTCCTGCGTAGGGTAGCCGCTGTTCTTGTACGGCATGATCCGAATCACAGGGTCTACCAGATCCTTTGCGGAAGGCGCGTCTTTCTCGAAGATGGCCTCAATCGTCACATTGCCCTCGGGCATGAGGAACTTATCGTTGGTGATGCTCACGTCGCCGCTGATGACCTTCCACTCCTTGAGGTGGTAGCCCTCGTTGGGCATGGCAGTCAGGGTGATCGTCGTACCGGCCGCGGCGGTGGAAGGAGCTGCGGTGCCGGTGCCGTTTCCGTCATTACTGACGGTGACGGTGTGCTCGGCTGCGGGGGCGTTCGCTATGGTAATAGACAGCTCCTTCTTATCGTTGCCCACGCTGTTGAGAGCCCGAACGGTAAATTGAGCGGTCTGTGCCGCAGTGGGTGTGCCGCTGATCTCGCCGGTGGTTTGTTTCAGCGTCAGACCCTTGGGCAGCTCGCCACTGAAAAGCTCCCACAGAATGAAGCCTCCCCCAGTTGCCTGAAGCTGATGGTGGTACGGCGTGCCGACCGTGCCGCCGGGCAGCGTCGTGGTAGTAATCGCCGGCGCATCCTCCGAACCTAGGAGCTTCACCCGGATCGCGGCTGTTACCGCAGGCTCCGGCTGCTGATACCTGTGCTCGTCGTTAGCGTCGAATACCAGCGTACCGGGGATGGTCTGCCAAGCCGTGGACTGCGCGTCATAGGACGATTCCTCCCACGAAACCTCCATGCCAACCCTGAGCCCGTCGATGGCCTCGACGACCACAGTTTCCGGCAGGTTAAGCCCTGCAAAGGTCGTGCCGAGTTTCTTCTCCGTAATGGGATCCGGCTCCTCGCAACGCTTGAAGGTATTTTTGATGACGTTGACCTTGATCGTGGTCTCCGCCGTCCTGTAGCCGTGCTGGTCAGTCGGCGTGAATACCACCGTCACAACGTTCTCGCCCAGCTCGTCAAACCATCCGGGCGTACCCTCCTTGAAGGAGAATGTGCCGGGGACGACGGTATCCGTCCCCTTGACCCTTGCCACGCCGTCCGCAAGATTGGCGTTTCCCTCGCCTGTGGCTCCCATCTCGAAGATCCGATTGACGAACATGGTATTGTCGGGCAGCGTAAAATCGCCGTTTTTCCACCGGAAGACGGGCGGCTGCGCGATCTCCGTATCCACCGGGTCAGCCTGCAGCGTGACCTTTACCACGCCTCTGAGGTCGGCGCCCTCGGGTACGATGTAATACTTCTCAAATTCGGCGCGGTTGACCGTACCGTAGATGGTTTGCTCCTCATACGAATTGGGGTCGTAGTTTGAACCATCCCACTTGATGATGCCGGGCACATTGGCGTTCAGCCCGCTTCCTTCGTGGTTTGGTTCATCGGCCTCCGCGAAGAAATAGAACGCGTTCGGCAGACCGAGATCTTCAAAGGCTGTTCCAATCTTTTTATTGTCAATATACGATGTATTGGCTTGCCTGAATTTGCGGGGAATGACGTCCACGTTGACGGTACATTCCGCCGTGCTGAACCTCATCCGGTCATAGGGGGTGAAGGTGACCTGGAGCGCCAGCGGCCCCACCTGAACAAGCCCGCCGCCTCTGTTCCAGTAGCCGTATTTTTCCTGCTCCTCGTTCAGAGTGAACACGCCGGGAACCGGTTTGCCATCTGCCGTGGCTTTTCCGCCGGAAAGATACTCGTCGGAAAAGGCAAGCTGGCAAAAATCGCCGCTGTATATCTGCCTGGAGTAGGAGGGCGGCTCCAGCTTTGGCACAATGCCCCCGTCGCCAATGAGCGTGATTTTGGCGATGGCCTTAATGCTTGTCGGCTCCAGCTCATCCTCGTAGCGGCTTTCTTCAACATGCAGCTGGCCGGTAATGATCTGCTCGCCATATTTGTTCGGGTCATAGGTGGAGCCGTCCCATGTCACGGGGATGTGAAAGAAGGTCGCGCCAGTGTTGGTCTTTACCTCGACGACGGGAGGAAGCCGCAGATCCTCAAACGCCGTGCCCAACGGCACGTCGGGGAGGACTTCCTCTGTGACGCTTGTGATCGTGTACTTGATCCCCGTCACGATGACGATACATTCCGCCGTGGCGTATGTCTCCGTATCGTCGGGGGTAAAGAGGATTTCCATGCGGTTTTCGCCCGGGTCTACTACGCCGCCCCAATTGTGCTTGAAGCGGAACGAGCCGCGAACAACGGTGTCCGTACCATCGACCTTTGCTTCGCCGCCTTTGAGATCCTCATCAAGGTACCACTCGCCGACATACCCCTCAGCGGGCAGCGTGGGCGGGGTGGTGATGACCGTTTTGATGAGCGGCAAAAGGTCTCCGTAGGCCGTATGACAGGTTTCGCAAATGGCCTTCTCCGTACCGGTGGCCTTGCCGCCGGAGCAGCTGTCTGTTTCGGTGTGGCTGCTGTCCGTGGCACAGGTGCGTGTGTGCGTTCCGTTGCCGTTGGAGGTCCATTCGCCCCAGCTATGATTGTGCACCTCCCATATGGCGTAGATGGTTGTGCTCATATCATACCCATGTACTACCAGGCAACTGGTATAACCGCCGTTTCCGCCATATATCGGCCGACCTGTCCGAGAATTTGCCCAACCCATGAAGGTATATCCGTCACGGGTTGGAATTATTTCTGATATGGGAACCCATACATGAAATTCCGAGCTGGTCACGCTCTGACTTGGCGGCGCGCCGCTGCCGCCGTTGGCATCGTAATGCAGCGTATAGGTGTATTGGGTGGCAGCGGGACGGACTGCGCCGCCCGCAGCAAAGGCCGCCGTCGGCAGCATGGTCAGCACCATGCAGCATAGCAGCAGGATGCTGAGGATTCGTTTCTTCATGATATCGCTCCCTCCTGTTCGTGTTGCGCGGGCTTGCCTGTCCCGCCTTTTTTCTGGTTTTCCCTGTTTCTGAGCCGGAAGCACAGCGCGGTGATCGCCACCGCCGCGGCAAAGGAGA
>OFPS01000387.1_pt1 | contig 44564 bp, 38 predicted proteins | sample 1542111 | NCBI WGS metagenome assembly OFPS01 (sample SAMN04209233, study PRJEB22552) | human gut metagenome | biome: gut; material: feces | host: Homo sapiens | place: USA: Oklahoma | reverse complement strand
CGGTTTTTCTTATGGTTTGCACGCGCCGCAGGGCGCATAGCTCGCGGCCTGCGCCTGCGCGGCGCTGTCAAAGGTCACGAGGTTCTCGTCCTTGATCTTGGCGGCGTACTGGCACGACGGCCGGTGGTATTTTTTCGCCTTGCGGCTGGCGACACAGGTTGCTTCCGCCGTGTCGGGTGCGGACGTCGGTTCCGGGGCGGCGGTCGGTTCCGGTGTTTCGGTTTCCGGCACCGGCGTGGCCTGAGGGGCGTCGCGCTCCGTCGTGATGACGACGGCGGATGCCGGCGCCTGCGCCGTGCGCACGGCGGCAAAGCCGGCGTACCCCACGGTGGCGGCGAGCACGAGCACCAGCTCCACGAACCACCACGTTTTCCACAGCCGTGCCGCGCGCGGCGCGTATTGCAGCGCGAGCAGCAGCGCGGCCGCCTCCAGCGCCGCAATGCCCCAGCCGACCAGCCCGCAGGCGAGCAGGACGATGCTCCCGACCGCGCAGGCACAGCCGAGCAGTACCTTCCAGATGCGGCTCCACCCAATATGCATCCCAATTTCCCCCTCAAAGTAGCAAATGCGGATTTTCTTTCCTGCTTTTTCTCTCTATAAATTGTTTATTCTATCCGTTTCCGCAAAAAAATCAAGCCCTAAATGAAAAAAGTCTTACCTTTTTGCAAATTTTGTGTTAAACTATCTATCAGGGGGCAGGGTTGCGGCCGCAGTGCGGCTGCAATGCCGCCCTGCTTTGTTTGTTTTTTGGTTTTGTTTGGCTGAGGAAAGGATATTCAGATGTACGAAATTGGTCAGTTGATCGTGTATGGCAACGAGGGTGTCTGCCGCGTGGAGGAGATCGGCACGCCGAAGATCTCCGGCGTAGATAAGCACCGGGACTACTATACGCTTGCCCCCATTTACCGCGAGGGCAAGGTGTTCACGCCTGTGGACAGCAAGGTGTTCATGCGGCCCGTGATCACGCGCGAGGAAGCGCTCGCGCTCATCGACCGCATTCCGCAGATGACCGCGGAAGTCTATGAAAACTCCAACCTCCGCTTTCTCAACGAGCACTATCAGCAGTGCATCCAGAACTACACCTGCGCCGACCTCCTGCAGCTGATCAAGGATGTGCGCGCCAAGCGCCGCCAAATGACCGAGCGCGGCAAAAAGCTCGGCCTCGTCGATGAGCGCTATATGAAGCGCGCTGAGGAGATGCTCCACGGGGAGCTGGCCGTCGCGCTGAACATGACGCGCGAGCAGGTGCCGCAGTTCATTGCCGACGAACTCGGCGGCGCGGACGAGTCCGAGGCTGCCCTCGCCTGAATCTAAATCCAAAGTCCCGCCGGACACAATGTCCGGCGGGATTTTTGCATTTTGCTCTTGACAGCCGGGCAAACTGCGTGTATGCTACGGCTTGAATTCGGGATTCGTTCCCGATTTGGAGGCGAAACCATGCGAAACAGTTATCACACGCAGCAGCGCTGTGCGCTGCTGGCGTTTTTGTCTGCGCACGCGGACGAGCAGTTCACGGTCGAGCAGCTGCTCGCGGCCATGGGCGACGAGGCCCCTGGCCGCAGCACGGTCTACCGTGCGCTCGACCGATTGGTCGAGGAGGGCACCGTGCGCCGCTTCGCGCCCGAGAGCGGCGGCAGCGCGGCCTATCAGGCCATGGACCCCGGCCACTGCGACGCGCACCTGCACCTCAAGTGCGTGGACTGCGGGCGGCTGATCCATCTGGACGAGGGCGTGTCCGATGCGTTGCAGTCGGACCTGCTGCGCGCGGCCGGCTTCACCGTCGACGGCCGCAGCACGACGATCTACGGCACGTGCGCCGCCTGCGGCAGAAAGCGTGACGGCCATGCGTAAGCTCCTGTGTGTGCTGCTGGCAATGGTGCTGGCTGTGTTGGCATTTTCGGGCTGCACCGTGCAGCGAAACCCGGCCTCGGACGACGGCAAGCTCCACGTCGTCACGACGATCTTCGCACCCTATGATTTTGCGCGTCAGGTCGGCGGGGACGATGTGTCGGTCACGATGCTGCTGCGCCCCGGCTGCGAGGTGCACGCCTATGAGCCCACGCCGAAGGACATTATTGCCATCCGCAATGCCGATGTGTTCATCTACGTCGGCGGCGAGTCGGACGCGTGGGTCAAGACCGTGCTTGACGGCGTCGATAACCCGAACCTGCGCGTTGTGACACTTATGGACTGCGTGGAGCTGCTCGACGAGGAGACCGTTGAGGGCATGCAGACGGAAAAGCATGACCATGACCATGCGGCCGATGACGCGGAGCCGGACGAGCACGTCTGGACGTCCCCGCGCAACGCGGCGCGCATCTGCCAGAAGCTTGCCGATACGTTCGCTGCGGCAGACAGCGCGCATGCGGCGGCGTATGCGCAGCGGTGTGGGGACTATGTGGAGAAATTAAACCAGTTAGATGCGGAATTTCAGGATGTAGTGGAGCATGCAGCGCGAAAAACCGTGGTTTTTGCTGACAGGTTCCCACTGCGGTACTTTGCCGACGCCTATGGGCTGGACTATTACGCCGCCTATCCCGGCTGCGCGGACGCGGCCGAGCCCTCGGCGGCCACGGTGGCGTTTCTGATCGACAAGGTGCGCGCGGAGGGCATCCCGGTCGTGTTCACGATCGAGCTCTCGAACGGCAAGCTTGCCGACACGATCTGCGAGGCCACGGGCGCGAAAAAACTGGAGTTTGCGACCTGCCACAATGTGACGGCGCAGGCATTTGCAGACGGCGCGACGTACCTGCAGCTTATGGAGCGCAATGTGCAGGCGCTGCGGGAGGCATTGAATTAACGATGGCACTTATTACTTGTGAACACGTCTGCCTCGGCTACGACGGGCAGACGGTGCTGCGCGACGTGAACTTCACGGTCTCGCGCGGTGATCTGCTGTGCGTGGTCGGTGAAAACGGTTCCGGCAAGTCCACGCTCATCAAGGGCCTGCTCGGGCTCAAGGCGCCGGAGCAGGGCAGCATCACGCTCGGCGACGGTCTTGTGCGCAACGAGATTGGCTATCTGCCGCAGCAGACGCAGCTCCAGCGCGACTTTCCCGCGAGCGTGGCGGAGGTCGTGCGCTCGGGCTGCATCAACCAGATGCATGGCCGCCCGTTTTACTCGCGGGCCGACCGCGCCCGTGCGCAGGAGAACATGGAGCGCATGGGCATCGAGGATCTGGCGCACCACAGCTATCAGGCGCTCTCCGGCGGCCAGCAGCAGCGCGTGCTGCTCGCGCGCGCCCTGTGCGCTACGCGCAAGCTCCTGCTGCTCGATGAGCCGGTCACGGGTCTCGACCCCGTGGCGACGGGGGAGCTGTATAACCTCATCAAGCTCGTGAACCTCTGCAATGACATCACGGTCATCATGGTCACGCATGACATCGACGCCGCCCTGCGCTATGCCACGCACGTGCTGCACCTGGGGCACCAGCAGCTCTTTTTCGGCACGGCGGCGGCCTATAAGCAGAGCGACGCCGCGCGCCGATTCCTGGGAGGGCGGAAGCTATGAAAGTAATTGCCGAAATGCTGTCGTATCCGTTTCTCGTGCGCGCGCTCGTCGTGGGTGTGCTCGTGTCGCTGTGCGCGTCTTTGCTCGGCGTGTCGCTTGTGCTCAAGCGCTATTCCATGATCGGCGACGGGCTGAGCCATGTCGGTTTCGGCGCGCTCGCGATCGCGACGGCGCTCAATCTCGCGCCGCTGGCCGTGGCGGTGCCGGTCGTGGTCGTGGCGGCGTTTTTGCTGCTGCGCCTGTCGCAAAACGGTAAGCTCAAGGGTGACGCCGCGATCGCGCTGCTCTCAAGCAGCGCGCTGGCCATCGGCGTGATGACCGTGTCCATGACCAGCGGCATGAACACCGATGTGAATAACTACATGTTTGGCAGCATCCTGTCGCTGTCGTCGGCCGACCTGCGCCTGAGCCTGATTTTGTCGGCGGCGGTGCTGGCGCTGTTCGTGCTGTGCTATCCGCGCATTTTTGCCGTCACGTTCGACGAGACGTTCTCGCGCGCGACCGGTGTGCATACACAGGCGTACAATATGCTTCTGGCGGTGCTCACGGCGGTCACGATCGTGCTGGGTATGCGCATGATGGGCGCGCTGCTCATATCGAGCCTCATTATCTTCCCGGCGCTGACGGCCATGCGCGTATTCGGCACGTTCCGTTCGGTCACGATCTGCGCGGCCGTTGTGTCGGTGGTGAATTTCCTGCTCGGCATGGTGCTGTCCTACGTGCTCGAGACGCCGTCCGGTGCGAGCGTCGTGGTGGTCGACCTTGTGGTGTTCCTGCTCTTTTGCGGCGTGCAGCGCATTCAGTGCCGCGTGAAAAAATGAGAAACGAAGCGGCGGCTCCGACCGGAGCCGCCGCTTTTGCGTATTCCATGTTCAGCACTGCATCTGCTTGAGCATCTCCTGACGCAGGTGCGCGATAATGCGCTTTTCGAGCCGGCTGATGTAGCTCTGCGAGATGCCCAGCAGGTCTGCAACCTCTTTTTGCGTCGCCTCGCGCGCGCCGCCGATGCCGAAGCGCAGCAGAATGATCTGCCGGTCGCGCTCACCGAGCGTCTCAATGGCGCGCAGGAGCATGGCGCGCTCGGCGTCGTCCTCGAGCGGGCGGCTGACAGCGTCGGCATCCGTGCCGAGAATGTCCGAGAGCAGCAGCTCGTTGCCGTCCCAGTCGGTGTTGAGCGGCTCGTCGATGCTCACCTCCGTTTTCTGCGCGCTGCATTTGCGCAGGTACATGAGGATCTCGTTTTCGATGCAGCGCGAGGCGTAGGTCGCGAGCTTGATGTTCTTGTCCGGCTTGAAGGTATGGATGGCCTTGATGAGGCCGATCGTGCCGATCGAGATCAGGTCCTCGATGTGGATGCCCGTGTTTTCAAACCGGCGCGCGATGTACACCACCAGCCGCAGGTTGTGCTCGATGAGCAGGGAAGCGGCCTCCTCGCTCCCGGCGGCGAGCGCCCGGATGGCCTGCTGCTCTGCCTCGCGGTCGAGCGGGGCGGGCATGGTGTCGCTCCCGCCGATGTAAAACAGCCCCGGCGCGCTGCCGCGCAGCCGCAGCCGCAACGCCGCCCAGAGCGTATGTAGTCTTTCCAGTAGTCTTGGCACGAAAAACTCCTCCTCAGCTTTTTGGCGGCAGCACCATGGCAAATGCGCCGTCGGATGTGAGCGCCTGCGCGCTCAGGGCCAGCAGCATCGGCTCCGGCATGCCGTCGATCATCACGCTGTCCGGCCGGAACGCCGGCAGCAGCGCGCCGGCCACGCCCACTGCGCGGTACGGCAGCAGCACGACCCGGCCGGTGCACTCCGGCAGCGCACTGAGCGCCTCCAGTGTCTGCACTGCGTCGTCCGGCAGCGCGTGCAGCGCTGGAAACAGCGGCAGCACCGCCGCGCGCTCGACCACCGCCGCCGGCAGACCGGACACCGGGTCGTGCAGGTCGTTGCCGCTGTCGCGCAGAGCCTTGAGCGTCACGCTGCGCCCGGCGAGCGTAACTGTCACGGTGCGCACCTCGCGGTCGGCGGCCTTTGCCCGCCGGCGGAACACGAGCGACACGGCCGCGTAGCACGCGGCGAACGACAGCGCCAGCACCCGGCCCGATACCGTCACGAGCGCGCCGCTGCCCGGTGACACGCCCGCGAGCATGCTCGCAGCGTACACCGCGCCGCCGAATGCGGCCGACACGGCGAAGAACACCACCGTGCACCGCACGAGATGCGTCTCACCGCCGAAGGCGATGAGCGCCATGGCCGCGCCGAGCGCGAGCTTTATCCCGCCGTTTGCCAGCCATCCGCAGCCGGGCAGGACCATGAGCGCCGCGTACAGCGCGCCGATGAGCGCTGCGAGCGCGTACCGCCAGCGGTGCAGCACCACGCCGCACACACGTGCCGAGGCCAGCACAAGGCAGTAGTCGATCAGCAGATTCAGCCCGAACAGGCTGTCGAGATAGATGACGTCCATGGGCTTATCCTAGCACGCCGCGCGGGGGAAATTGCGCAAAGGCGGCCTGCCGGAAAACCTGACAGAAAGTCCATGCATCACCGGGGCGGGAAATGTCGCAGAGCGTTGCTTTTGCGCCGGACGGCTGGTATAATGTTGCGTGATTTCAGAAAATTCGCGCACGGGCTTCCCGCGTGCATTTGCGGCCCCTTCAGGAGGAAGATTATGAGAATCAATCAACGGTTTCTGGCGCTGTGTCTGGCGCTGCTGCTCGCGTGCGTGGTGCTGCCGGCCCCGGCGGCACAGGGCGCGGATGTGCAGCCGGTGCTCTCGGCCGCGCTGGCGCAGCAGGCGGCGGCCGTCCCGTCGCCGGGCTACGGCGATGAGTGGACGGTGCTCGGCCTTGCGCGCGGCGGATATTTCGCCGTGGACAGCGACTATTTTGCGCACTACTATGCCGACGTTGCCTCCAAAGCGCCGGAGCTCACGGCGGCGTCCGGGCGGGACGGCGCGCTCAACGCCTACAAATCCACGGACAATTCGCGCGTCATCCTTGCGCTGTCCGCCATCGGGCGCGACGCGACGCAGGTCGGCGGCTGCGACCTCACCGCGCCGTATGCCGACTTTTCCTGGGTGCGCAATCAGGGCATCAACGGCCCGGTGTTTGCGCTGCTCGCGCTCGACAGTCGCAATTACCTGCCCGGCAGCGCGGTGCGCCACCAGTGCGTGGACGCCATTCTGGCGGCGGAGCTCTCCGGCGGCGGCTGGGCGATGAGCGGCGCGGCGGCCGACCCGGACGTGACGGCCATGGTGCTGCAGGCGCTGGCGGCGTACCGCGGGGAGGCGGCCGTCGCGGCGGCCGTGTCGCGCGGGATCGACACGCTCTCGGCCATGCAGAACGGCAACGGCGGCTTCACCTCATGGGGCTCCGCCAATGCCGAGAGCGTCGCGCAGGTCATCGTCGCCTGCACGGCGCTGGGCATCGACCCGGACACGGACAGCCGTTTCGTCAAGGACGGCGGCTCGGCGGTCGATGCGCTGCTGACGTTTTACGATGCGGGCGCGGCCGCGTTCCGCCACAAGGCCTCCGGCGGCGTCGACAGCCTTGCCACGGAGCAGGCGGTGTACGCGCTCGTGGCCGTCTCGCGGTTCCGGCGCGGGCAGAGCGGCCTCTATCAGGAGACGGATGCGCCCGCGGTCGAGACGCCCGCCGAGCCGGACGAACCGGTCGCGCGCGTGCTCTGCACGGCGGACGGCAGCGGCCTCATCCCGGCCGGATACCGCACGGTCGCCGTGTGCCTGCCGGACGTGACGGTGGACAGCACGGTCACGTTTTCTGACGGGACGCAGCTGCTCTACAGCCCCGTATTGTCTGAGCGCAGCGACACGCCGACGTGGGTCTGGCTCTTTGCGCCGGACGTGACGGATGACGCGCTCAATGATACGGAAAACTACACCGTGACGGAAGGCAAGGGCCCGGTGCTGACCGTCGGCGATGGGAATGCCGACGGCGTTATCAACGCGCAGGATGCGCTCAATATCCGCACGGCGTGCGCGGATAGCGCGGTCCCGGCGGCGGAGCTGCTGCTGACGATGGATGTCAATCTGGACGGCCGCGTCGACGCGCAGGATGTGCGCGCGTTGGCTGACAGTTTCGTTCAGAATACGGTGCTGCCCACGGCGCAGGAGGACGGACAATGAAGACTTTCTGGACGAAAAAGAACCTTGCCATTGTGCTTGCCGTGCTGCTGGTCGTGGTTATCGTGGTGCTGTGCATCGCTCTGCGGCAAAAGAGCGTCGCGGACACCGACCCCACGCTTACGCTCACGTGCCAGAGCGCGGACGCGGACGGCGCGTGCACGGTCGACGTCGTACTCTCCGGCCTGCCGGACGGCGCGCACTATGAGGCGGCAAGCCTCGCCGTGGTCTTTGACCCGACGCAGATCACGTTCCTCGGCACGTCGGACGGGGACATCCCGCTCGTGATGGGCAGCCTCCCGGAGTGGGAGAGTGACCCGGAGCGTGCCAACGAGACCGGCAGCGTGCGCGCCCTGTGCCTGCCGGAGGCGGGCGGCACGCTTGCCACATCGACCGGCAGCGTGCTCGTGCGGCTGCGCTTTCAGCTCGCCGACGGCGTGACGGAGGCGGTGCTGACGGTGTCGGACGCCGTGCTGGCCGCCGCGGATGAGACCGAGAGCCTTGCCACGACGACGGCCGCGCTCACAGTCGTGAACGGGACGGTGCAGCATGGCTAAGCGGCGCGCGCTCAGTCTGCTGCTGTGCCTGCTGCTTTTGCTGTGCACGGCCTGCGGTGGACAGACGCAGGAGGATGCCGGTGCGCTGCGCTGTACGGTAACGATCGAGTGCAGCACGGTGCTGGAGCACATGGACGCTCTGAACCCCGGCAAGGCGGACATCGTCCCTGCCGACGGCGTGTTCCTGCCGGAGACGACCGTCGCCTTCTCGGAGGGAGACACGGTGTTCGACGTGCTGCAGCGGGTCTGCCGCGCGCAGGGGATCCACATGGAGTCGACCTGGACGCCTGCGTACAACAGCGCCTATATCGAGGGCATCGGCAACCTCTACGAATTTGACTGCGGCGAGCTGTCCGGCTGGATGTACAGCGTCAACGGTGTCTGGCCGGACTACGGCTGCAGCGGCTATACACTGCATGACGGCGACACCGTCGTCTGGAGCTATACCTGCGACCTTGGGCGCGACGTCGGCGCCCAGCAAGGAGAACCATGAACGATTCCTTCTCGGCGCTGCACCCGGCGCTGACTTTTTGCTATTTTGCGGCTGTGCTGCTGCTGACGATGCTCGTGCTGCACCCGGTGTTTCTGGCGCTGAGCCTGCTGGGCGCGCTGGGCTACTGTGCGGTGCTGCGCGGCTGGCGCAGCCTGGGGCGGACGCTCGGCTGGCTCGTGCCGTTTCTGGTGCTGATGGCGGCGCTCAACGCATTATTCAACCATGCGGGCGTGACGATGCTGTTCTACCTGCCGAACGGCAATCCCGTCACGCGCGAGGCACTGTGCTACGGCGCGGCTGCGGCGGCAATGTTCGCGGCCGTGATCCTGTGGTTCCAGTGCTGCAACGTCGTCATGACGGCGGAGAAATATCTGTACGTGTTCGGCAGCGCGCTGCCGGGCGTGTCGCTGCTGCTGAGCATGGCGCTGCGGTTCGTGCCGAAGTTTTCCGCGCACATCCGCGCCGTGCGCGCGGCGCAGGCGTCGCTCGGCTGCGGCACGCGCGAGGGAAGCGCGTGGCAGCGGCTGAAAAGCAGCGCGCGCATTTTGTCTGTCACCGTTTCGTGGGCGCTTGAGAGCGGCATCACGGCGGCGGACTCCATGAAGAGCCGGGGTTACGGCGCCGGCAGAAGAACATATTTCGGCAATTACCGCTTCACCCGGCGCGACGGCGTGCTCTGCGCCGTGCTTGCGCTCGCGCTTGCGGGCGTGTGCGTGGGCGTCGGCTGCGGCGCGCTGTATGTGCGCTACTACCCGTCGATCCGCATTGGCGGCGACGGCGTGGGCGGCGCGGTGTGCATGGCGTGCTTTGCGCTGCTGTGCTTTCTGCCGCTGGTGCTCGATGGAAAGGAGGCACTGACATGGCGTCGTTTGCGCTCGAACATCTGACGTTTATCTATCCGGGCCAGACGCGCCCGGCGCTCGATGATCTCACGCTCACGGTCCCGGAGGGCGCGGTCACGGTTCTCTGCGGCGAGAGCGGCAGCGGCAAATCGACCCTTCTGCGCCAGCTCAAGACCTGCCTTACGCCGCACGGCACGGTCAGCGGCACGGTGTGCCTTGGGGGCACGCGCCTAAAGGACATCCCGTTTGCTGAGCAGGCGCGGCGCATCGGCTTTGTGCTCCAGCACCCGGATGATCAGATCGTGACAGACAAGGTGTTCCACGAGCTGGCGTTCGGGCTCGAGAGCCTCGGCTGCGAGGAAAAAACCATGCGTCTGCGCGTCGCCGAGATGGCGAGCTACTTCGGCATTGCCGACTGGTTTGCGCGCGACGTGGCCGCGCTCTCCGGCGGCCAGAAGCAGATGCTCAACCTCGCGTCCGTCGTGGTCATGCGGCCGGACGTGCTCATTCTGGACGAGCCGACGAGCCAGCTCGACCCCATCGCGGCGAGTACTTTCCTGCACACGCTGCGCAAGCTCAACGAGGAGCTGGGGCTGACGATCCTGCTGTCCGAGCAGCGGCTGGAGGAGGCCGTGCCGCTGGCCGACCACCTCATCGTGCTCGAGCAGGGGCGGCTGCTGGCCGCCGGTGCGCCACAGGAGACGGCGGCCGCGGTGCGTGGTCATGCGATCTTTTCTGCCATGCCCACGGCGGCGCGCATTGCCGCCGCCCTCGGCGAGACGGAGCGTCTGCCGCTCACCGTGCGCGCGGGCCGGGCGTATCTCCAGCGCTTTTCTCCGCGCCCGATGCCGGACGCACCGCCCGCGCCCGTGGACGCGCCACCGGTGCTGACCGTGCGTGGCGGCTGGTTTCGCTACGCGCAAGGCAGCGCGGACGTGCTGCGCAATTTCTCACTCACGCTGCGACCGGGCGAGCTCTACGCGCTCACCGGCAGCAATGGCAGCGGCAAGACGACGGCGCTCGGCGTGCTCTCCGGGCGACTGCGGCTCTACCGCGGCAGCGTGTACCTCGACGGGAAGCGCCAGCGCGCGCTCCAGCCCCTGCGCGACGGCATCGCCGCCGTGCCGCAGGACCCGCGCACGCTCTTCGCGGCCGACACGGTGCGCGCCGATCTCGCTTCGCTCGGCAGGGACGTCGCGCTGGTGGACACGGTCGTGCGGCAGATGGCGCTCGCGCCGCTGCTCGACCGGCACCCCTTTGACCTCTCCGGCGGCGAGCAACAGCGCGCTGCGCTGGCGAAGGTGCTGCTCATGCAGCCGCGCGTGCTGCTGCTCGACGAGCCGACGAAGGGCATGGATGGCGCGTTCAAGGCGGACTTCGGCGCGCTTTTGCGCGCGCTCTGCGCGCAGGGCACGGCGGTGTGCGTCGTGAGCCACGATGTGGAGTTCTGCGCGCAGTATGCCGACCGCTGCGGCCTGCTCTTTCGCGGCGAGGTCGTGACGGAAAACGCCGCGCGTGCATTTTTCTCCGGCAATTATTTTTACACCACGGCGGCCGCGCGCATCGCGCGCACCGCTGCGCCCGGCGCGGTGCTGTGCGGGGAGGTCGTGCAATGTCTCACCGACTGACGCGGCGCACCTGGGCCGCGCTCGGCATCCTGCTCGTGGCGATTCCGGCGCTGATGGCGGTATTCGTATGCGTGTGGGACGAGCGGAAGTACTACCTCACGTCGCTGCTGCTCGTGGGGTTGATGTTTGTGCCGTTCGTGCTGCGGTTTGAAGGCCGCAGGCCGCAGGCGCGCGAGCTCGTGCTGCTCGCGACGATGACGGCACTGGCCGTGGCCGGGCGCGCGGCGTTTTACTGGCTGCCGCAGTGCAAGCCCGTGTGCGCGATCGTGATCCTCACGGCCGTAGCCTTCACGCCGGAGGCGGGCTTCGTCACCGGTGCTGCGGCTGGCCTGATCTCGAACTTTTTCTTCGGGCAGGGCCCATGGACGCCGTGGCAGATGCTCGGTTTCGGGCTCGTGGGCTTTCTCGGCGGCGTGTTGTTTTCCGGACGGAAGGTGCAGCTCGTGCCGCTGCTGCTCTACGGCTTTTTCTCGGTGCTCATCGTCTATGGTGTGCTGCTTGACACGGCGAGCATGCTCATGTACAACGCCGTGCCCTCGTGGCAGCTGTGGTTGGCGACCTGCGCGTCGGGGTTCGTGTTCAACCTCATTCACGCGGGTGCGACGGCCGTGTTTCTGCTCCTGCTGTATAAGCCCCTGCTCAGCAAGCTCGCGCGTGTGAAAGAAAAGTACGGCCTTCTGGAATGAAAAAACTCCGCATCCGATCGGATGCGGAGTTTTTTGATATGCATTTCATGCCCGCTGCCAGAGCAGGCGGTTGTCGTCAAAGACGGCGCAGAGCCTTCCGCTGTCTTTGAGCCACGCGAGGTAGGAGCGCACCGTGCTGCCGACGAGCACGTACTGCTCGAAGTTCATCCCGAGGTCAAAGCGCCGGAACAGCTGCTGCAAGACTGCCTCGAACGTCTGCGGCTCCCGGCAGAGCTCCGCGATGATGTCCGCGATCTCGAGCACCTTGTCGATGTTGTACTGCGCGAGCGGGGCGATGTCCTCCGTGGCCGCGGCGTGCGCGGGCACGAAGGCGCGCCCAGAGAGAGTCTTGACCATTTCGAGCGTGTTCAGGTAGGCAGCCACATCGTAAAGAAAGCCGATCTGGTACTTTTCCAGTGTCTCGCGGCTCGACAGACAGTCGGCCAGATACACCACGTCGTCCGGCGTGCGAAAGCCCACCATGTCGAAAAAGTGCCCCGGCAGCTGCAGCCGTTCAAACCCCTCCGGCAGGCACGCCGGGGTCAGCTCCTGCGCGTCGCTGGGCTTGGCCATGAGAAATTTGTGCTGCAGCTCCTTCGGCGGATAGCCGCCGTAGAGAAACGACGGCTCGAGCACCGGGTGGCGCGTGAAGTCACACTCGATGCCGGGGGCATAGATCCTGCAGCCGGTCTGGTTTTGCAGGTACTGGTTGCCGCCGATGTGGTCGGCGTTGGAGTGCGTGTTGTAGATGGCGGTCAGGTGCCAGCCGTTGGCGTCGAGGATCTGGCGCACCTTGCGCCCGGCCTCCTTGTCATTGCCGCTGTCGATGAGGCAGACGTCTGTGTCGTTCAGGCGCACGAGGCCGATCTTGGCCGGGCTCTGGATATAGTAGCTGTTTCCGGCCACCTGGGTCAGTTCATACATGGTGCTTTCCTCCTTTGTCAGACGGCGTGTTTGCGGATGAGCGGCTCCACCTGCGCTGCCAGCTGTGCGAGGGCGCCCGGCTCGAACGGGGAGCGGAAGCCGGCCTCGGCCAGCAGGTCGGTCCAGAGCTTTTCGCCGCCCTGCTGCGACAGGTGCAGATAGCGGGCAAACGCATCGTCATAATCGTCCTGCGACGCGAGCAGGAACTGGAACGCCGCCGTCTGCGCAAGACAGTAATCGATATAGTAAAACGGTGTCTCATAGATGTGCATCTGGTACTGCCAGCGGGTGCCGCGCTCCAGATACGGGATGCCGCTCTGGTCGATATACGGGCGGTATTTTGCCTCCAGTTCCAGCCAGACGGCGTTGCGCTCGGCCGGGGTGAGGTCGGGCTCGGCGTAGACGCGGTGCTGGAATTCATCCACCATTGTGCCGTAGGGCAGGAAGCTGAGCGCATCGAGCGCGTGCTGGAAGCGGTAGCGCTCTGCGTCGCCCGCCTTCGGGAAGAAGGCATCGAGATACGGCCAGGCGAAAAACTCCATGCTCATCGAGTGCGTTTCTGCGGTTTCCATGCCGCCGCAGCCGAGCTCCAGCGCGAAGCGGTTGTCCGCGATCAGGTAGGCGTTGAGCGCGTGGCCGGCCTCATGCGTCACGACGTCCACGTCGCCGGACGTGCCGTTGAAGTTTGCGAGGATGAACGGCTGCCGGAACTTCGGAAACTCCGTGCAGTAGCCACCGCCCCACTTGTTCGGGCGGGACTCGACGTCGAAGGCCTCATTTTCACACATCATGCGGAAAAACGCGCCCGGCACGTCGCCCATGGCGTCGTACATCTTCTGCGCCGCGGCAAACAACTCGTCCTTGCCGCAGGGCGTCGGGTCGCCGCCGGGGGTGAAAAATTCGTTGTCGTAGAGTCGGAACGTGTCGATGCCGAGGCGCTTGGCGTTTTCCAGCCGCAGGCGGGACACGACCGGCACGATATCGCGCACGATGTTTTCGCGGAAGGTCTGCACGGCCTGCACGTCGTAGCACATGCGCTCCATGCGGCAGTAGCCGAGCTCGATGAAGTTCGGATAACCCAGCTTCTTGGCCATCCGGTCGCGCACGTGCACGAGCCGGTCAAAAATGTCATCCAGCTGCGCACTGTGCGCCGCCAGTGTTGTGCCGAGGGCCTCATAACATTCGCTGCGCGTAGCGCGATCAGCGCTGCGGGCGTATTTCATCAGCATCGGCCGCGGCAGCTGCTCGCCCCGGAAGGGGAAGAGCATGCCCGCCATGAGCTGGGCGTATTCGCTGACGAGCTTGTTCTCCTCGACCATGTCGTCGATGATCTCCGGCGACATGCTCCGCCGCTGCAGCTCCATGCTGCGCAGCAGGATCGGCGAGAGCACCGTCCCGAGTTCTTCCCGGAACGGACTGTCGAGCACGGCGGAGGTGTACTGCAGCGCGAGATTTTCGACCTCCGGGCCGATCTCGTCATAGTAGTCCTTTTCCGCCAGATAAAACGGGTCCACGGTGTTGATCGTGTAGCGCATGTATGACAGCGACTGTGCCGTGGCGTACTCCGTCGTGAGCGAGAGATATTCCGCCCGCGCGGCGAGGATCTCCTCAACACTCTGCGCGGCGCGCACGCGCTCGATCACGCGCTGCAGCCCTTCGGTCATTTCCTCGCGCGTTACGCGCCGGTAGGGGAGTTCGGATACTTTCATGCTTGCTCCTTTCCAAGTTCCGCAGCCTCGGGATCCGTGCGCAGTGTCTGCCGGGCGAAGGCGAGAAACCGCTTCGCCGCCGGGGACAGCTCCTCCGGCGCGGGCGCGGCGATGCCGATCTCGGCATACTGCGGCGGATCGACCGGGAGAATCACGATGCCGGTCGTGTCCCAGCCGCGGGTGATGAGTTGATTGTTCAGGCTCACGCCGAGACCGGCCTGCACCATGGCAAAGGTGGCGCGGCTGTCCACGGATGTGTAGCGGACATTCGGCGTGATGCCCGCGCGGGCGAACACGCGCGCGTTGTCTGTGTCCTGGTGCATATAGGTCGCGATGGTCGGCTCGGTCGCAAACGCCGCGAGCGGGAACGTCCTGCCCCCGGCCAGCGGATGCTCCGGCGGCAGCCACGCGACCATGGGGTCGGCGTACAGCGGGATCCAGTCAAAGTCGCCCTCGCGGAAACTCGTGATGCAAAAGTCGGCCGTGTGCTCGCACACGGCGCGCGTGAGCTGGCTGCTGTTGCCCTGCAGGACCTGCACCTCGATGCCGGGGTAGACTTCGCAGAAGCGGGCGATGCAGCGGCTGAGCCAGCCGTAGTATGCCCCGTACACGCAGCCGACGGCGATGGTGCCGGTCTCGACGCCGCGGATCTCGGCTGCCTGTGCCTCGAGCAGGGCGCTCCAGTGCGTCAGTTCCCGCAGCGTCGGCAGCAGCGTCCGGCAGGCGCGCGTCGGCTGCACGCCGTTGTGCGAGCGGCTCAGCAGCGGGAAGCCCAGCTCCTGCTCAAGCGCCGCCATCATCCGGCTCAGGCCGGAGGGAGTGTAGTCCAGTTTTTCCGCCGCCGCCGAGAGGCTCCCGGCCTCGAGCACGGCCAGCAGTGCGCGGCATTTTTCCGTGTCCATAAGCTGCCTCCGTCCTTGCGGGATTCGCAAGGAACCATTGAACCATTGTCTCTTTACGCAATGATATAACCGTGGTATCGTTTCGTCAAGACATTTTCGGGAGGAATTACGGATGAAGACCCGGACCATGACGCGCACACAGGCGGAGCTGCTGCTGGCAGCGGTCATCATTGCGCGCAGCACATCGTATGTGCTTACAAAAGTCGGCTTGCAGGACATGGGCAAATTCACGCTGCTGGCGGTGCGGTTTTTGCTGGCGCTTGCGTTTCTAGCCGTGCTGTTCTGGCGGCGGCTGCTGCAGATCGACCGGCGCACGCTGCTGAGCGGTCTTGCCATGGGCGGCATTTACTTTTGCGTCATGACGGCGGAACTCACGGCGCTGAAAACGGTGGAGACCTCCACCGTGTCGTTCGTGACGAATACGGCCGTCGTCATCGTGCCGCTCGTTCAAGCGGTGCTCAGCTGCCGGTGGCCGGAGCACCGTGTGCTGCTCGGCGCGCTGGCGTGTCTGCTGGGCGTGGCACTGCTGACGCTGCGCAACGGCCTCGTGCTCACGCCGGGCGTTGGGTACTGTATTCTGGAGGCGTTTTTGTATTCGGCGGCCATTCTCGTGACCGACCGGCTCACGCACGCCGGAGCGGACCCCCTGCTGTCCGGCGTGGTGCAGGTGGGCTTTCTGGGCGTTCTGGCGCTCATCGCATCGTTCCTGTTTGAGACGCCGCACCTGCCCGGCAGCGGCACGGAGTGGCTGGTCGTGCTGGCGCTGGCGCTCGTGTGCAGCGGCTTTGGCTTCACGCTCCAGCCGGTCGCGCAGAGCGGGACAACGGCGGACCACGCGGCGCTGTTTTGCGCGCTCAATCCCTTCGTTGCGGCAACGCTGGGCGCGGTGTGCTTTCATGAGCACTTCGGCCTTGCGGGCCTGCTCGGCGGCGCGCTGATTTTAGCCGGGATCCTGGTGTCCTGTTGGCCGCAAAAGCACGACGCCTGAAATACAAAACTCCCCGGATCATGCATCCGGGGAGTTTTGCGGTTTATGCGTTCTGCGCCTGGTAGGCACGCACGTAGGCCACGAGCGTGTCGACAGTCTTCTCGATGCCGAGCTTGCCGCTGTTGACAACGAGGTCATACCCGCGCGCATCGCCCCACTTCGTGTCGCAGTAGTAGTTGTGGTAGGCTTTGCGGTCGCGGTCGACACGGCGCATTTCCTGCGCCGCCTGATCGGCCGTGAGGGATTTTTCCTCCATGAGCCGCCGGCGCTTCACGTCGGGCTTTCCGGCGATGAACAGGTGCACGGCGTTCGGGTTGGCGCGCAGCAGATAATCCGAGCACCGGCCGAGCACGACGAACGACTCGCCGCTGTCGGCAAGCTCCTGAATGTGCTCGAACGTCTCGTGTGCGAGCGCATCCTCCGGCGCGTTGAAGTTCTCGCCGATGCGGCGCGACCACAGCAGGTGCACCGGCTTCTCGTCATAGCGCGCGGCGTCCTCGGCGTTAAAGACGCTGGCCAGCAGCAGCTCCTTATCATAAAACGCGATGCCGAGCTGTTTGGCGATCTGTTCGGCGATGTACTTGCCGCCGCTGCCGTGTTCACGGCCGACGGTCACGATGATTTGCTTCATGATGCGTTACCGCCTTTCTCAAAGTAGGATCACAGGTATCTCAGAAACAGGCATCCCAGCGAGACCGCAATGACCAGTACGGTGGCCGGAACGCAGTATTTGCAGTATTTGCCCCAGCTGATGGGGTGGCCGCTCTTGGCCGACACGGATGTGGCCACGACGTTGGCCGACGCGCCGATGGGCGTGGCGTTGCCGCCGAGGTCGGTGCCGAGCGAGAGTGCCCAGGCGATCACGCGCAGATCCATGCCCTGCGTCGCCGCGATGGACTGAATGACCGGCACCATGGTGGCCGCGAACGGGATGTTGTCGATCAGCGCACTGCACACGGCCGAGAGCAGCAGGATGATGACGATGACGGCCTTGATGCTGCCGCCGCTGATGCTCGAGATGAACTGCGCGATGAGCTTGAGCACGCCGGTCTGCTCCAGTCCCGCGACGGAGATGAACAGGCCGATGAAAAACAGCAGCGTCTTGTAGTCCACGCCGCGCAGCACTTCCTTCACGCCGGTGCTGCCGTTGGTGCACACGGTCACGAGCAGCGTCAGCGCTGCGACGATCACGCCGATGCACGCGACGGTCAGCCTGGTCTGCGCGTGTGTCACAAGCAGCGCGACCGCGATGAGAAACACGATCACATCCGCAATGAACGCCTTGCGGTCGGCGATGGCGGTCGCCGGGGCGGGGCAGACGGCGTCTGCCGGACGGGCAGCCTCACTCGCCTTGAGCGGCTTGCGGAAGCACAGCCAGAAAAACAGCAGCACGAACACAAAGCAGATCCCGACGATCACGCCGGTGTTCTGGATGAAGTCCGTAAACGTATAGCCGAGCGCCGTGCCGATGATGATGTTGGGGGGATCGCCGCACATGGTGGCAGCGCCGCCGAGGTTCGCGCAGAAGACCTCCGACAGGATCATCGGGACGGGGTCAAAGCGCAGGATCTGCGCCAGCTCCAGCGTGACGGTCGCGAGAAACAGCACGACCGTGATGCTGTCGATGAACATGGCCAGAAACGCGGCCATGGCCATGAAACACAGCAGCAGCGGCACCACATGGTAGTGCGCGAGCTTTGCCAGCGACAGGCACAGCCAGCGGAAGAACCCGGATTTGCCGAGACCCTCGACCATGATCATCATACCGGTGATGAAGAAGATGGTCGACCAGTTGACGCCGGAGCTGGCGCTCTCCGAGGCGCCGTACCAGAAGTCGGCGCGGAAGATGGCGCCGAGGTTCAGGGCGTTTTTGATCGCGTCCCAGCTGTGCATACAGATGCCGAACACGACCACGAGCACGAGCGCCGCGCTGCCGAGCGTGACATACTGGCGCTCGAATTTGTCCATGATGATGAGCGCAAACATGCCGACAAAGATGACGGCCGCAAGAATTTGAGCAGTCATAGGAAAAACCTTCTTTCTTAAAATTTGAGGGGTGTGCCGACGCAGAGGCATCTAAGAAAGAGGTTCGCTTTGCGGTGGTGTCCTACCCCATCAGGAGAGGAATTCTAGCGCGCCCGGAAGCGAAAGTCAAGGGGATTTTTGAAATCTGAGCGGGTTCTTATCAGAGTTTCAAATGCTTGATATTACAGGCATTTATAGGCGATGATTGTCGCGCCACCCTTGCCCTCGTAGCGCTTGATCTGGTACTTGTTCGGGAAGGCGGCCAGCAGCTCCGGCAGCTTGCTGTAGCCGTAGGCGCGCACGTTAAAATCGGGCTTCACGCGCTTGATATACAGCCCCGAGGAGCTGACGTTGACAAAGCCGTCGGCGTCCTGATACTTCTCGGACGCAATGTGCAGCAGATTGTGGATCTCGCGGATGTCTGGCTTTTTCGGTTCGGGCTCCGGTTCGGGCTCGGGAGCCGGCTCCGGTTCGGCGGCCGGGGTAGATTCGGCCGCCGGCTTTTTCGTGCTGCGGGTGGTCTTTTTCGTCTTGCGGGCGGGCTTCTTGGCTGCGGGCTCCGCGGCGTGCTCGACGGCGGCGGGCTTTTCGTCTGCCTTGGACAGGTAGTCGATGAGGATGAAGTCGTCGCACGCGTTTTTGAATGATTCCGGCGTCGTCGTCACGCCGGCGCCGATGATATACAGGCCCGACTCACGCAGACGGATGGCCAGCGGCGTGAAGTCGCTGTCGCTCGACACGAGCACGAGCGCGTCGTACATATTATTGTGCAGCAGATCCATGGCGCCGATGACCATGGCGATGTCGGTCGTGTTTTTGCCGGTGACATAGTCAAACTGCTGCTCGGCGCGGATGGCGAGGCGCTTGAGCTCCGGCTCCCAGTTTTTCAGCGAGTCCTTGCGCCAGTTGCCGTAGGCCTTTTTCACGACGATGCGGCCGTAGGTCGATACCTCGTGCAGCACGGCCTCCAGCTTGGACAGCTGCGTGTTGTCGGCGTCGATGAGCACGGCGATTTTCTGGAAATTTTCCATAGATGTTTACTCCTGAACCGCCCGGCGGGCGGTGATTTTTTCTCCATTATAGCGTTTTTGCGCGCAAAATGCAACGAAAGCGGGGCGAGGCCCCGCTTTCGCTTTCTGCTCATGCACCCTCGCCCGCGGTCGCCGGACACTGGCGGCCATTGGGGTCGATGCTCGTGTCGCCGGGGAGGATCATCTGCGAGATCGGGATGATGGAATACCCGTCGGCGATGAGTGCCTCAATGATGCCGGCCAGCGCCTCCGGCGTGTGCTCGGCCGCGTTGTGGAACAGCACGATGCTGCCCGGCTGTACGCGCGTGAGCACGCGCGATGTGATCTCGTCGCTGCTCAGCCCCTTCCAGTCGAGCGAATCTACGTCCCACTGGATGACATGCATGCCCAGACCGTTGATGGTGCTCACGACCGTGTCGTTGTACTCCCCGTAGGGGCAGCGAAACAGTGTCGGCCGCGTACCGGTGACGGCTTCAATTTTATCGGCGCAGGTGTTGACCTCCGTCTGAATCTGCTCGGCGCTTAGCTGCGCCATGTGCGGGTGCGTGGACGAGTGGTTCATGACCTCGTTGCCCGCATCCGCGAGCGCCTTGACCGACTCTGGATATTTGTCCACCCATTCGCCCACGACGAAGAACGTCGCGTGGACGTTGTACTTGTTGAGGATGTCGATGAGCATCTGCGTATCCTCGTTGCCCCAGGCTGCGTCGAACGACAGGCTCACGACCCGGTCATCGCGCTGCACGCTGTAGATGGGCAGCACGCGCTTGGCCGCGCTCACGCCCACGATCGCGGGGCTGTTGACCGCCCAGAACATAAGCGCGATAGTCAGCACCATCGCGCACACACTCAGCAGTTTCCGGTGTTTTCTGACGGCTTGCCGCACTTTGTACATTGCACCACCTCCGGCTTTCTGCCTTCATCCTATGAGGGGGCGGAGCGCGGTATGCGCCATTTGGTTTACATAACTTCTAGTGATGCGCAAAAAAACGCCCGCACAGGAAAACCGTGCGGGCGCAAACGCTCAAAACAGGCCGGTGATGCGGCCGTTGTCATCGACATCGATGTTTTCGGCGGCCGGGATTTTTGGCAGGCCGGGCATCGTGAGCACGTCGCCCGTGAGCGCGACGAGAAAGCCCGCCCCGGCGGACACGGTCACGCTGCGCACGGTCACGGTGAAGCCCTCGGGCGCGCCGAGCAGCGCCGGGTCGTCCGACAGGCTCGCCTGCGTCTTGGCGATGCACACCGGCAGGCCGCCGAAGCCGAGTGCCTCCAGCTCGCGGAGCTGTTTGCGCGCGGCGGGCAGGATCTCCGCGCCCGCACCGCCGTAGACCCGGCGCACGACGGCGTCGATCTTTTCCTCGACCGGCGCGTCGAGCTCATAGGCAAAGCGGAAGTGGTTTTCGCTCTCGCACAGGCGCACGACCTCGCGCGCGAGCGCCTCGCCGCCGCGGCCGCCGTCGGCCCAGACGGTGGACAGCACGACGCGGACACCCAGCTGCCCGCACAGCTCCGTCAGCAGTGCGATCTCGCGGTCGGTGTCGGTGGGGAAGCGATTGATGGCCACGACGCACGGCAGACCGAACGTGTCGCGGATGCAGCGCACGTGGTGCAGCAGGTTCGGCACGCCGCGGCGCAGTGCGTCGAGATCCTCCGTGCCGAGTTCGTTCAGCGCCAGACCGCCGTGCATTTTCAGCGCGCGCACCGTCGCCACCACGACGGCGGCGTCCGGCCGCAGTCCGGCGAGCCGGCACTTGATGTCCAGAAACTTCTCCGCACCGAGATCGGCGCCGAAGCCGGCCTCCGTCACGGCGTAGTCGCAGCGGTGCATGGCCATGCGTGTGGCGAGCACGCTGTTGCATCCGTGCGCGATGTTGGCAAACGGCCCGCCGTGTACGAACGCCGGCGTGCCCTCGAGCGTCTGCACGAGGTTGGGCTTGAGCGCGTCGCGCAGCAGCGCCGCCATCGCGCCCACGGCCTTGAGATCGCGCGCCGTGACGGGGCGGCCGTCATACGTGTAGCCCACGAGGATGCGGCCCAGCCGCGCCTTCAGATCGGCCATGGACTCGGCCAGGCAGAGCACGGCCATGATCTCGCTGGCGACCGTGATGTCAAATCCGTCCTCGCGCGGCACACCGTTGGCCTTGCCGCCGAGCCCGTCGACGATGCAGCGCAGCTGCCGGTCGTTCATGTCCACGCAGCGCCGCCACGTGATGCGCCGCGGGTCGATGCCGAGGGCGTTGCCCTGCTGGATATGGTTGTCGAGCATGGCGGCGAGCAGGTTGTTCGCCGCGCCGATGGCGTGAAAGTCACCGGTGAAGTGCAGGTCGATGTCCTCCATCGGCACGATCTGCGCATAGCCGCCGCCGGTCGCGCCGCCCTTAAGCCCGAACACCGGGCCGAGCGACGGCTCGCGCAGCGCGACGGCCGCGTCCTTCCCGATGCGGCGCAGCGCGTCGGCCAGGCCGATGGTCGTGGTCGTCTTGCCCTCGCCGGCGGGCGTGGGCGTGATGGCCGTGACGAGGATCAGCTTTCCCTTTCCGCGCGGCGGCTGCCCGAGCACGGACAGCGCCACCTTCGCCTTATAGCGGCCATACGGCTCTATATCAGCATCGTCGATGCCGACGGTGCGTGCAATGTCACAGATTGGCTGCATCGTGCAGCTCTGGGCGATCTCCAGATCGCTTCGATATTCCATGAAACCCCTCCTTCGGATGCGTGTACCTTTTATCATACCTGACGGCGGCGGGTTTGTAAAGCTTGACGCGGGGTGGATTTTCCGCTATCATGGGCCGGATAATGAGGTGATGACCATGCAGTATCTCTGCGCGCCGATGGAGGGCGTGACCGGCGACCTGTTCCGGCAGGCGCAGCGGCAGACGTTCTCCGCGGCGGACAGCTACTATACGCCCTTTCTCTCGCCGACGGCAAACCGCACGTTTTCCCCGCGCGAGCTGCGCGAGATCGAGCCCGCGCACAACGCGGGCATCCACGTCGTGCCGCAGCTCATGGGCCACTGCGCGGAAGATTTTCTCTGGATGGCGGGGCGGCTCGCCGACATGGGCTACGACGAGGTGAATTTTAACCTCGGCTGCCCGTCGAACACCGTCACGGCGAAGAAAAAGGGCGCGGGCCTGCTCACGGAGCCGGATCTGCTGCGGCGGTTTTTCGACGCCGTGTTTGCAGCCTGCCCGCTGCCGGTGTCGGTCAAGACGCGGCTCGGCAAGGCGACAGCGGAGACGTTTCCCGCGCTGCTGGAGTTGTATAACGACTACCCGATCTGCGAGCTGATCGTGCACCCGCGTGTGCAGGCCGACCAGTACCACGGGCACCCGGATCTTGACATGTTCGCCTACGCGCTCGCGCACAGCCGCGCTCCCGTGTGCTACAACGGCGACCTGTTTGACGCCCCGGCCGTGCGCGCGTTTCAGGCGCGGTTTCCGACCGTGGAGCGCGTCATGCTCGGCCGCGGGCTGGCTGCCAATCCCGGCCTCATCGGCCAGCTGCGCACCGGCGCCGTGCCGACGACGGTACAGTTTCAGGCGTTTCACGACCGGCTTTACGCCGCCACGCGCGCGCGCATCCCCGACCGGCGCGCGCTGCTGTTTCGCATGAAGGAGGCGTGGCGCTATCTCGGCTGCAGCTTTGCCGACGCCGAGCGGCCGCTGCGCCGTATCCGCAAGGCGCAGGACCTTGCAGAGTATGAGAGCGCGGTGCGCCAGCTTTTCGCGTCCTGCCCGGTGCGGGAGGATGCGGGCTATTTTGTCTGACGGCCGAAAAAAACACCCCCTCCGCATGAATACGACCTGCGGAGGGGGTTCGCTTATGGAAGTCCGTGGTATACCGGCGCGCTTCAGGGCATCGGGCAGCCGAGGGGCGTGATGTTGTCCGGCGTGATGTACTTCGTGGGCAGGGTGATCTCCGTTGCACCGTTGAGGTACGACTGCCGCCAGGCTTCGTATTCCCGTCCGTCCACTCTCTGCGCGTTGGCCTCGTCGCCGAAGGTGGGGATCTCTTCGCCGGAGTAAAGGAAGTAAATGAGGCCGTCCCCGTCCTGATCCAGATCGTCGGGGAAGGGTTCACCGCCGCCGTAATATGTGCTCATATAACTCTTGTCCCAGCCGTCCACGGCGCCGAAGTGACGGTAGCTGTCGGTCTTGGCGTCATAGGTGTATACGTTGTACGGCCAGATGCGGCCGCCCAGGCCCTGATTGTGCGACCAGCTTGCTTCCACGGCGCCGTTGCTGTAAAAGCGCGTGTCAACAAATTCGGACAGCTCTTTATGGAGCTTTCCGTTGTCGTAGCCGTAAATGAGGCACATCTTGCTGGCCATCGCAGCGTGCGCGCTCCACTGAACGATCAGCTCCTCGCGGCCGTCGTGATCTACGTCATAGATGGCAAATGTGTTTTCTTCCGCCTGCTGTGTGCTGCTATAGTCCAGCTTGGAGTTGTCCGGGAGGATGCCGTACAGGTAAATGTCCCACAGCGCGGCGCCGTATGCCTTGTTCTGCGCCGCCGTGTCGGCGGCCGCTGCGTTGTCGGTGCTTGTCACTTTGTCCGCGGTTTTTCCCTCGGATTTTCCGGTGTCGGAGGCGGCTTGGCCGCACCCGGCGAGTCCTGCCAGCATGGCGATGCACAGAAGCAGGCAGCTTAGTTTTCTCCACATATCGTGTTTTCTCCCTTCCCAAAGATGTTGTCCGAAACAGATCTATGGTTCGAGTGTAACCGGAAACAGGGGAATTGTCAATCCTTGTATAAGAAACAGCCCCGCGGCGGGAATGTAGTTCCGCTGCGGGGCTGTTTTTGCACTCGTGTTCAGTTCTGGCTGTACCAGTCGCCGCCCGGCTGCGGGCCGGGGTTCGGCTGCCAGCCGTTGGGGGTCTGGCCGCCCATGCTGCGCGGTAGACTGCGGTAGAACGCGGCGCGCGACACGGTCATATACGGCACGAGCCAGAGATTGCCGATGCCGGCAGTCAGCACGGCCAGCAGTGCCCAGCCGATGAAGCTCAGGTCGAGGCAGAACAGGTCGCCCTTTCGCCCGTCCATGAGCGCCTTGGAGCGCTCGATGGCCTCCGTGGCCTGCATGTTCGGATTTTCGGCCATGATGTACGTCGCCATGGAGTAGCGGTAGGCGGCGACGATGCCGGGGATGACAAACAGCAGCGACCATGCGATGACCTTAAGCGTGATGAGCAGGTTGAGCACGAAGGCGTTGCCGAAGATGTCAAAGCCGGAAAACAGGTCCTCGAACCGGGCTTCCTCGCCGTCGACCAGCTTCAGGCAAAAGCGGTTGTGGCCGATGGAGACGCTGCCGCCGATGACGAACTGTGCCAGCGAGATGATCCCGGATACGGGGAGAAATATGCGCAGCGCGTGGCGCAGGGCCTCAGGATAATACTGCGTCAGGTCGTTCCCGTTGACCGTGAGGCTGAATGATGGGGTGAAGCCGCTGCTCGTCCCGCCGAGGAGACTTGCCAGCAGCGTCACGCCCACGGCGAGCCACCAGTAGTTTTTCAGCGCGCGGCGCGCCATGCTGCGGTAGTCGGATGCGGAATACATAAGTGTTCTCCTTTCTGCCCGCCCTCACCAGGGCATGCGTTCCTGCCCGTGCACGAGGTAGGCGTGCTCGGCCAGCTCCGCGAGCGGGCTGTCGCTGCGGGAGTCGGAGTAAAATTCTGCGATTTCTGTGCCGGGATAGGCTTCGCGCAGGCGGCGGACCTTTTCCGCGCCATGGCAGTTTTCTCCGTCGGTCTTTCCGGTGTACTTATCCACGCGCGAGGCCAGCAGCCGCACACCCAGCTTCTGCGCCGGGATGCGCACGAGAAACTCCGGCGATGCGGAGATGATGATGTCGTCCGGGCGCTGCTGTGCGAGGTACCACGGGTTCACGCGGTCGAAATTTTTCGCCCAGAACGCCTCCAGCTCTGCGTCTACATCGGGCACGCGGCGCAGAAAGCCATACATCCGCTCCTTGAAGGCGGTCTTGCTCACCTTGCCGAGCAGGTAGCCCGGCAGCAGGACGAGCGCGCCCAGCAGCGGCCAGATTACGCCGGGGTGTCGCCGCAGGCACCAGCGCACGAATGCCACCGTGCTGTCCACAGGGAAGATGGTCTTGTCCCAGTCGTATACGTTGACTTTTTCCATAGGGCTCCTCTCAGTACAGGGTGCCGGCCAGCTGCATGTACGCGGCGGCAAAGGCCTCCCGGATGAAGTAATTGATGCGCATGGACGGCAGAGTGGTCTCGGCGGCGATGCCGACGGGCTCTGCCCCCAGTGCCCGCGCCATGCGCTTGGCGCGGCAGAGGTGGTATTCGCTCGTCACGATGCCGACACCGTCCGCCGGGTCGTACCCCCGCGCGCGGAGGATGGCGAACGAATTTTCCAGATTCTCGCGTGTGGTGCGCGACCGTTCCTCCTGCACGATGCGCGCGCTGTCGATGCCGTGCACCGTCAGATAGTCGGCCATGGCCTCGGCCTCCGTTATGTCCTCACCCTCGCCCTGACCGCCGGAGACGACGGCCAGCGCGTCCGGGTTCGCGTCCAGATAGTCCAGCGCAGCGTCGAGCCGGTTGCACATTGACAGCGACGGTGTGCTGCCGTTGACGCCCGCGCCGAGCACGATAATCGCGTTCGGGTGCGCGCCCGTGTCCGTGCGCGCGTCGCGCACGACGGGGATCTCAAAGACCGCGAACACGATCAGCCCCGCGCACACGAGCACGCTCAGCACAGTGCGCCCCACGCGGTGCAGCCGCGGGAAGAGAAACACCAGCACGGCGATGCCCCAGAGCGTGTAGCCCAGAAAGTCGTGCCCCGGCATCGCAAAGCGCAGCACACAGCCCGCGATGACGAGCACGATGGCGAGGATCCAGAATGCTTTGTGTTTCATTCGCACAGCGCCTCCCACGCCTCGTAGAGCGCCTCGAGCTGCGCATTGAGTGCCTGCTTCTGCGCGTCGAGCTCCATGAGCTTCTGATAGTCCGTTGCATTGGCCTCGCTCTCGGCGTCGAGCGCCGCGAGCTGCCCCTCCAGCTTTTCGATCTCGCGCTCCGTGCGCTCGCGTTGGCGCGTGGTGTTCGGGGCGCGTTTCGGCTTCGGCTTCGGCTCTTTTTTGCGCTCGACGGCCTTCGCCGTCTGCTGCAGGGCGGTCTGGCGCGCGCGGTATTCACGGAATTGCTCATAGGTTCCGCGGTAGTCCGTGATCGTGCCGTTTTCGAGCAGCCAGATGCGGGTGGCAAATTTCTCGATGAAGTACCGGTCGTGCGACACGAACAGCAGTGCCTGCGTATAGTCGCTCAGTGCGTCCTCGATCCACTCGCGGCTGGCAATGTCGAGGTGGTTCGTCGGCTCGTCGAGGATGAGGAAGTTGATCTCCCGGCGCATGAGCATGCACAGCCGCAGCCGGGACAGCTCGCCGCCCGAGAGCGCCGACACGGGCTTGAGCACGTCCTCGCCGCAAAATCCGTAGGCGCCGAGCTGGTCGCGTGCCTCCTGCGGCGTGCACTTGCACTCATAGAGCATCGTGTCGAGCATGGAGCGCTCCGGCACGGCGAAGCGGACGATCTGCGGCAGGTACGCTGTGCGCACGGAGGGCCCGCGCTGCACCCAGCCGGTATCCGGCGTCTCCTCGTTCATGACGAGCTTCAGAAATGTCGTCTTGCCGGCGCCGTTGTCGCCGATGAGGGCGATGCGCTCACCGCCGGTCACGGTCAGGTCGAGGTCGTGAAAGAGCGTCCGCTCGCCGTAGTGCTTGCTCAGGCCCGCCATGGTCAGCACGTCGTCACCGCGAAATTCCTGCGCCGTGAAGTGCACGTTGAGCTTGCGCGCCTCGGTCGGCCGCTCGGTCGTTTCGAGCTTTTCCATGCGCTTTTCGATGGAAAACGCGCGCTTGTGCAGTTTGTCGTTGCCCATGAAGGCCCAGAGGTGCAGCTTTGCCGCCGCCTCCGTGAGCTGCTGGAGCTTGGCCTGATCCTTTTCGTATTTTTTGAGCTGCTCGTCAAAGCGGCGCTGCCGCTCAACGACGTAAAAGCTGTAGTTTCCGCTGTAAAACTCCGCCTGCCCGGACGTGAAGTCGATCGAGCGCTGCACGACGCGGTCGAGAAAATACCGGTCGTGGCTGATGACGAGCACCGTGCCGCGAAAATGCAGCAGATATGCCTCCAGCCACTCGGTCGCGCGCAGGTCGAGGTGGTTCGTCGGTTCGTCGAGCAGGAGAATGTCCGTGTCCTCGAGGATGAGCCGCGCGAGGTTCACGCGCGTTTTCTCCCCGCCGGAGAGACTGTCAAACGGCTGCGCGCGCATCGCGGCCGGGATGTCCAGACCGTTGGCCACGCGGTTGCGCTCGTGCTCCATGTCGTACCCGCCGAGGCGGCGGAAGTTTTCCGACAGCCGGTCGTACTCCGCGAGCAGGGCGGGGGAGTCGTCCGTCGCCATGCGCGTGGTGAGCTCGTTCATGCGCGCTTCCATGCCGTAGAGCTGCCGGTGCGCCTCGCGCAGCACGTCCTCCGTCGTCCAGCCGTCGGGGTAGACCGGGATCTGCGAGATCAGCCCCAGCCGCCGCCCGGAGGCGATGGACACGGTGCCGGCATCCGGCTGCAGTTCGCCCGAGAGGATGCGGAAAAACGTCGTCTTGCCGCAGCCGTTGCGCCCGAGAATGCCCACGCGCTCGCCGGCGTTGATGTCGAATGTGATACCTTTTAATATGTCGTTGCCCTGCTCAAAGCCCTTGACGAGCCCGCGGACGGATAGATCGATCATGTGTGACTCCTAAATTACTTGTTCACGGCCGCCTGCAGCACGGTGTTGGCCACGGCGCCCGCGTTCGTCAGACCGCCGCCGGCGTTTTCCACCAGCACGACGAAGGCGTACGGGTGCGCATCGTCGAGCAGGAAGCCCGTGAACCAGGCGTGCGACGTGCCGTCGCCCACCTCGGCGGTGCCGGTCTTGGCGCAGAGATTCAGGCCCGGGAAGCGGTTCGTGCCGTAGTGGGCCGAGACGTTGTAGTTCATCATGTCGCGCAGCTTGTTGGCGGTCGTACCGCTCAGCAGGTTCGTGGTCGAGCCGCTGGGCGTATCGAGCAGCAGCGACGGCTCCACGACGCTGCCGCCGTTGGCGATGGCCGAGACGTAGCGCAGCATGGAGTACGGGCAGATGAGGTCCTCGTACTGGCCGATGCCCGACCAGGCGAGGTTTGCGCTGCCGGACGCGCCCTTCGTGAAGCTGCCGGCGAGCGTCGGGATGCCGCTCAGCGACTGGGAATCGAGGAAGCCGAGCTTCTTGGCGTAGCTCTCGATGGTGTCGGCTCCGAGCTCGAGCGAGATCTGCGCGAATGCGCAGTTGCAGGAGTTGGCCAGTGCGTCCTCAAACGTCTGGCTGCCGTGCACGCCCGTGCACTTGACGGTCACGCCCGCCACGTCCAGACTGCCCGCGCAGGAGAAGCGGCGGCTGTCGATGTCCTTGATGTTCTCGATCGCGGCGGCGGAGGTGATGAGCTTGAAGATGGAGCCCGGCGTGAACGAGCCGTTGATGCAGCGGTTGATGTACGCGCCGTCCGGTACGTCACCGTCGCTGTTGGGGTCGATGCTCGGGCCGGAGACCATGCACAGGAGCTCGCCGGTCTTGTAGTTGCTCACGAGTACCGCGCCCTTGCGCCCGGCAAGCGCTTCATAGGCCGTGACGCACAGGCTCGAATCGAGCGTGAGCGCGACGGTGTGCCCATCGGTCGCGTAAGTGCCGGTGATGGGATTGTAGCCCGAGAGCTGCTTGGAAAATGCCTTGAGCGCGCCGGTGCCGACGTTGCCGGTGTAGTCGCCGACGGCCTGATAGCAGGCGGTGCGCACGGCAGCGTCGTCGGCGTAGCTGCGCGAGCCGCCGTTGGCCGTCGCGAGCACGACGCCGCTGCGGTCGGTGAGCGTGCCGGTGCTGAGCACGCCGCTGGTGTAGACACTGCTGTTGGCGGCGAAGGTCGCCCACTCGGCGCCGTGTTCGATGTAGCGCACGATGTACACGCCGATGCCGCCGAGCACCAGCACGGCGACGAGCAGCGCGCTCATGGCGCGGCGTTTGACTTTGTTCATGCCTGCGCCTCCTTTTTATTGCGCGACGGCAGCCGCACCACGAAGCTCGCGCCGCGCCGGGTGTCGGCCGCCTTGATGTAGGCCAGCAGCATCCAGCACGAGAGCATACTCGATCCGCCCTTGGACACGAACGGGAACGTCACGCCCGTGAACGGCAGAATATCGAGCACACCGAACACGTTGAGCGACATCTGCACGAGCATGAGCGTCACGGTGGCGCAGCCGGCGATGACGTAGTACGACGAGCGGCCCTGAGCCGCGTTTTTGACGGTGAAGATGGCCAGCGCGATGATGGCCAGCATCGCGCACAGCGCCACGATCAGGCCGAGCTCCTCGCACAGCATGCCGAACACCATGTCGGTGTTGGCGGCAAAAATGTTTTTCAGCCAGCCGCAGCCCGCGCCCTGGCCGAACAGGCCGCCGGAGGCGGCCGCGCTCAGCGCGCGCGTCTGCTGGTAGCCCGCGCCGGAGACGTCCTCCCACACATGGCCCCAGGTGGCGAAACGCTGCGCCACGTGCGGCTTGATGCTCAGCACCAGCGTGCCCGCCATGGCGGCGGACGTCACGGCCAGCAGCACGGTCGCGATGCTGCCCGAGCGCATGAACGCGATGACGAGGAACGTCGCAAAGAAGATGAGCGCGGAGCCGAAGTCACCCATCAGGGCGAGCCCGCCCACGCAGATGGCGGAAAAGGCGATGAAGAGCAGGATGCTCTTGCTGCGGAACATCCGGTTGAGCGACGTCGCGCCGACGTAGATGAACGCGACCTTGATGAGCTCCGACGGCTGCAGGGAGAAGCCCGCGATCGTCAGCCAGTTTTTCGCGCCGAACACCTCGCGCGCGGCAAACAGGTTCAGCGCCAGCAGCGCCAGCGAGATGATGGCCGCCGGCCAGCGCAGCGCCTTGACATGGCTCAGGTCGCGCAGCCACCAGCCGAGCAGGAAAAACAGCGCGATGCCCACGATGATGAGGATGATCTCCTTGGTCAGATCGTCCGGCGTGCTCGTCGCGCAGATCTCAAGCCCGAGCGTGCACAGGAAAAACGCGATCGTCTCGACCTCGAAGCCCGAGCGGTCCATCGTGCGCATGAGCACGTAGCAGAACCACTGCGTGAGCGCGAGCGCGGCAAACGACATCAGAATGCCCAGCAGATGTGCGCTGTCGGCCGAGGACACGAACTCCAGCGCCAGCAGCAGCTGAAACACCGTCAGGAAAAACAGCGTGCCGCCGGCGGAGACCTTCCGCCCGGCGATTGTGCGGCGCTGCTCCTGCACGGCGCGGCGCTCCTCGCTCATGTCGGCGAATTTGAGCATATGCGTCGAGCAGCGGAGAATGTCGCCGCTGAACACCTGCGTCGGCTCCGAGATCTGTTCGCCGTTGAGGTACACGCCGCCGCTGCGGCTCAGATCGCTGACGGTCCACTCGCCGGCGTCGTTGCGCATGAGCACGGCGTGGACGTTGGCCACGTCGGCATAGGGCAGCGTGATGTCCGCGCTGCGGGCGCGGCCGATCAGGCACTCCCAGTGCAGCAGGGGATAGACCTTGCCGTCCGGCGTGACGAGATGGCCCCACGTCTCCGGCTCGGCACGGCCGTAGAACATGGATGCGATGCAGCGGATGAGCACAATGAGCGCGATGACCGGCAGAATGAAGTGCGCGGCCTGCGCGGCATAGGCAGTTACGGCAGACACGGCGTCCGCCTCCTTTCCAAGGCTCCCGCGCGGGGAGCGGTACATTTATAATAAAGCGATAAAAATCAAGCCATTATACCACGGCAAAAATCCATTGACAACCACTGCCGGGCATCCTAAAATGAACGTATGATGAAACAGACGAAATTTTGGGTCCTTTTGTTCGCCGCGCTCGCGATTTTGGGCGGCGGCGCATTTTTGCTGCTGCGCGGCCACGGGCAGACGGGGCAGACGGCCGTCATCCGGGTCGACGGCGAAGTGTATCAGCGCATCGACCTGCGCGCCGTGACCATACCATATGATATAGAGGTGCAGACCAACTGGGGCATGAATACCGTGCACGTCGAGCCTGACGGCGTGTCTGTCACATATGCCGACTGCCCGGATCTCCTGTGCGTCCAGCAGGGGAAGATCACCACATCCGCCATCCCGATCGTCTGCGTGCCGCACCACCTGACGGTGCAGATCGAGGGGACGCCATGAAGGGGACGAAGCGTCTGGCCGTTCTGGCCATGTTCACCGCCATCGCGCTGACGATCTTCGTTGCCGAGGCGCAGATCCCGCCCATTGTGCCGATCCCGGGCGTGAAGCTCGGCCTTGCCAACATCGTCACGCTCATCGCCATGGCCCTGCTCGGCCGGCGGCAGGCGGGGGAGATCCTGCTCGTGCGCATTGTGCTCGGCAGCGTTTTTACCGGCGGCGTGTCGGCGATGCTCTTCAGCATCGCGGGCGGCGTGTTTGCCTATCTTATCATGTGCCTGACCATCCGCCGCTTTCCGGAGCGGCTGCTCTGGGTCGTGAGCGTGCTGGCAGCCTTCGGGCACAATGCCGGGCAGCTGCTGGTCGCCGTCTGGGTCACGGGCACGCCGTCCATTCTGGTGTATGCGCCCGCGCTCGTTGCGGCGAGCGTCATCACCGGGGCGTTCACCGGCGCGGCAGCCATGTATCTCGTGCGTGCGCTGCGCAAAACCGGACATTTTCCGCAGGCATGAGCCAGCCTTGTCATTTTTCTGTAACATTTTAATGGCCTGTATTTTTAAAATATTCGATATGTTAGAAGCCGCAGTTTTTGGAAAGCTGCGGCTTTGCTGTGCAAATACGACAAAAAGCGCAGAGAATATATAGTAATATACATCAAAAATGCACGCGAAAAAATTTCAGAAATGTTAAATCTGTTTTAAGTATTGACTTCCTGGAGACGGCGCGCTATAATGCATCCGCGATTGAAAGATGGGGAGATTTAGGCTGGTATCAGCCGGTTACACGATCATTTTCTTCCCGCGCCGGGCGGACCCGGCGGAGCTTTCCAGACGATTTTTGATGCTTATGAATGCTTTTGATAAACCTGTCCAATCGAATACGGAGCAGACGGGGCGCGGCCATGGCTTCGCGCGGATGTTCGACCGTGTGTGCGCGTTCCTGGATGAGCGCATCGGCGGCGCGTCGGCACTCGTTTCCGCCTGTCAGAGCGTGGCAGACCGCTTCTGGCACAGCAAGCTGTACTTTCCGGCCTGCTTTCTGATGCTCGCGGTGTTCATGGCGGCCGGACTGCCGGTCGTGGGCGGCGTTCTCGTCATGTCCACGCTGATCTTCCTGCTGCTGTTTTGCGACGATCTGCTGAGTATCCTGTTCCCGGTCGTGCTGCTGGCCATGGTGGGCACGGAGTTTTATGACGAGCTCTACAGCCTGCTGCGCTTCTGGTGGATCGGCCTGCTGGCCGCGGCGGCGCTGCTCGTGCACATCGGGGCCTACGCCCGTGCACCGCGCAACGGCGGCTGCCTGCACGGCATGGTGGCCGTGTCGGTCGCGACGCTGCTCGGCGGTCTCGGCTTCATCTCCCGCGAGGAGTACTTCTCGCCCACGGCACTGTACTATTCCCTCGGTCTCGGTGTGGTGATGCTGCTGGTCTATGTGCTGTGCCGCAGCGAGGCGGACCGCACACGCGACTATGACGTTGCCGAGCGCATGCTGCAGATCCTCTACGCCGGTGGTCTGTTCACGGGCTTCGTGGTGGCGCTGTTTTATGTGCGCAACCTTCAGGAGTTCCTGCAGGACTTTGCCACGCTCTACTTCAAGTACCGCAACTTCAGCGCCACGATGCTGCTCATCGCGCTGCCCGCCGCGGCGTACTTTGCCGCGCATGACCGGCGGCACTTTCTGTCGGTCGCGTTTTTGTACTTCATGCTGCTCATGACCGGCTCGCGCAGCGGCCTGATCTTCGGCACGGCGATGCTGCTGCTGTGCCTGGCCTATGTGTATTACTGCAATCCCGAGCGCCGCGCGTTCTATCGCCGCGTCGGGCTCATCAGCCTGATTCCGGCGGTCGCGCTGCTGATCGCGCTCGTGCCGCGGCTGTTCGCCTCGCGCATGGTCGACGGCGCGCTCATCTCCCCGGATGACAGCCGGTACACGTTTTTCATTCAGGGCCTGCTGGATTTCGTGAAGAATCCGCTCTTTGGCTGCGGTCTCGGTTCGATGCACAATGCGCCGATCTTCCTCGGCGTGGAGGGCAGCATCGTCTGGTACCACAACCTCATTGCGCAGATACTCGGCAGTATGGGCCTTGTCGGCGTGGTCGGCTACGGCTGGCTGTTTTATGACCGCGTGCGCCTGCTCTGGCGCAAGCGCAGCCGCACGACGATGGCCTTCGCGCTATCCTACTTTGCCATGCTGCTCATTTCTATGACGAACCCGGGCATGTTCTGCCCGATGCCGAACGCGCTGCTCATGGTGGCCATGTTTGTGGTCGTCGAGCGGCAGCCCGATACTGCTGCGGTGCCGGTCAAGGTCGGCTCCGCGAGCACACCGGAAAGGAGACTGTTCTGATGAAACGTTTTCAGCTTCTCACTACTGCAATTTTTCTGTTCTGCACGCTGCTGATCGCCGGCTGCACCGGCCGCGGCGTGGAAGCGCAGGCAACGCCCGCCCCGGAGGCAACACCGACGGCCACGACGGATGTCAAGTCCGGCATTCAGACCGGTGACAGCGAGGTCAATAAGATCCTGGCCGGCACGTGGGCCTTTGAGCGCACGGATGCCGACAAAAAGTCGGATGACAGCAGTCTCAGCCAGATCCTGCCCGATGCGGATACCGGCGCGAAAACGGCCACGGACATTAAGGAACCCGGCACGATCCGCGAGCTGGTGTTCCGTGCCGACGGCACGGGCACTTATACGGACGCTGACGGCGCGGCGCAGGCCTTTGAGTTTGCGCTCAACGGCGACAATCTGACGCTGGCGCTCGACAACGGCACGGTGCAGATGTTCCGTTGCACGCTCGAAAACGGGCTCATGTACCTCACGCCCATGAGCAACAACGGCGCGTATCAGGCTTTCACCGATGTGTTCCGCCAGACGGAGGCCAACTGAATCCTTGCCATCACCCCGGCCGGACGCTGAATGCGTCCGGCTGTTTTGCTTTTTTGCAAGAATTCAGAAATTTTTCAGGATTTCCGGCCCGCAAACCGTGTATAATCGTGTATAATCAGGAGCATCCCCTACGGGAAAGGAGACCCGCCATGTCCCGAAAGACAAGAAAACGCGGCCGCCGGCGTCTGCTGGTCATTGTGGTGCTGCTGGCGCTGATCGTGTTCGGCGTGTTCGCGCGCGGCCTGCTCACGAGCGGCAGGACCACGACCGAGCGCGCGCAGCGCGAGCTGGATACCTATGCCGAGAAAAACGACGTCTCGCTTGACGCTTATCCGGAGGCGCTCGTGCAGCTCTACGCCCGCAACCCGGACGCACGCGATTTTGTGCGCGACTACCCGAAGAAGAAAGACCTCACCCCGACGATCGACCTCAGTGGTCTTGCGGGTTCGGAGACCGTGCCGTTGCTGCTGCAGTGGGACGAGCGCTGGGGCTACCGGGAATATAACGAGAGCATCATCGGTCTTGCCGGCTGCGGACCGACGTGCCTGTCCATGGTCACGATCTACCTCACCGGTGACACGACGAAAGACCCGCTTTGGATGTGCCGGTTTGCCGAGCAGCACCAGTTCAACGTGCCCGGCAGCGGCAGCAAGTGGGCGCTCATCTCCGAGGGTGGGCGGATGCTCGGCCTCGATGTGACGCAGATCCCGCTGGACAAGGACCGCATCTACCGCAATCTCGACGTTGACAATCCGATCATTGTGGTCGTCGGCCCGGGCGACTTCACGACTGACGGGCACTTTCTCGTCCTGACCGGGCACGACGGCGACAGGATCACGCTCAACGATCCAAACAGTACCACAAATTCAGGCAAGAGCTGGGACTATGACACCCTTGCCGGGCAGATTCAGAGTCTCTGGGTGCTGCGCCGAGCCGGATAATAGATGCAGCAGCGCTGTTGTTACGCAACAGCGCTGCTTTTTGCACGTTTCCGGGCTTGCGGCGCGCGGGCAGATGGGCGTATAATAGCGGCATCTGAGATTTTTGCGAAAAGAGGTTACAGGATGGAATACCGTCTGGAGCATGATACCATGGGTGAGGTGCGTGTGCCTGCCGACCGTTACTGGGGCGCGCAGACGCAGCGCAGCTTTGAAAATTTCCGTATCGGCACGGAGAAGATCCCGCCGGAGGTCATCCGCGCGTTCGCAGTCGTGAAGCTCGCGGCCGCGCGTGCCAATGCGCAGCTTGGCGTGCTCGATGCGCGCCGGGCCGACGCGATCGAGACCGCCTGCCACGAGATCCTTGACGGCTCGCTCGACGGCAACTTCCCGCTTGCCGTCTGGCAGACCGGCAGCGGCACGCAGACGAATATGAATGTTAACGAGGTCATTGCCCACCGCGCCAATGAGCTGCTGGGCGAGACGCTCGTGCACCCGAACGACCATGTCAACTGCTCGCAGAGCTCGAACGACACGTTCCCGACGGCCATGCACGTGGCCGCGCGTGTCGCACTCGAGGAGCAGGTCCTGCCGGCCATCGGCCGCCTGACGGCAACGCTTGACCGCCTGAGCGCGGAGTACCGCGATGTGGTCAAGATCGGCCGCACGCATCTGCAGGACGCCGTGCCGCTCACGCTCGGGCAGGAGATCAGCGGCTGGAGCGCCATGCTCGGCCACGACCGCGATATGATCGTGCAGGCCTGCCGCGCGCTGAGCGAGCTGGCCCTCGGCGGCACGGCCGTCGGCACCGGGCTCAACGCCCCGGCGGCGTTCGGCGACCTGGCGGCGGAGGAGATCTCTGAGCTGCTGGGATACGCCTTCCTGTCGGCACCGAACAAGTTCCACGCGCTCACAAGCAAGGACCAGATGGTGTTCGCGCACGGCGCGCTCAAGGCGCTGGCGGCCGACCTCATGAAGATCGCAAACGATGTGCGCTGGCTCGCTTCCGGCCCGCGCTGCGGCATCGGCGAGCTTATCATCCCGGCCAACGAGCCCGGCTCTTCCATCATGCCCGGCAAGGTCAACCCCACGCAGTGCGAGGCCGTTACGATGGTGGCCGTGCAGGTCATGGGCAACGACACGGCCATCGGCATCGCGGCGTCGCAGGGCAACTTCCAGCTCAATGTGTTCCTGCCGGTGACGATCTATAACTTTCTGCAGTCGGCGCGTCTGCTTGCCGACGCCATGGATTCGTTCGAGGCCAACTGCGTGCGCGGCATCCGGCCGAATTACGACGTCATTCAGGCGCATCTGGACGCATCGCTCATGCTCGTCACGGCACTCAACCCGCACATCGGCTATGAAAACGCCGCAAAAATCGCAAAGCACGCCCACGCCACCGGGCAGACGCTCAAGGCTGCGGCGGTGGAGCTCGGTCTGCTCACGGCTGAGGAGTTTGACGCCTGGGTGCGCCCCGAGGATATGGTGCACCCGAAACAGGAGGACTGACCATGGATTACGCAAAGGAATCGCTCCGGCTGCACGAGCAGTGGGGCGGCAAGATCGAAGTCAACACCCGCGTGCCGGTCTCGACAAAGGACGACCTGTCGCTCGCGTATACGCCCGGCGTGGCCCAGCCGTGTCTGGAGATCCAGCGCGACCCCGATAAGAGCTACACGCTCACGCGCCGGCACAATCTCTGCGCCGTCATCACGGACGGCTCGGCCGTGCTCGGCCTCGGTGACATCGGGCCCGAGGCGGGCATGCCCGTCATGGAGGGCAAGTGCGTGCTGTTCAAGGCATTTGCGGACGTGGACGCTTTTCCGCTGTGCATCCGCACGAAGGATGTGGACGAGTTCGTGCACACGGTGTACCTGCTCTCCGGCAGCTTCGGCGGCATCAATCTGGAGGACATTTCCGCGCCGCGCTGCTTTGAGATCGAGCGCAAGCTGAAAGAGCTGTGCGACATTCCGGTCTTTCACGATGACCAGCACGGCACGGCCATCATCACGCTCGCGGGCCTGACAAATGCCCTGCGCGTGGTCGGCAAGCGCCTCGAGGACGTGAAGATCGTCATGTCCGGTGCCGGTGCGGCCGCCATCTCCATCAGCAAGCTCCTGCTGCGCGCCGGCGCGCGCGACGTGACGCTCTGCGACCGCGTGGGCGCGATCTACGCCGGCCGGCCGGAGAACATGAACTGGATCAAAACCGAGATGGCCGAGGTCACGAACCTCCGCCGTCAGGCCGGCACGCTGGCCGACGTCGTCCGCGATGCGGACGTGTTCATCGGCGTGTCGCAGCCCGGCTTGCTGACCGGCGACATGGTGCGCACCATGCACCGCGATGCCATCGTCTTTGCCTGCGCCAACCCCACGCCGGAGATCTTCCCCGACGAAGCCAAGGCCGCGGGCGCGGCCGTCGTCAGCACCGGCCGCAGCGACTATCCGAACCAGATCAACAATGTGCTGGCCTTCCCGGGCATCTTCCGCGGCGCGTTCGATGTGCGCGCGTCCGATATCAACGAGCCCATGAAGCTCGCCGCCGCGCACGCACTCTCGGCGCTCATCACGCCCGAAGAGCTGTGCGCCGATTATATCATCCCCAAGGCCTTTGACCCGCGCGTCGGCCCGGCCGTGGCCGCGGCGGTCGCGCAGGCCGCGCGCGAGAGCGGCGTCGCGCGCATCTGATCTTGAATTTTCCCCCCGCAAAGGAGACATCCTATGGATTCCTATGAAAAATCCCTGCAGACGCTGGAGCTGCCGGCTGTGCTGGCGCTGCTGGCGGCGCAGGCCGTGAGCGAAACAGCCCGCGCGCAGGCCATGGCTCTGCGTCCAAGCGGCGACCGCGCCGTGGTGGCGACGCGCCTCGGCGAGACGAGCGCTGCCGCATCCCTGATGGTCGTTAAAGGCAGTCCGTCGTTTTCCGGCGTGAAGGACGTGCGCGCGGCGCTGCAGCGCGCGGACATGGGCGGCGCGCTCAACACGCGCGAGCTGCTGGACATCGCGGGCGTGCTGCAGGCGGCGCGCTGCGTGCGCAGCTACGGTACCGGCGAGCGGCAGGACAAGACGAGCATCGACTATCTCTTCAGCGCTCTGCAGGCCAACCGCTTTCTGGAGGAGAAGATCTTCACCTCCATCACCGGTGAGGACGAGATCGCCGACAGCGCGTCGAGCGAGCTGGCCTCCATTCGCCGGCTGATCCGCGCTGCGAGCGCGCGCGTGCACGACGCGCTGCAGAAGATCATCTCCTCGCCGAGCTATGCCAAGGCGCTGCAGGAGCCGATCATCACCATGCGCTCCGAGCGCTATGTGGTGCCGGTCAAGGCGGAGCACAAGGGCGCCGTGCCCGGCCTCGTGCACGACGTGTCGGCCTCCGGCGCGACGCTGTTCATCGAGCCGATGGCCGCCGTGAAGGCGAACAACGAGCTGCGGGAGCTGCGCGCGCGCGAAAAGACGGAGATCGAGCGCATCCTCGCCGAGCTCTCGGCTGAGTGCGCCGCGCACCGGGAGGACATCTCGAGCGACTTTGACGTGCTCGTGCGCCTCGACCTCATTTTTGCCAAGGCGAAGCTTGCCTACCAGCTCGACGCGATCGCGCCGGAGCTGACGGATAAGCAGCTGCAGCTGCGCCGCGCGCGCCACCCGCTCCTGCCGAAGGACACCGCCGTGCCAATCGACGTTTCGCTCGGCGGCGAATTTGACACGCTCGTCATCACCGGTCCGAACACCGGCGGCAAGACCGTTACGCTCAAGACCATCGGCCTGCTCGCCGCGATGACGCAGTGCGGTCTGCATATCCCGTGCGCCGACGGCAGCACCATGCCGGTGTTCGACGAGATCATGGCCGACATTGGCGACGAGCAGAGCATCGAGCAGTCGCTGTCCACGTTCTCGGCGCACATGACGAACACCGTGCGTATGCTCAAGGACTGCGATGACCGGTCGCTGCTGCTGTTCGACGAACTCGGCGCCGGCACGGACCCGGCCGAGGGCGCGGCGCTGGCCATCGCCATCATCGAGCGCGGGCGCAAGTGCGGCGCGCTCATCGCGGCCACGACGCACTATACGGAGCTCAAGGTCTACGCTACCACGCAGCCCGGTGTCATGAACGCCTCATGCGAGTTTGACGTGGACTCCCTGCGCCCAACGTACCACCTGCTCATCGGCATTCCCGGCAAGTCCAATGCTTTTGCCATTTCCGAGCGGCTGGGCCTGCCGCAGGAGATCATCAACGACGCGCGCAGCCGCGTCAGCACCGAGAGCGCGAGCATGGAGGCAACCATCGAAAAGCTCGAGCAGGTGCGCCAGCTCATGGAGCGCGACCGCGCCGAGGCGGCGCGTCAGCTGCGTGCCGCGGAGGACGCCCGCCGCAAGTCCGAGCGCCTGCAGGCGGAGCTCTCCGTCCGGCTGGAAAAGGCGGACGAGAAGGCCCGCCGCGATGCCGAGCGCATCATCGGCGATGCCCGCCGGACGGCGGACGAGGTGATGCGCGAGCTCGACGCGCTGCGCAAAATGGAAAAGACGGACGCCGACCATCACCGCGCCAACGACGCGCGTGCCGCTCTGCGCCGCAAGCTGAACGTGGCCGAGGACGCCGCCGCCGCGGCGCACCCGCAGACGCAGGAAAAGAAGGTCTCCGCCCGCCCGGTGCGCGTGGGCGACACCGTGCAGCTGCGCAAGATGGGTGACATCAAGGCGACTGTCACAGCCATCTCCGCCGACCGGACGCTGAGCCTGCGCGCGGGCATCATGAACGTGACGGCCAAGGAGCAGGACGTGTATCTGCTCGAAAACGAGAAGCCCGAGGCGCAGAAGTTTGCCGCCGCACACGCGGCCAGCCTGCGCAATGTGGCCGCCGAGTCGGAGATCGACCTGCGCGGCATGGACACGATGGAGGCCGTCGCCGCGACGGAGCGCTTTCTTGACAATGCCGTCATGGCCAAGCTCGAGAAGGTCACCATCATCCACGGCAAGGGCACCGGCGCGCTGCGTGCCGCCGTGCAGCAGTCGCTGCGCAAAAACAAGGCCGTTAAGTCCTACCGCCTCGGCCGCTACGGCGAGGGTGAGAGCGGCGTGACCGTTGTCGAACTGAAATAAAATCGGAAAATACCGGCGAAAAAACGCTGTGCAAAGCAACGAAAAAGTGAAAATCGGTTGACGATGCAGGGCGTTTTTGATAAGATGGGAGAAGCATAATAGTGCATAAGGAGTGGAGAAAATGATCACGAAAGAAGCAGTCATCAACAACCAGGTGGGACTCCATGCACGGCCCGCGACCTTCTTCATCCAGAAGGCAAATGAATTCAAGAGCAGCATCTGGATCGAAAAAGACGAGAGACGCGTCAACGCCAAGAGTCTGCTCGGCGTTTTGTCGCTCGGTATCGTGAAGGGCACGACGGTCACCCTCGTGGCGGACGGCGCCGACGAGCAGGAAGCGATCGATACCCTGACCGCACTGATCAATTCCGATTTTTCCGAGTGATCCCAACAACATGAAACCGAAACAGGGGCGTGTCTTCAGCACGCCCCTGTTTTCCTGACCGCAGATTTCTTTCGGTACCGCAGGAGCAGGCTTATGGAAAAACTCCGACCCGAACAGCTGCGCGAAAAGGCCAATATGCTCCCGCTGCTGCCGGGCGTGTACATCATGCTCGACGAGCACGGCGAGGTCATCTATATCGGCAAGGCGAAAGCGCTCAAAAACCGCGTCACGAGCTATTTTCGTGGCGAGCACCTGCCGAAGGTGGCGGCCATGGTCGCGCACGTTGCGGATTTCAATGTCATTGTCGTGCAGTCCGAGTTTGAGGCGCTCGTGCTCGAAAACTCGCTCATCAAGCTGCACAAACCCAAATACAACATTCTGCTCAAGGACGACAAGGGCTACCCCTTCGTGCGTCTGGACGTGACACAGCCATACCCGACGTTCTCACTCGTCAACCGCACGGAGAAGGACGGCGCGAAGTACTTCGGCCCCTACGGCGGCCGGAGCATGACGGCAGAGATCATCGACACCGTGTGCAAGACGCTGCGTCTGCCGACGTGCACGCGGAAATTTCCGCGCGACATCGGCCGCGCCCGCCCGTGCCTGAATTACCACATGGGCACCTGCGCAGGCTACTGCCTGAAGGACGTTACGCGCGCAGAGTATCTCAAGGCCATCCGCGAGGCGGAGATGATCCTTGACGGCCGCACGGCGGAGCTCACGGCCGAACTGACCGAGCAGATGCAGGCTGCGGCCGACGCGCTGCGGTTTGAATACGCAGCGTCGCTGCGCGACCGGCTGCGCGCCATCCAGGGCCTGCAGAACCACCAGCGCGTTATCGCCACGGCCTATTCCGACACGGACGCCGTCGGCTTTCAGCGCGGGGCCAAGTGCTGTTTTACCGTGCTGCACTTTACGGACGGCAACCTCACGGGCAAGGACAGGTCGTTTCTCGACGAGCCGATGGAGCCGGACGGCGAGGCGCTCGCCGCGCTCGTGCAGCAGTATTATGAGGGCCGCGGCACTTACCCGCGTCAGGTGCTGCTGCCGTGCGCGCTCGAGGGACAGGACGCGCTCGAGCGCCTGCTCACCGAGGCGGCGGGGCACAAGGTCGCGCTCGCCGTGCCGCAGCGCGGCGACAAGTGCCGCCTGACGGAGATGGCGGCGAACAACGCGCGCGAGGAGATCCTCATCGCGACGACGAAGGCGCAGCGCAGCCTCAAAACGCTCGAGTGGCTCCAGCGCGCGCTGGAGCTTGACGCGCCGCCGGAGCGCATCGAGGCATTTGACATCTCCAACCTCGGCGACACCGGCATCGTCGCCGGTATGACCGTGTTCCAGCACGGGCGGCCGCGCAAGTCGGACTACCGGAAGTTCCGCATCCGCACGACGGACGGGCAGAACGATTACGGATCCATGCACGAGGCGGTCACGCGCCGCTTTCAGCACTATGTGGACGGCGACCCCGGCTTTTGCCCGCTGCCGGATCTGCTGCTCATCGACGGCGGCGCCGAGCATGCATCTGTCGCGCAGGCGGTGCTCGACGGCTTCGGCCTGCAGGTGCCGGTGTTCGGCATGGTCAAGGATGACCGCCACCGCACCCGCGCGCTCATCACGCCCGGCGGGCATGAGATCGGCATCGCCGCCAACCCCGCGGTGTTCGCCTTCATCGGTACCATCCAGGAGGAGACGCACCGTTTTTCCATTGACTATCAACGCCGGCTGCGGCGTGAGAGTCTCTCGTCCGAGCTCGATCAGATCCCCGGTGTGGGCGAGAAGCGGCGCAACGCGCTGCTCAAGACGTTCCGCAGCGTCAAGGCCATCCGCGCGGCTTCATATGAGGAGCTGTGCGCGGCCGTCCCGGCGGGCGTTGCCCGCGCGGTCTACGACCACTATCACCCGAAAGGAGAACCGCCATGCGCGTGATCACAGGCACGGCCCGCGGCCGCAGGCTGCGCGATCCGGAGGGGATGGCCACCCGTCCCACGACCGATAATGTCAAGGAATCCATGTTCAATCTCATCCAGTTCGACATCGAGGGCCGGCGCGTGCTCGACCTCTTTGCCGGCACCGGCCAACTCGGTATCGAGGCGCTCAGCCGCGGCGCGCGCAGCGCCGTGTTCGTCGATGAGAGCCGCGCCGCCGTGCAGCTCGTGCGCGCCAATCTCGCGCTCTGCCGCCTGCAGGGAGACGTCGTGCAGGGCGAGTCGCTCGGCTACCTGCGCACGTGCGGAAAGTTCGACCTGATCTTTCTTGATCCGCCATATGATACGGGACTGCTTGACAAAGCACTTGAAAATGTTGTACAGTTTGACATATTGGCTGAGGGTGGTATAATCGTGTGTGAAAGCCGCCGCGAAAAGGTGCTCCCGCAGCTCCAGCCGCCGTATCATCTGCTCACGGAGCGCAATTACGGCAAGATCAAGCTTACGCTCTACGGAAAGGGAACCCACGCATGAAAACAGCGATCTACCCCGGCAGCTTTGACCCCATTACGCTCGGCCATCTGAACATCATCCGCCGCGCATCCGGTATTTTCGAGCGCGTCGTCGTGTGTATCATGCCCAACGCCGGCAAACTGCACCCCATGTTCACCCGCGAGGAGCGCGTGGCGCTCGCACGCCGCGTTGTCAGCCGCTTTCCCAATGTGGAGGTGGACACGTTCGACGGCCTGCTCGCCGAATACGCCAAGACCTTCCCGGAGGGGGCGGTCATCGTCAAGGGCCTGCGTGCGAACACGGACTTTGAAAACGAGTTTCAGATGGCGCTCATCAACAAGAAGATCAATCCCGAGCTGGACACCATGTTTCTGACGGCCAGTCAGAAATATACGTTCCTCAGCTCGTCGGTCGTCAAGGAGCTCGCCGGTTACGGTGCGGATCTCAAGCCGTTTGTACCGTGCGAGATCATCGACGATGTGCACGAACGTGCCATGCGCAGCGAATAATTCGATTCGGACAGTTTTTTCACCGGCTCTGCCGGAACACGCTTTGGGAGGAAACAAAATGGACAACGAAGTCATGGAGCTCATTGACCAGCTTTATACCATGGTGTCGGAGGCATGGGGCGTGCCGCTCGGCAACGAAAAATGCATCGTCGAGCGTGACCAGGTTCTCGAGATTCTGGATGAGATCAAGACCGCCATGCCGGTGGAGCTTTCCGAGGCAAAGCGTCTGGTCTCCGCCCGCGACGAATTCATCAACAATGCCAAGCGCGAGGCCGAAGGCATCCGCAATCAGGCGGAGGAGCGTGCACGCGCGCTCGTGAACGATCAGGAGATCGTGCGCATCGCCAAGGCGCGTAGCAACGAAATGCTTGCCTCCACGCAGGCTAAGGCCGACGCGCTGCGCCGCGCCTCGAGCCAGTTCTGCGATGAGGCGCTGCGCCGCACGGAGGAGGCGATTTCCGCCGCGCTCGGCAATGTGCAGCAGGCACACGCTGCGTTCCAGGGTGTCGCCGGCAGCACGGCTGCGCCCGCAGCCGCGCCCGCGGCCCAGCAGCCTGAGATCCGCTTCGAGGGCGAGGATGCCCCGGAAGAAGCCAACTGACTGCCGTTTAACCGCATATCCGTACCGCCGCCGGCTTGCCCGGCG